>Ga0257146_1000027_pt1 | contig 14298 bp, 16 predicted proteins | sample CO08A_FD_185958 | JGI IMG/M metagenome (GOLD analysis project Ga0257146, IMG submission 185958) | Soil microbial communities from H.J. Andrews Experimental Forest, Oregon, United States - CO-08-A | ecosystem: Environmental > Terrestrial > Soil > Temperate forest > Bulk soil | place: USA: Oregon...
GAAAGCATAGGAATACGAGATGAGATCTGTATTCATCCGTGACGGCTTCATCGATCGCTACTCGGCCACAGAGCTCGCCTTCCCGGTGCGCTTCGGCTCCTTTCGCGCCTTATGTCGGAAGACTTTCCTGCTCAACCAAACTGGAACGCCTGCTAAGACGCGCTAATGTTTCCGAAGAAATCGCAAAAAGGCGCGCATCCGGCTCAGAGGGGTTGACCCGCCGTTCAGCTTTCGACCAGTAGGATTGGGAGAGAACACAATGCTCAGACATTCGAGGCGATCGCTACTCGTTCTTATTCTCGGATTGATTGTTCTACAATCTCCCGCCAGAACCCACGCAGCTTCCGGCAAGTTGGCCTTTCGTGTCACCCTTGCTCGCGACGTTGCTAAGAGCGGCGCATCGGGGAGGCTGCTTGTCTTCATGACAAACTCAAAGCAAGAACAACAACAGCTCAGCGCCGGCTTCGCCCCAGGGAGCACCTGGGTTGCAGCAACGGAGGTTGAGCATTTCGGGCCCGGGAGCACCATCGAGCTCGATCCCGACCGCGTAGCGTTTCCGCACCCGTTCTCGCAAGCACCACCGGACAGCTATCAATTCATGGCATTGCTCGACTCTGATCACACTTACTCCTACAGCGGCCAGGATGGAGGCGACCTGACCAGCCATGTGATCAAGATCGAGAACCTGAATCCGGCCGATGCCCCACCGGTACAACTAACGCTCGATCGAGTGACACCCGGCAGGCCCAAGCTCGTCGATACTGAAAGCGTCAAACTGGTTGAGATTCAGAGTCCGCTGCTTACCGCGTTTTGGGGCCGCCCGATAACGATGCGAGCAGGCGTGGTGCTGCCGCCCGGGTACGGGAAGAAAACTCCCGCGACGTGGCCAACGATCTATCACGTACACGGATTTGGAGGCAATCACTCGGCCGCATGGTCGCAGGGTCCGGGAATAATGAAGGCGATGATTGACGGCAAGCAGCCCGAGATGTGCCACGTTTTTCTGGATGGCTCCTTTCCAACCGGGCATCACGAATTTGCTGACTCGGTGAACAACGGGCCCTGGGGCCGGGCGCTTACCGAAGAATTCATTCCTCAGCTCGAGAAGCGCCTTCAACTGATCGCAAAGCCTTATGCGCGGTTCCTCACCGGTCACTCATCGGGCGGGTGGAGCACGCTCTGGCTTCAGATCACCTATCCGGATTTCTTCGGAGGAACATGGTCCACAGCGCCCGATCCGGTTGACCTCCGGCGTTTCACGGGAATCGACGCCACGCCGGGTTCTACCGATAATGCCTACCGCTTGCGTGACGGCGCGGCGAAGAACCTCGTGCGTATGGGCGGCAAAGACATAGTCACCCTCGAGGAGTTCGCCCGTCAGGAAGGGGTGCTGGGTGAATTCGGAGGCCAGTTCGCGTCATTTGAATGGGTGTGGAGTCCGCGGGGACAGGACGGTCGTCCGAAGAAGATGTTCAACCGTGAGACAGGCGAGTTGAACCAGGAAGTGCTGCGCGCCTGGCAGAAGTACGACATCCGATTAATCCTCGACGCGAACTGGACTACGCTCGCGCCCAAGCTTCGCGGCAAGATCAATGTGATCTGCGGCGGCGCGGACACCTTTCATTTGGAAGAGGCAGTGATCCTCTTGTGCGATTTCTTCAAACAGAAAGGCAGCGACGCGGTGTGCGAACTCGTCCCCGGGCGAGATCACATGAATCTCTATCAACCGTTCGAAACGTACTCCGACGGCCTTTCTGCGCGAATCTATCGCGAGATGTATGCGAAGTTCGAAAAGACGAAGGGCGCGAAGTGATCCGCCTCAAAATGAGACTACACTTCTACTGAAATAGCAAAACGGAGTCAGGAGCCGCGGAGGCGGACCGTATTGGAAATGAGCAGGTGACGAATCGTTTTGAATGTCGTTTCCCACGCTTAATCTCGGAATGTCTTTCATCTTACCGCGCCGTACAAGCGCACGTGTTATTGGCAGTATTCCTATCAGTGATCGTGAAAGTCGTCCCTTGTAAAAACACTTGGATGGACGCAGTGCCTTTATTCACGCTTGCGTCGATTCTAGCTAACACTCTACGGTCAGATGAGTAGTGTTGCAAGGTGATAGTGCTGCCTCTCTGAATTAAACTACCCACACCGTTGAGGGTAAACCCGGAACAATTGCTGAATTGATATTCGCCCGTGGTTGAGTTGAACTTGAGGATGCTTCCGTTGCTGTCGTCCTGAATGCAGATGTCGAAAGGAAGCGAGGCTTGGTCGCCGGTTGAGCCCCCGGGGTGCGAACGATCCCCAATAGAATGCCGTTCCATTGGACGACCGGGTTCACCGCCTGGTCGGCCGCTACAGGGGTTCAGTCCAGCCAAGTGGTATCAATGTAATGTGTCCATCAGCCACCTACCGCGTGAGGAAATTGCGGGTCACAAACCGCGCTACCTTACGGCCGAGGCGGCGGCCCGCGTTCTCATCGAAGCTGAAGTGTTGTCCCGCATAGATGCGACTCACACTCGCCTCGTCGGCGGCTCCCGAAAAACCGTTGAACGAGCGCAGCACGCCAGGCATTACTTCTGATGTTACTTCCAATTTGAATCGGTCTTGACGGAAGAAAGAATCCAACACCGCGGCTGCGGCGCCGCTGATCGCAGCATGGGCGCCCGGATAGGAAGGATCCGCGGCCGTGTTGGTCGGCAGCGGTAGCCAATTGGGATCGGCGTCGGTCTGAGCATTGCCATCCTGATGGGCTGCCCTGATCGCGGTTACCGGCCGCCAGAACCTGTATGTGTACTTGGCGTCGTAGAAAGCAATCACGGTGTCGGCCAGGCTCAAGTTTAGCAAGGCAAACAACCGGGCGCTTCGCGCCACGTCGAGCCCGCTCCCCACTGCCGCCGTCTGGGCAATCTCGTTCCAATAATTCTGGATTGCGCCGCCCCAGAACCGGCCGATGAGGGTCTGGTCCGCGGTGCGAACACTGCTCGTGTTCTGGCCGAGCGATTTCACTTCGTTAAAGGACTGAGCATACCCATCGCTGGTAAGCGGCGGAGGAGGCGCCGGCCGAAACTGATCGGCTCGGCTCAGCGCGAAAGGAGTAACCTGCGCCCAGTTAGTAAAGGCAGGTTTCGGGAAGTTTGGCGGCGTCGATTGGTAATCGCCGGGATTCGTACCGGGCACAAACGACTGCGCCGGCGCAGCGGACCCGTCGCTGGCTCGAACACTCAGAATGTTGTCGGCGACCATCTGGCCGATCTCCATGCCGCTGGTCTTGGCTGCCCCGCGCGGAATCTGATCCAATGAAGTCTGCAGCTCGGCATCCAGCATAGCTTGGACACCAGGGTATAACTCGACCAGAACCTCGTGCGCGGCAACAGCTGCCGCGGCTTCTTGCGAAGCATCCCGCGGCGCGCCCGCAAGGCGTACCAGATAAGGTTGATTTGTTCCCTCTATGGAATTGACGGCATCGTAGATCGCCGCGTGCATAATCGCAAAGCTGCGAGTTGAGTGGATGGTCGCCGGTTGAGCCCCCGGGGTGCGAACGATCCCCAATAGAATGCCGTTCCATTGGACGACCGGGTTCACCGCCTGGTCGGCCGCTACACCGGCCTGCTGCTTGCCCCTGAACGCCGGGGCAGGGGGCGATCCAACGACATACCCTGCAAACAGGACGCACAGGACTACCGATACAGTCACGTTCTTGGTCATCGCTTTCTCCTCCTTCATCTCAGGTATCAGATTGACCCGGTTCTCAAGGGACACGGACAGAGCTCTTACCGGCTCGGTCATTCTCTTATCAACCATGCTCCTTGAGGCTCGAGTTCGTTAGAATCCGAATCACAAGCTCCGCATTCTCCATGACTTCGGACGTCGAAAAAATATTCCTGGCGTAGAGAAGATTTTGAGCTGCAAATCGCCCTTAACAAAGCTTAACCTTTCCGAAAAAATCGCCTATAGGCGAGCCGAGCTGCGCCGGGCGACTCCGGTGAGCGCGCAGAAGTTATTCAGAGGCTCGCGGCGGCAGATGCGAGCCCCCTCGGGGGACGTAATCGGGGACGCTTCCGGGTTTTCTTCTTGTCGTCTTCGGTACTCATCGTCGATTGCCTCCAGAGTGCTTGTATCTCGGGCTTAGAATAAGTTCAGTCGCGTGTGCCACAATTGGGCGAGTATTCGCCTTTGTCTAACCTGGCTCAGCATTTCAACCCGTACCCGTCCCAGACATTAATAATCCGTTTGCCCTTAACAAAGCTTAACCTTTCCGAAAAAATCGCCTATCCAGGCGAGCCGAGTCGCTTAATCTGTCGCGTAGATAGAGCATTGCATTGGCCTCTGCCAGGTACTCGCGATCCTCGCGCAGCTCTAACGGCGTCCCGCCGATCTCTCTCGTTAGTTCGTTTAACCGGGGATCGCGAGCGTTGTGACCATTACTAAGTAGAGTTGTGATGTAGACCTGCACCAACTGAAGCTGATGCTTGTAGTGCGCGCCATCCGAATCGATCATTTGGTTGACATGGCCAAACTCGTGTGCGATTTTGGCCGCTGCTAGAGTGTGCTTGCCGACCACGCCTGATTCAACAAGCCCACTCAGCGAACTTAGCACAGGATAATTCACTACTTCCGTCAGCAGCTTCGCCCACTGCGTCGGAATGGAGAGCGGCCGGGGCTTGCGCCTGATTGAGAACGAGATTAAATAGAACACCACCGCCGGACTCTGCACAACATATGGAGCACCAACGGTCCTGATTTAGGACCCCCTTACGGTCTTCAAGGAATGGCTACATAAAAGTCTTGGACTTTGGTTTGGTAAAACTAACCGAACGACCAGTCGTCGCAGATACAGGCGCGCCAAAGAGGGCCGAGCTAACGACTGAGCCTGGGGTTGTGATGGGCACGGTTCGCTATATGTCGCCGGAGCAGGCGCGGGGACTCGATTTAGATGCGCGGACGGACATTCTTAGTCTTGGCGTCTTGCTTTACGAGATGATCTCCGGGAGAGCGCCGTTTGATGGCGCAACTATAAGCGATGTGATTGCCGCCATCCTGAAAGAGGACCCGGTGCTTCTAAGTCATTATGAACCTGAAGTCCCGGCTGAACTCGAGTGGGTGATTAAGAAGTCGCTGGCCAAAGACCGGGAGGAACGCTATCAGACGTGCAAAGAGATGCAGATTGATTTGAAACGGCTCAGACAGGAGTTGGAACTACAATCTAGGTTGGAGGGCAGGGCTCCAGCGAGATTAAAGGGCGGTGTCAAAGTCACGAAAAGCAAAGCCCTGCAGACAAGGTTGAAATCGGTTGAGGGCTTTTCGCGCCGCGTCAGAACAAGTCGCGAACACCTTTGGATGGCGACGAGCCTCGTGCTGTTTGTCGCATCGGTTCTCATGCTGATTCTCGTCTTACGACACGATTGGCAAACGCCAACTGTACCTAATCTAGTCCGTTTGACCGTAAACCTCCCGACGGATACGCCTTTGGCTTCCGGACCCGTCCTTTCCCCTGACGGTCGTCATCTTGTATTGGTAGCGACGAGCAGATCGGACGGTAGGACGTCACTGTGGATTCGGTCTCTGGATGCAGCCACAGTCCAACCGGTCGCCGGCACTGATGGCGCCTCGCTACCCTTTTGGTCGCCTGACAGCCACCTCATAGGGTTCTTCGCCGACGGCAAACTCAAAAAGATCGACACCTCTGGTGGCCCGGCTGAGATACTTTGCGATGCCCCCAATGGCCGCGGCGGAACTTGGAATCACGAGGGTGTAATGCTCTTCAGCCCTGACCTACAAGCACCGATCTATCGAGTTCCCGCGAGTGGTGGTACCGCCGTACCAGTCACGAGGTTGGTTTCGGACCCGAGTCACCGCTGGCCATACTTTCTCCCCGATGGCCGACACTTTCTTTATCTAGTCCTACGCGAACAACGTGATGCAAGTCAGATTTGCGTCGCTTCGCTCGATTCTGAGAAGGCAACACGGCTTGTTGCAGATTCTTCCAGCATCGCGTACGCACCGCCCGGATATCTGCTTTTCGTACGTCATCGGGCACTTGTCGCGCAACAGTTCGATGCAGCGTTGCTGCGCTTGGCCGGGGAACCCTTCCCCGTTGCAGACGAGGTCGGATGTTTTGGCGAGCTCGGACCGACTGGCCATGGAGCATTTTCGGTTTCAGGGACTGGCGCACTAGTCTATGGGAATGTTGAAGACCCCCTGACTCAACTCGTATGGTTGGACCGCCTTGGTGAACAGCTTGAGTCCGCTTCCCCTGAGGGAACGTACTTCGGTCCCGCCCTCTCGCCCGACGGCAGGCGAGTGGCGGTCGTGTACACGGATCCAAAAACGCGAGCGACTGATATCTGGCTCTTGGATTTCTCGCTCCACATCTTTTCACGCTTCACCTTCGATTCTTCGCCAGATGGTGCATCATTCTGGTCGCCCGACAGTTCCAGCATCGCGTTCGGATCGCTTCGACGAGGTCGCTGGGAGCTTTACATAAAGGCTTCCAGCGGTGCGGGGCTGGAACAACAGCTTCCGAACACAGGGGATTACGGGCTCCTGGCATTTGGAGGCTGGTCGCACGATGGGATTTTACTCGTTGGCCGCGACACGAGGCCGGAGACAAAAGGTGCTCTTTGGGCGTTTCCGTCGGATAATCGGAAACCGTTTCAGCTTCTGCATCCGGCGCCGATGCAAGAGGACTCATCGCACTTCCATATAGACCTACAGGTTTCTCCCGATGGACGGTGGCTTGCATACGTGTCGGATGAATCAGGTAGACCAGAGGTTTACGTTCAAGGGCTCCCACCAGGTGGCGGGAAGTGGCAAATCTCAAACGGTGGCGGAGATCACCCGAGATGGCGGCGGGACGGAAAGGAACTCTTCTACCTAACCGAGAATAAGCGGTTAATGTCTGTGGAAGTCAAAACAAGTGCCGGATTCGAAGCCAATGTCCCTAAGCCTCTCTTTGAAACGCACGCGCTCGACTATGACGTAACCGCCGACGGGCAACGATTCCTGCTCAATAGAGTGAAGGAAGCGACTGATTCGCCCGTTACCGTCGTATTGAACTGGACCGCCGGATTGCCTCACTAAGCTATTGCGTCACCTAGGGTTAAGCTGACTCCTAATTAAGCTGGAATAAGCAGCTGAAGTCGGAATTTGGAAACCCTCAGAGTGGTCGCTATTATCTAAAGGCTCAACCATCTCCAGTGTGATTCCCGCTACTGCCTTTGGCCAAGAGTCCCGAGCCAAGAACCCGCTAAGAAACAATTAATCTTTCGTTAAAGACTTCTCTCGGGGTGCGCGTGTACCCTTCGGCGCGAGATGCCAGAGGACTTGAAGAAGTCTGTGGCTGTGCTCGCCGAGTGGATGCGATTGCAGAATACTCACGATCCGTATGTCCGCCAGTTGCGTCCTCTGTTACAGTCCTACGAGGGAAACGACGGCCGCTTTTCCTCTAGGTGTTGGGAATGAAATCTGATCTCCCAGAGTTGCGGGCGAAGAGTTTGCTTCGACTGAGTAAGGACAAACCCCTCAGCATTGTCTTGGGCGCCGGTGGCGTGCGGGGGATCGCTCATGTCGGCCTGCTGGAGTCGTTGATTGAACGCGAGTTTCGGATTGCCGAAATGGTCGGGACCAGCGTCGGTGCCATCATCATCTCCTTCTACGCGGCTGTCGGACTGAGCCTCTCCGAGATTCGAGAATTGGGTTTGAATTTGACCTCGCGCCACCTGCTGGCATGGGCGTGGCTGCGGCGCGCGCCAAGGTCGATGCAGCTACGATTCGAGAATCATGCGGGAATCATCCCCACGTCACTTCGCCGTCTGGCGGAAACGTCAGGACGCCGATTGCATCACGGCGTTGAGCGCATAGGTTTACTCTGTTATGACCGGAGTACTCGCTCGGAAATCGTGTTCACCAATATCCAGGAGCAATTCCCCCTGGAGGACGCGACGCGCGGGGCGGCGGCGATCCCCGGACTCTTTCCGCCGCGCCAATGTGTAGTTGAAGGTCGCTTGTTGCGCCTCGTTGACGGCGGCGTCACCAACTGCCTGCCCGTTGAAAAACTGTTTGAACCGCCGTTCACGCCGGAGCAGATCCTTGTGGTCGATATTTCCAATCATAACTGGCAAAGAGAAGAGACCAGGCGCAAGGTGGAAGCCTTAGAGGCGAGGCACGCAGAGGTCCCGATTGTCGTCGTCTCGCCGGACACCCTCGGCAAGGGCACAGTGATATACCACCGTAGAGACCTGCACACGTTGATTGAGGCAGGGAGAAGAGCGGTTCTGGAGGCGCTTCCAGAATGAAGATGGTAACCGAGCAATCAACCCCAAAACGGTCTTACAGCAATTAAGTACTGAACCAGCACACCTGATTAGTACCGACGGACAAGCAGTAGCAGCGAGTCGCGATCCACGCACACTGGCCACAAGGATTTCAACACGAGAGGAAATACTCAGGCGTCGATTATGACTCGGGCCGAGGCCGTTGAGGAATCGATAAGATTGATTTCGCTGTAAATGTAGCCTTATATAGCCTCCAAGCTCGAGACAGAAATTCCGATTGCTGAGCCATGCTCCGAATGACGTCATAATCACGATCTTCAACTGAAGTGAATCGTGCGATGGCTCCGGCATCCAATATCGCCGCGCCTTCCGAATCTAGTTGCATCTGAAGCAATAAGTCTCGTAGCTCTTGCTTCAGGGCTTGCGGCAGATCCTTCAGGATGACCAAAGGGGGACTCGGGCTTGGCCCTAAGGTGTCGATAACGCGAATCGCAGAACGCAATCCTGAGTACCGTCGGCACTCCTGCTCCAGCACCGTGCTGTCAATGGCGGAGAAATCAGCTTCGCGATTGAGTATCTTCTGCAACGATGCCTGGTGAGAGCCGGATTCAATGATTCGACCGAAGTAGCTCGACTTCTTCTCGAGCGTGGCTAAGTGATAGCCGACCAGGTTGAACCCAGAATGGGATCTTGGTTCATTGTAGACCCAAGAAGCACCGCGTAAGTCCGCAAAGGTCCGAAAGCTGCTCTCCTGATGAACGACGACATCCGAAAAATAGATGGGACGTTCGCGATAACGTTCACCGCTCATCACCGGCGCAGCCAGTAATTCGATCTGCGCCAGAGGGTCAGCCACCTTCCACACGTAGGGTAAACCACAAATCCAGCAGAACTGGATGCGCCCCGCATCGAGCAGCCTCTCTCGCTCCTGCCACGGGATGTCGTTAATGAACTCCGCGGTGATACCGAGACGTGCGGCAATATATTTAGTTCCTGGGCGGTGTTCAACCAGACGGTGTGTGCGCTCCGTTTCTTCTATAACACGACTCTGGGTTGCAAGGAGATGATCGAAGAGATTCCCAATCCGAGATTTGAGAAACGCCTACCAGTGGTGTTGAGCCAAACGGAAGTCGCGGCCCTATTGCAAGCGGTCAAGAATCTCAAACATCGGACTCTTCTGACGACCATCTAGGCGACCGGGCTTCGAGTTTCCGAGGTGACCAACTTGTTGATCACCGACATCGATAGCAGCAGAATGATAATTCAGGTACGACAGGGAAAAGGGCGCAAGGATCGCTTGGTAATGCTGTCGCCCAATCTGCTGACTCTGTTGCGTCAGTATTGGAAGGCCTATCACCCTAGACACCGGCTGTTCCCGGGTCAGAATCCAAGTAGCCCGATCAACACCGCCACCGCCTATCGAATCTGTCAGCAGGCAGCAGCGGCGGCGAAACTGTCGAAGTCTATTTCCCCGCACACTCTGAGGCATTCGTTTGCGACCCATCTTCTGGAAGCGGGCACCGACCTGCGCACCATCCAACTGCTGCTCGGTCACCGCAATCTGAAAACCACGGCCGTCTACCTGCAGGTCTCAACGCTGGCGCTGAGCTCCACGATTAGCCCTCTCGACCTGCTTGGGACCAGTTCTTCAGTTGAGCCGACTTCGACGCCGTGAGCAGGCCACATCTGGAACTGGCGGATGTCTTCAAGGAGCTCGGCTCAGATTTTTCAAAGATCGATTCCCAACCTCTCTCTTGCCAACAGCGTCGAGCGATTCGAGACATCATCCGGTGTCGCAGTGCCGCACTCGGTGGGCATGTGGAGCAGTGCAGCGAGTGTGGCCATCAGCAGATCGCTTATAACTCTTGCCGGAATAGGCATTGTCCAAAATGCCAGGCCGCGGCACGAAAGGAGTGGACGCAGCAGAGAGCGGCCGAGTTATTGCCGGTGGAATACTTTCACGTAGTGTTCACGCTGCCCGAGCAGCTCTCCGCTTTAGCTCTTCAAAACAAGCGGATGGTTTACGGTCTTCTGTTCAGGGCCGCTTCCCAGACATTGTTGGAGATTGCTGCCGATCCAAAGCACCTGGGTGCGGCCATCGGTTTTCTGGCGGTGCTGCACACCTGGGGGCAAGCGCTTCAACACCATCCGCACCTGCATTGCGTCATACCAGGCGGTGGACTATCACCTGACCGGTTACGGTGGGTCAGTTGCCGCAAAGGATTCTTTCTCCCAGTCAAGGTGCTAAGTCGGCTCTTCCGCGGTAAGTTTGTCGCTTATCAAGGGAGGCAAACGAGCAACGCCGTCTGGTCTTTCACGGTCAATCCAAGCACCTGGCAGAAGGTAATCACTTTGCGAACTTATTGAACGAGGTGAGCAAGCTCGAGTGGGTGGTCTATGCCAAGCCGCCGTTTGGCGGACCAGTGCAAGTGTTGAAGTACCTGGCGCGGTACACGCATCGAGTTGCTATCTCCAATCAACGACTGGTCGCGCTCTCAGAAGGCGAAGTGACTTTCCGATGGAAGGACTATGCTGCCGGCAACGCAGTAAAGGAGATGACACTCGACCTGAGAGAGTTCACGCGACGATTCTTGCTCCACATACTGCCGAGAGCCTTTGTGAGAATCCGCCACTATGGTCTGCTTGCCAATCGCTGTCGCAGTGAAAGGCTTGAGTGCTGTCGGAAATTACTAGCGCAAAGTACAAACCAAGAGTCACCTGAAACGGCCGGTTTAATCTCGGACCAATCCAATGTTCATGAGTCAGAGCTCTGCCCAGTGTGCCGGGTTGGTCGGATGACGATACTCAAGAAACTCGAGCCAGGAGGAGTCCGTCTCCCAACATCCCTCGTGCTAGTTTGTACGTCGGATACTTCTTGACGCGAGACCGTCGCAACGATGGTCAGTGATGTCAACTTGACGAGCGATAATGTGAATAGGAAACGTGTGCACACGCGAATAATAGATATTAAGAGGGCCACTGGCCAGTTCAGAGGCATGGCAGGAACCCTGCGCGCAGCCAACCCTTAGGACCTAAATACAAAGGGCAAGCAGAGACCGCGCCTAACGCTGACTGATTGCTCATCAAACGGTGTAGCGTCAAGCATTTTGTGTAAACGATCGTCCGTTGTTTTTCCCCGGTTTCCACAGCCCAGTTCTCCTCTTGGGGTTCATTCGTGAATCGTCTCGGGTTAGCGAACCGGCAAACTCTGACAAGCAAGATCAACTAGCGCCCTTGTTACAGGGCGATGTCCTCTGCGACTTCAAGCGCATCGTTTTCATCCTCGATGTTGAACGCGATGGTCGTGAAACAACGGGGTCTGCGAAAAGCATTTCGTCTGATCGCTCCCAATGGAGAAGACGTTCCAGTTTGACCTGTCTTCGATGATTGCTGTGATCGCTATTGACCGAGGTAACCTGGCGTTTGCGGGGGGCCGCGTCGTTCAAACCAGTGGAACAAACGCGTCCTTTCGGCGCGCCCCTGCTGTATCTTTGCCCACAGACGCACACTCGAAGTTAAGCTCGATTCGTGCACTTGATACTAGCTCTTACTATCTTCAATTCAGGCGGTGGTGTAAATTCGTCCACTGCGTACGAAGCTATTACAGAGCTTCGAGTCGTTGCTTTCCGCTCAAGAGCCATCATGATGGCGTTTTTCCAGTAGTTGAGTCCCGGTCGTCGCTTGGTACGGCGGTTGCAACATCTAGAAGTTTAATCAAACAAGACGAAAGGAAAAACGTGAATAGGCAAGAAGCAGGCGCTTCTTGCAGCCGTTCACGATGTCGTTTACGTCTGAGTTTGTCATCCCGTCCAATCAGACAGAATGATGAGCTACACTTTCTTCTTGGCTCGTTTGTAATCGTTCAGAGGCGCCATGAAGAGTAGGATCTCAACCAACAAGGAGGTAGCAAATGTTTACGCGTCATGTCACGCTGAAACTGAAGGCAAACTCCGCTTCAGAGTTTGCGCGTGTTATGGAAAACGAGATCATCCCACTGCTCCGCAAGCAAAAGGGTTTCAGCGATGAGGTCACCTTGATTGCCCAGGATCGCCAGCAAGCCGTAGCGATCAGCTTCTGGGAGACGAAAGAGAACGCGGAAGCTTACAACCGCACAGGTTATCCCGACATATTGAAGATCCTGGCGAAAGTGGTGGAAGGAACTCCAAAGGTGGAGACCTTCGAGATTTCCAATTCGACTTTCCACAAGATCGCTGCTAAGGGAGCCTAAAGCAGATAGATCTTCTGAATTTCGAGAGGGCAGACCATGGCTGCCCTCTCGCCTCCCTCGTCGCCAACAATAATGCTGATAAGCTCCGAGTTACTGGTTAAATACCTCCCAACATGACAAGGACAGGCTTCATTCTGAAGCAGAGGATGTTCTGTTGTGTTGGTTCAGCCTGAAATGGTGAGGCTTTGTTCTACGGTGCTCTTCTTCTGCCACCGTTTCCCGCTTCCATAGCCGCTTGCAAAAGATATTCGCCTGGACGTTGACAAGAGAACCTGAGTGTATTACAACGTGGGCACGTTTGCTGGTCTTTTGACGTCTGTATCTAGCAATTTTAAAGAAACGGGTTCAGAGCGCTGCCGCGGATAGCGCTTCACCGGGCTGTTTAGCCAGACTGTTGCGACGGTTGAATGGTCAGCCCACGAGGACGGCTTCGAGTTCCGCTCGGATCCAGCGGTTACATCGACGACCGTTTATGCCGAGGTTGGCGAAGAGCGTAACGGAGTGTTCTTCTCGTAGGTGCTGGCTCCCAGGTACCGTTCGGCTCGTGTACGGAAGAAAAGCGGATAGAACATTTGAGGTGATCATCCCCGAGTATCCGTTGCTCTTGGGGACGTCCCGTCGAGCTCTTCCATGCCGTCGGGAGCCCTCACTTTGAGCACGTGTCACGCGCGAGGTTCCTCGACAGAACTCCGGGGCGCGTATCGCGACCCGTCAGAGGGTTCTGGCAAACAGCCCGCTTTAAAAAGGCGGGATTCCGCGCCGAGAGGCGCATAGCTTTCTAATTAGACACAGGAGGTAGGTTAATGAAACGAGTGATCATGATGTCGGCGTTATTCGCCTGTTTCGCTATCACCGTGGTGCTGATGGGTCCTCAGGGAGGACGCGCTCAGGGTCCCGGAGGTGACGAGAGTCGGATTCAACAGGGTTTCGCGATTGCGCCAGTTCGTCTCAACCTGAGGGGAAAGAATCGCGCTCTGGTGGGGTTGGGTAGCTATATAGTCAACGCACAGGCTGCGTGCAACGATTGCCATACCTGTCCATCGTTCACTCCCGGTCACAATCCGTACGATGGCATTGGTGACGGGCAAATCAATGGTGACAACTATCTCGCCGGCGGCGTGCATTTTGGACCGTTCATCGTGTCAGCCAATATCACCCCGGATTCTGACGGCAATCCAGCCGGGTTGACTCTCCAGCAGTTCTCGCATGTCTTGCACACCGGTGAAGATCCAGACAACGCGGGTTCCGTGCTGCAAGTGATGCCATGGCCGATATTCCGAAACATGACTGACCACGATATTCGAGCAATCTATGAGTACTTGCGCTCCATTCCGCATGCGGAGCCGGGGAGTTGCTCCGGCCCGGGAGAGTGATTCTCATCGAGTTGGCTTGAGAGGAATCCGTGTGACATGAACCAATGTGTTGCGTGACCGTGCGACCCTCTGCGCGCCCGCGATCGATATGGGCGGTTACTCTGTCACGCCGCGGATCGTGGTTGAAGTTCGATATGATCGCTTCACGGGAGGCCGCTTCCGGCACGGAACCAAGTTCCTTCGCTGGCGGCCAGACAAGTCTGTGCAGGACTGTTTGCTCAGTGAATATTGTTAGCGACCAGCTCGCCCTGCCCAATTCGAACATTACAGAGTCAGGGTCGTCAATAAAGGCGCGGATTACTGTGAAGATTTAGAGGAAGATCCTTACGACTGCCGGTAGCAAGCTTGCCCTATGAAGATTACATGGAGAACTGTGTCAAGAACCTTCCCGCTTGGGTGCGACCCGCTACGCGAGGTCTAGTTA
>Ga0257146_1000029_pt1 | contig 14252 bp, 15 predicted proteins | sample CO08A_FD_185958 | JGI IMG/M metagenome (GOLD analysis project Ga0257146, IMG submission 185958) | Soil microbial communities from H.J. Andrews Experimental Forest, Oregon, United States - CO-08-A | ecosystem: Environmental > Terrestrial > Soil > Temperate forest > Bulk soil | place: USA: Oregon...
GCTTGAGTCCGAGCGCGCTGATCACATAGCCAAGCCCGTGCGCGGCGAGTATCTGGGTAAGTTGCCGCTTCCGCCCCAGATGCGTGCCATTAATCAAGATGCTTCCCAGCATGCCGTTTACCTGGCGATCCGCGCAGTATCTGCGACTCGTTCCGGGAATAACCTGTACAGGAACGCCAGTGTCAGGCGCTTCTGATGCCGACAGTAAGCAACATCCGCAGGATTGCGAGCACGGTTGCTGTCGGCCGCCCACTGATCGATCGAAGATATGAACTGCACCGCGCCATCGTACAGCAGGCTAGCGGCTTCAGAACGGATGTTGTCTACATCTTTGAACTGTTCAACTGCTGACATACGCCTAAACCTCCCACTCACGGTTCGGCAATCCATATGCCGTTCACGCAGGAAGGGTAGGCCTCTTTTTCTTGGGTGTTTCTCTGCAGAGAGTGAGCAGGTATACCCAAAGCGGCGGCGATATTATCGCAGTCGATTGCGCAAGATCCCGCACACGCGCGGAAGCGTCAAGCACAAAAACAAAGAGCGGATTTCCCCACCTGTTTGAGAAAAAGCCCCACATCCTCGAGCCACGGCCCTCTACTTTGCTTCTCATATGTGCGGTAGGTGCATTTGTCGGTAGGCACAGCACTTGCGATCTCTCCCAATAAGTGGAGAGTCGAGCTTATCAATAAGGCAAGTGTAGATAATATGCAGACCTGCGACTGCAATGAACGACACGACCGGCGGAGGATCGTGCTGACCGGAGGCCCGGGCGCGGGCAAGACGGCGGTTCTGGAACTCATTCGCCAATCTTTCTGCGTGCACGTGAAGGTGCTTCCGGAGTCGGCTGGTATCATTTTTGGTGGCGGGTTCCCTCGCGGCAAAGCGATTGACCTAAGACAGGCGGCACAACGCGCGATCTTCCATGTGCAGCGCGAACTTGAAAACATAGCGGATACCGAGAACCCCGCAATTGTATTGTGCGATCGCGGGACTGTTGACGGCGCCGCCTATTGGCCCGGCGACGTGGCGGATTTCTTTTCCTCGCTCGGCACGAGTCTGGATAAAGAACTCAGTCGATACCACGCCGTCATTCACCTTCGAACGCCGCCAATTGATGGCGGCTACAATCGCAGCAACCCTCTGCGAGTCGAGACGGCCGAGCAGGCTGCGGCAATTGACGCGCGAATCGCTCGAATGTGGGAGCGGCACCCTCGCTGCTTCGTCGTGGAGGCCTCGGCAGACTTCCTCACAAAGGCAGCTCGATCGCTTGAGATACTCCGAAATGAAACACCGGAGTGCTGCAAACATCACATCGGTCCGCCTCTCGCTTCGAGCGGACCGCGATGAATGCATTGATACGCCAACCTATGCTGGCTATGGCGATATGAGTCAGGAAACAGATTAGTATGCGGGTCAATCAAAATGGCAAAGCGGTGGAGTCCTTTTATCACCTCGCCGGGCAAGATCTGGAGAACACGAGATGTCAGGGATTGGCGTGCTTTGTAGCGCGGCATCAGAACCCTGAACGGTGGCTCGAAGCAACCTCACAGTGTCCTCGTGTCTATTGTCTCGGCAAGTGTTATCTGGCTCCGTCTTCCGCCCTCCACGACCAGCGTCCGCGCGTCGAAGTCCGTTCTCGCGTTCCAATAGTGTTGAAGCGCATCGCTGAAGGCGGAGCGCGATCGTTCAGCGCCTATACGCGAGCTGGAGGATACATCGCCCTGGAGAGCGCACTCGAGCGTGACCCCCAAGAGCTTGTTCGGGAGATCGAACTCTCGGGTTTGCGTGGCCGTGGCGGCGCCGGGTTTCCCACAGGTAAGAAGTGGCGCGCAGTTCTCGGAGAGACCTCGCCAGAGAAGTTCGTCGTCGCCAACGCAGACGAGGGCGACCCGGGCTCCTACATCGACCGCTTCATCATCGAGGACGATCCATACGCCTTAATGGAAGGAATGGTCATCGCAGGCTATGCCGTCGGAGCTCGCAAGGGATATGTCTATCTCCGTGCCGAGTACCCGCGCGCACGCGCTGTTCTAGAGGAAGCAGTCGCAGAAGCGCAGCGCCACGCTGTTCTGGGCGAGCGCATTCTTGGGGCTGATTTTTGTTTCGATATAGAAATTGTGATCGGACACGGCAGCTATGTTTGTGGCGAGGAGACTGCGCTTCTGAACTCAATCGAAGGGCGGAGACCCGAAGTCAGAGCGCGCCCGCCGTACCCGACCAGCCAGGGACTTTGGGGCAAGCCAACACTGGTCAATAACGTTGAAACGCTGGCGAGCCTCGCCTGGATCATCAACAACGGCGGAGTTTCTTATACCGCCCTCGGGACCCCAACAAGCAATGGCACGAAGGTAATCTCGCTCAATTCGCTTTTCAATCGTCCGGGGCTCTACGAGATCGAGTTTGGCGTCTCAGTCCGTCACATCGTCGAAGAACTTGGCGGAGGTTTGAAGACCGGGAGCATAAGAGGCGTAATTATCGGAGGACCGTTGGCGGGAATCATTCCGCCGTCGCTGCTGGATACACCATTCGCTTTCAATGAGCTACACGCGATTGGCGCCAGCGTTGGTCATGGAGGAGTCGTGGCCTTCGACCATCGCACATCGATTGCCGAACTGATGCATCACGTCTTCGACTTTGGAGCCTTCGAGTCGTGCGGAAAGTGTACGCCCTGTTGTCTTGGAACCCGTGAAATCGAACGGATGTTTTGGGAAGCGGTCCAGCACAGCCACGCAGCGGCTAGAAAGAGAACCGAGCTGGAACAGGTGACTACCGCGCTTGCTCTAACGAGCTTGTGCGGGCACGGGAGCGGGCTTGCGGAGTTTGCTCGAAGCGTTCTGCGCTATTACCCGGAGGAGCTTGAGTCATGCTTCGCGTGACGATCAACGGCAAACCGTACGAACTAGGCGAGGGCACGTCGATCCTGAGCGCGTTGCGCCAAATAGGTATCGACTTACCTACGCTCTGTTATGACGAGCGCCTCGAGGCTTACGGCGGCTGCCGGCTTTGCATCGTTCACGTAGAAGGCTCGGCGCGTCCGGTCACTGCTTGCAACACATCAGCAATCGATGGAATGGCCATCGAAACCCATACGCCCGAGCTTGGAGAACTGCGTCGAACGCTGTTGAGGCTTTTGGCGCATCAGTATCCTCGCGATGCAGTCACTCGTTTCCCCGATAAAGAGTTTCATCGTTACCTTCGAGATTATGGACTCGAAAGTGAATGCTCGGGCTTGCGTGACATGGCTCTCCTGGATGATTCGCATCCTTATCTGCACGTCGACATGTCGCAATGCGTCTATTGCTACCGTTGCGTGCGCGTTTGCGACGAAGTGCAGGGCCAGTTCGTTTGGCAAGTGTGGAACCGTGGGGATCAGACGCGAATCAGACCTGACTCGGGAACGACATTGCTTGAGAGTTCCTGCGTAAGCTGCGGTGCTTGCGCGGACACGTGTCCGACCGGGGCGTTGGAAGACAAAAGCGTACTCGCGAATCGTATGCCGGCAATTTGGACAAAGACGACTTGTCCGTATTGCGGCACGGGCTGCGAGATGAATGTCGGCGTGCGCAAGAACCGCATCATCCAGATCGAGCCAGCGATTGAGGCTCCGGTCAGTCGCGGCCACCTGTGTGTAAAGGGACGATACGCCTTCGACTTCGTTTACGCAGAGGACCGGATCACCGAGCCAATGATCCGCGAAAAGGGCGGATGGCACCGTGCATCGTGGGAGGAAGCTATCGCGTTCGCCGCGAACGAGCTCAGGCGCATCCTTGATGATGCTGGGCGGGACAGCATCGGCGTGCTGGGCTCGGCTCGTGCGACGAACGAAGAGAACTACCTCGCGCAGAAGTTCGGGCGCGTCGTGATCGGCACCAACAACGTCGACTGCTGCGCGCGAGTTTGTCACGGTCCGACCGCCGCCGCGATGAAGCTGATGCTCGGCACCGGCGCCGCGACAAACTCGTTCGACGACATCGAACGAGCGCGTACCATCCTGGTGTGTGGCAGCAACACCACCGAGAACCACCCGATTGTCGGAGCGCGAATCAAGCAGGCAAAGCTCGCGGGGGCAAACCTGATCGTCATCGATCCTCGTAGAATCGAGCTTGCGGATTACGCCGACGTCCATCTTCAGTTGAAGCCCGGAACCAACGTTCCTCTCTTGAACGCAATTGCTCAGGTCATAGTTGAAGAGCAGCTGTTCGATTCTGCATTCATCAACGAGCGCGTAGCAGAGTGGGAACAGTACCGCGATTTCATAAGTCAATGGACTCCCGAAAGAGCAGAAGGAGTTTGCGAGGTTGATGCAGAGCTTATTCGCAGAGCCGCGAGGCTATATGCGGGCGCAAAACCGGCGATGAGCTTCCACGGCCTTGGCGTAACCGAGCATAGCCAGGGCACGGAAGGTGTGATGTGCCTCGTGAACCTTACTCTCATCACCGGCAACATCGGCAAACCAGGAGCTGGAATCAATCCACTGCGCGGTCAGAATAATGTTCAGGGCTCGGCTCACATGGGTTGCGAGCCAAACAATCTCACCGGCTATGTGTCGATCGAAGACGGTCGCAATCTGTTTGAGACCGCTTGGAACGCGCCCCTGCCGACGACCAGAGGGCTGAACTTGATGCAGATGATGGACGCCGCCGTTGCGGGCAAACTCAAAGCGCTTTGGGTCATAGGCTATGACATATTTCTTACCAACCCGGATATGAACGTCACTCGTCAAGCGCTCGCGAAACTTGAACTCGTCATCGTGCAGGACATGTTTATGAATGAGACTGCCAGAGAGTTTGGCACCGTCTTCTTCCCTGCAGCGTCCTCGTTCGAGAAGACCGGCACCTTCATGAACGCGGAGCGCCGCGTGCAAACGGTCCGCGAAGTCATAAAGCCGACAGGTTTGTCGAAGCCCGATTGGGAGATCATATGTCTGGTCGCACGCGCCCTGGGCAAGGGTGAGTTTTTCCAGTTTGGCTCACCCGAAGAGATTTGGAGCGAGGTGCGTAAGGTATGGAAAGCCGGAAGCGGGCTGAGCTACGCGAGACTGGAAAAAGGTGGATTGCAATGGCCGTGCGACTCCGAGGACCATCCAGGCACTCAGGTGCTTCATACGAGAGAGTTTCCAATCGGCAAGCGTGCCAGGCTCCGCCGGATCCACTATCGAGCGACTTCGGAGACTGCCAGCGAAGAGTTTCCGTTCCTCCTCAACACCGGCCGATCGCTGTATCAATTCAACGCCGGAACCATGACTATGCGCACGCCAAACCGGATCCTGCGAGCTACTGATACGCTTGATATGGCGCCTGAAGACGCGGACCGCTTAGGACTAAAAGCCGGCGTGCATGCGCGAGTGAGTAGTCGTTACGGCGAAGCGGTCTTGCCTGTTCGCGTCAGCAGATCAATGAGGGCGGGCGAGCTGTTCGCGACGTTCAATGATCCTTCGATGTTCTTGAACCTGGTGACCGGTCCGCACCGCGACAGCTACGTCGATACCCCCGAGTACAAGGTCACGGCTGTCCGCGTCGAGGAAGTTTGATGATGGCAGTGACGCCCTGAGCCGCATCGGTCCGGCGAATGTCGGCAAGACGCAGGACTCCCGTGGGCCTCAAAAGCATGGCAGTAACCGCGCAAACTAGATCGGCAATAAGCGAAAGCACAGACGCGCTGGAGCGCAGCATCGCTACCGGCGACTGGCCCGCGAGATTTCGCATGCTAGGATTGCTTCCGCTGCTTTTCTTTATCCTACACGCCAACTACTATCGTGAAGCTGGGGGACTCTCGCACCTGCTGTGGATGTGCAACATTGGAAACCTCCTGCTGGCGTTTGGTCTTTTTCTCGCCCGGCCGATGCTGATTCGCGTGGCTGTGATCTGGCTCTTGCCCGGACTGCCGATTTGGCTATGGTTCGTGGTTAGGCCCGGCTGGTGGATTCTTACTTCGTTCTTTGCACACGCCGGAGGTTTGATAGTCGGTCTGATAGCAATCCAGAGAGTGCGAGCCAGTCGGTGGATGTGGCTTCAAGCTTTTGCCTGGTATCTCTTGATTCAAGAGATTTGCCGGTTATTCACTCCGCGGGAGTTGAACGTGAATGGCGCACATCTGATCTTCCCGGAATTCAATACTATGTTTAGCGCATACTGGCAGTTCTGGATCGTCGGAACTCTCGTCGTGGCAATAGGCCTTTGGATAATCGGATTCGCGCTGCTGAAGTTGTTTCCACGCGCTGGGCACGCTGATTGAAGGTATAGCTTGGCTAAAGTAACGTTCGAGGCGCTGCAAACGTAACTGGCCGCACCTCCCAGATGACAGGCGAGCTCATCCTACGATTTCTCCAGCGTGTCCGTTGTCAGGCTCTGGCCACCGGTCCGCGCACTGTGAGTACTGGGCAAGCCGCCAGCCGAACGACCTTCTCGGCTACTGAACCGAACAGAATGTGCCGAAGGCCTGTCAATCCGGTCGTTGCCATTACTATCAAGTCGGCTCGCTCGTCCTCGGCGATGCGCACGATCTCGTTGCCAGCGTCTCCATACCCGATCACCGTTCGAACTTTCAAATTCTTCGGAACGCGTTGCTCGATCAGCTCTCGAAGCTTGCGCTCGCTGTCGGCGCGAAGCTCGCGTTCGTATTCAGGAATCGGGAAGACGAAGGTCGGATCGATCGGTAATGGGGGAACTGCGGGGACAATGTTCGTCAGGGACAGATCGGCGCTGAATAAAATCGCGAGTTCAATACCATACTTGAGCCCCTCGTACGAGGGCTCGCTGAAATCGGTCGGGCACAAGATTGTTTTGATAGCTAACATAAGTCCTCCTCTTTTGTTGCGCTGTTGCACACGTCGGTTTTACATAAACAAGAGCCAGGCCGCGTGTGGAGCCGGCCGACAGTGTTATTGCTTCCCGGTGAGCCGCTCTCGAATCACCTCGACCGAACAATGCGCGTGCACCGCCACAGCTTCCGCGACGCTTCCGAGCAGAAGTCTCTTAATCCCGCGCAAGCCGTGCGAGCCGACGACGACCAGGTCTGCGCCCCACTCCTTTGCTTCGTCGATGATGGCTCCTTTCGCGAGGCCAGTGAGTACTACTCCTTAGTCCTTGAGTCCCGCCGCGCCTATGATTTTTTCCGCCGCCAGTGCTGCGTCGCGTGCTCGGGTGGTGGCTTCCTCAAGGAGACTTTCCATTATTCGGACATCGACGTAGCCCGGTTCGATCGCAGGAGTGAACACTTCGGCTACGCTTAACACTCTCACTGTGCTACCCTCGGGCCACGGCCGCTCGGCCACCGAGCAAGCGGCGGCAAGCGAGAATCCCGAACCATCAGTGGCGAGCAGGATCTTCATCGCCCGCGCGTCGACGGGTTTGTCGTAGATTGTTGCTCGGACGACCTCGACCGAGCACAGCGCGTGTCGAACGACCGCTTGCGCAACGCTTCCCATCAAGAAGCGAGTGACTGCGCTCTGTCCGTGTGACCCGACGACAATCAAGTCCGCGCCCCAAAGCTCCGCGTACTCGACGATGCCGCTCCGAGGATGGTCCTGGATCACGTGAGTCGAAGTCTCGATACCTTGGGCGGTGAGACGATCGGCGGCGTTCCTAACCAACGCCTGGGCCGCCTCGGTGGCCGTTTGCACTAGCGAAGGGATGACTAAGACGTGAGGTGGTTCCACAACGTTCAGCACGCAGACCTTCGTAGCCGGGGGCCACGGCCGCGCTACGACCTCGCTTACGGCAGTCTCCGATGAGACTGAATGATCAACCGCAAGAAGTATGTTCATGAGTTTCCTCCCACTCGCTCAGCTTTATCCTCGAGACGCTTCAGGTATGCAACACAACCATTCAACGTGGCGAGTTGAGGATAGTCAGCCTCCGGAATCTCGACGTTCAACTCTTTGTGAAGCCCTATCATGAAGTTCAGGAAGTCCATAGAATCGACGTCCAATTGATCGCGCAATGCGACATCAGGTTTTATCTGAGAAAGATCCGCCTCGGGCGCTATGCTCCGCAGCGTCCGCAGCACGATCGCTTCGATTTGATCTTTCGTCATAACTCGCCAAGCTCCTGCAACAGTCGATCAACGGCCGCAATGAACAGACCGCCTCGATGTCCGTCGGTCACACGATGATCGCCCGAGAGTGTGGCGATCATTGTCGGACGGGAGACGACTTGCCCTTCCGCAGACCATGGACGCTCGACAACTTTGCCAAAGCCCACCAGCGCGACCTGCGGCGGATAGATGATGCCAAACACAGTCTCGACACCTTGTTCTCCTAAGCTGGTCACAGTGATCGTCGCATCGGAGAGTTCAGAACTTCTCAACGTGCCGGCTCTTGCTCGCTTCACCAAATCGAGAAAGTTCTTCATCAGATCGTCAATGCTCTGGCGATCGGTGTTGTGCAAGCAAGGCGCGACCAGACCGCCGCCCCGCAACGAAATTGCTACGCCGACGTTGATGTCGGAATGTGGCGTCGCTCGTCCATCCAGCCAGGTCGAATTCAGCTCAGGGACTTCTCGCAGAGCCAAGGCTACTGCTTTGATGAGCAGCACTGCGTAGAGGACTCGATTCTCAATGGACCGCTTGAGGTTTTCGTCCGCAAGCCACTGCATGACTCGACTCATATCGATGGTCGTGCTCAAATAGTAGTGAGGAATCTCTCGCTTCGATCGAGCCATCGCCGACGCGATGGCCTGTCTCATGCGCGCTTGCCGATCACTCACAACTTCGGTCAGAACCGGCTGAGCCGCCTTAGCTGCCGCGGCTCTCTCGATGTCCTCACGGAGGATGCGACCCGCCGGACCCGTTCCGCTTACGGTGGATGCATCGATGCCCAAGTCAGCTGCGAGCTTCTTCGCCGCCGGCGAGATCCGAAGACGAACTGGCTCGGCGCGTTCAACGAGAGGCTTGCTGGGGGCAGGACCTTCCGCGAGCCGCGGGACCGCGATTGAAGGCATTGTGGATGGAGCAACCTCGGCAACGGGCTTGCCCTCCTCGCGAATAATCGCGAGCACTGTTCCCACAGGAACCTTATCGCCTGGCTGTACCAGAAATTTGACAATCACGCCGCCGGTGAAGACTTCAACTTCGATATCCGCTTTGTCTGTCTCCACGTCGGCGATAATGTCGCCGCGAGTCACCGTATCACCGGGCTTCTTGCGCCAGGCGATCAGCTTGCCGACGCTCATGTCCGCGCCGAGTTGTGGCATCACGAATTCAGCCATCGACTAGAACATCCTTTGAACCGTGCTCACAATAGTGTCCACACGCGGCAAGGCCGCCTCTTCGAGATGTTTTGCATACGGCATTGGCACTTCGGCGCTGCACACACGCGCGACCGGAGCGTCCAGATCGTCAAACGAGCCTTCCATAATCTGCGCGCTCACTTCCGCGGCGAAACTGCCCGTGCGCCACGCTTCATCGATCACCACCGCTCTATGCGTTTTCGCGACTGAGCTCAATATGGTCGCCGTGTCGAGTGGACGAAGCGTGCGCAGGTCAATGACCTCAGCGCCGATTCCTTCTCTAGCCAATTGCTCGGCTGCTTGCAAAGCTTTTCCCAGCGAACCGCCGTAAGTTATCAACGTAACGTCCTCGCCTCCCCTTCTAACCGCTGCCATGCTGATCGCGGTCGGGCCTGCAGTCTCGTCGATCTCGCCTTCAATCGGATATAGCGTGGCGTGTTCGAAGATAAAGACTGGGTCCGGGTCGTCAAGCGCGGCAAGCAACATCCCTCTTGCGTCTTCGACCGTCGCGGGAGCAAGAACCTTGATGCCGGGAATGTGCGCGTACCAGCCTTCAAGGCTGTGGGAGTGCTGCGCCGCGAGCTGGCGTCCACCGCCGCTCGCCATGCGAACCACGAGCGGCACGCTGTACTGTCCTCCAGACATGTGCCTGAGCGTGGCCGCGTTGTTCAAAATCTGATCGAGCGCGAGCAGGCTGAAGTTGACGGTCATTATTTCAACGATCGGGCGCATCCCTCCAAGCGCGGCTCCGATTCCTGCCCCCACGAACGTCGATTCCGAAAGGGGTGTGTCTCGTATTCGCTCGGGTCCAAATTCTTCAAGCAAGCCCAGGCTCACCGCAAAAGCTCCCCCATAGCGCCCCACGTCTTCACCCATCAGAAAGACGCGAGGATCGCTTCTTAGCGCATCACGCAGCGCCGAACGAATAGCTTCACGGTAGGTAAGCGTTTTCATAGGAACTGCTTTTCATCGGCTAGTAATCTTTTTCGCGAACAGTTGCTTGAAGATGACGCTTGCACCTACGAGAACGAGCAGAATGGCAAACAGCGGCAGCTTCATGCCGAAGATGCTCCCCAGGCCGGCGGCCAACGCAAGAACGCCTAGGGAAATCGTGAAACCGCTCATCTTGATTCCATTGAGATAACGAAACGCATTGAGACCAAGCAGAATCAGCGCCGCCGCCAGCAGCCAAATGCCTTGCGGAGCCTGAACATCAGGCACGAGCAAAATGACACCAATCAGGATGAGAAACAGTCCCCAGCCGATCTCTTCGAGGCGCTTGTTCAACGAATTGTCCCTTGTGCTTTGATCACTCATGTTTTGATTGACTTCCATAATCCAAGACCTCCCTTGCTGATCCATTGGTATTGCCTGCAACAGGACTTGTCTGCAATACCCTACGGTACAGCGGCGGTGTAGACACCCCTCGCAAGGTCTCCGACCGGCTCCCAAGGCCCGGCTTCGGCAAACGCGACCGCTTGTTTGATCTCGGCATCTATTGTTGCCTCGATTTCTGTCAAGCGAGCGTCGTCTAGCAATCCTGTTTCTCGCAGATGCCCTTCAAACGTCTTTATTGGATCCCGCTTCTTCCAATGCTCGACTTCTTCCTTGGTCCGATACAGATCTGGATCAGCCATCGAATGCGCGCGGAAACGATAAGTCCGAATCTCCAGCAGGAACGGGTTTCCGCTTTCGCGTACCGTCTCAGCAGCGCGTCGCGCTGCGGCTTCGACAGCGAGCACGTCCATGCCATCCGCCACATCCGAAGCAATGCCATACGCCGGACCTTTGAGGTTGATGTCCGTTTGCGATTGGTGACGTTCAAGTGCTGTGCCCATCGCGTAGAGGTTGTTCTCGCACAGGAACAGCACGGGAAGGTTCCACAGGGCGGCCAGGTTCAGTGATTCATGAAACTCGCCCTCCGCGACAGCTCCGTCGCCGAAAAAACACGCGGTCAACGCACACCGGTTTTGAAGCTTGTCGGCAAGCGCCAAGCCGACCGCTATCGGCAATCCGCCTCCAACAATCGCGTACCCACCAAAGAAACGCAGAGACTTATCGAAGAAGTGCATCGAGCCGCCGTGACCGTGACTGCAACCGTTTCCTTTGCCGTACATCTCAGCCATCAATGAAGCCATCGGCATGCTGCGAGCGAGCGCATGGCCGTGGTCGCGATACGTCGCAACGATGTTGTCTTCCTTAGTCAGAGATTGCATCGCTCCGACGGCGACGGCTTCTTCGCCGATGTACAGGTGAAGGAACCCGCGAATCTTGCCAAGGCTGTAGAGCTCCGCGGCCTTTTCTTCGAAGCGGCGGATCCGCAGCATCTCCGCAAGCAATGTCAGCGCGTGGCCGCGTTCGACTGTGGGCCGTTCAACTTGATCCGTCGTTGTCGTCATCGATTCAACTCTCTGACCATCTTTAACCGAATGGCGCGTTCTACGCAGCGTTCGGTGCGCGTTCAAAGTAATAGTCAAGACACTCAGCTTCTCGGCCACGTACTTTCCGCTTGCCTTCCAGCGGTCCCCTCAGCGACGTTATCACCGTGTACTGAAGCTCGCCTCGGCCACCGTCGTAATAGAGAACCACCCAATCACGAGTCTTTCCCATCGCGTTAGCGCGCGCCGTGTTCGAAAACAACGCGGTGTAGGTTCGCTTTCCGCGATGCGTGTGCAGTATCGGAAGCCACGCTTCGTGTTCTGGATTGAATCGTCGAGGGGCGATCGTACGGAGCAGTCCCTTCGCGCTTTGCTCCCGATACTCACGATCGACGTCAAGAATCTCGCTCACCGGAGGCTGATCAAGCTCCACCCTTACCACGCGGTCTCGCACTCTCCCCAAACGATGAGCGAGCAAGTCTCGTATTCCAGCAATCCGCTTCTCGCCAAGGCCGGCGATGTCAGCGAGCCTTCCATCGTGAGCGGCGGTCTCGAGCTCTTCGAGCGTATCGATGCCCAGCTCCTCGTGAAGCCGTTCCGCCAACACTTTTCCGATGCTGGGCAGAGAAGCGAAGAGCGCAACAGGATCCGCTTCGCCGCGCAGCCGCTCGAGCATTGGCATTCTCCCGCTGACCACGGTTTGTTGTATCGCTCGCGCAAGAGTCTCGCCGATGCCCGGCAGGCGTCTCAGCCCTTCGATGCCTTCGGCGCGGACGAGTTCGGTCACCGGTCGCTTGAGCCGCTTGATCGTCGTTGCCGCCCGAAGATAAGCATCGACACGAAAACGGTTCGCGCCCTGTTCGTTGAGTATTCTCGCGACCTCTTCAAGCCGGGACGCCACCTCTGCATTCACTTCTTCAATCATCGCCGATCTCCGAATTGCGAGTCATCCTCAAGGGTTGAGATGTCGCCTTCGGGAAGTCCCATCTCACGAGCCTTAATCAACCGCCGCATGATCTTGCCGCTTCGCGTGTGAGGCAGAGCAGTGGCGAATTCGATCTCCTTCGGCGCGACGACCGCTCCAAGCCGAACGCGTGCAAATCCCAACAGCTCCAGACGAAGCGACTCGGTTGGTGTGTATCCCTTGTTCAGTATGACGAACGCTTTGACCAGCTCCATCGCAACCGGGTCGGGCTTGCCGATGACGCCCGCTTCGGCAACGGCTGGGTGCTCCATCAAAACGCTCTCCACTTCGAAGGGTCCGACCAAATGACCTGAGGTCTTGATTAGGTCATCCTTGCGCCCGACGAACCAGAAGTAACCATCGCGATCGCGCTTCGCCAAGTCCCCAGTTAAATAAAAGCCATCGGCGAAACACTTCTTGTAGCGTGCCGGCTCTTCAAGATAAGTGCGGAACATAGAAGGCCATCCGGGCCGCAAGGCAAGCTCGCCTTGAACGTCTGGCTCAACGATCTCCGCGATGCGGCCGTCGTCCGTCCTGCGCACGATTGCGGCGTCGATGCCCGGCAGCGGGCGGCCCATCGAGCCCGGGCGAATATCCATTGAGGGGAAGTTAGCGATCATGATCCCGCCCGTTTCCGTCTGCCACCAATTGTCGTGAAAGGGTAAACCGAATGCCTCCTTGCCCCATACGACGGCTTCGGGATTGAGCGGCTCGCCTACGCTTGAAAGGAACCGCAAATGCGCCAGGTCATACTTGCGAACGAGGTCCTTGCCTGCCTTCATCAACAATCGAATTGCGGTTGGCGCGGTGTACCAGACTGAGACTCTCTGATCCTGAAGGATGCGATACCATCGATCGGCGTCGAATTCTGCTTCGTCAACTATACTGGTGATTCCATTGGTCAAGGGTGCGATGATGCCGTAGGAAGTGCCCGTCACCCAGCCCGGATCGGCGGTGCACCAAAACACATCATCAGGATGAAAGTCCAAGGCGAGCTTGCCGGTGATGTGATGAGCGACAACTGCGTTGTGAACGTGAACAGCGCCTTTCGGAGTTCCCGTCGTCCCGCTAGTAAAATGGAGGAGCGCCATGTCTTCGGAATCAGTAGGGCCGATAGCGAACTGATCGGACGCCTCGTCCATCAGCCTGAGGTAGTCTCTTGTGTCCGGTATGTTGGTAGGCTTGTGGTCGTCTCCAACAAGCAGGACGTGCTGAAGCGAGGGCAGCGAAGCGCGAATCGACTTCACCTTTCGGTCGTACAGCGTCGGGGTTGTAACAAGGACTCGTGCTTCGCCGATCGTCACTCGCGACTTGATGGGTTCGGGACCGAAAGCTGAGAATAGCGGACAGAAGACACTGAGGTTCTTTAACGTTCCCAGCGCGGTGATGTACAACTCCGGAATGCGTCCCGCGAGAACGTAGACCCGATCGCTTTTGCAGATACCCAGACCCTTGAGAACATTTGCGAATCGATTTGAAAGCGCTTGAAGGTCTGCGTAGGTGTAGTCCTCAATCTCGCCCTTCTTGCCGAGCCACCGTATCGCGAGGTGATCGCGAAGCGGTCCATTGGCGTGACGGTCCACAGCTTCGTGAGCGATGTTAAGGCCGTAACCATGCGGAAGCCCATCGAGCTCGCGTCGCGCTTCGCTCCAAGAAAAGCGTTCTCGGACCTCCGCGTAGTCC
>Ga0257146_1000031_pt1 | contig 14124 bp, 12 predicted proteins | sample CO08A_FD_185958 | JGI IMG/M metagenome (GOLD analysis project Ga0257146, IMG submission 185958) | Soil microbial communities from H.J. Andrews Experimental Forest, Oregon, United States - CO-08-A | ecosystem: Environmental > Terrestrial > Soil > Temperate forest > Bulk soil | place: USA: Oregon...
CTTGCGTCTAGCCCTACCAGGCGCGCCTTCAACAATCGTGATGACCTCAAACTTGACCAATGCCACGTTGTCGCTTCTCGATACGTTGTCGCCAGGTCGTCCGCTGACGGAAAGCGCTGACGAGCACCTTAAGAAAACCTCGAAGGTCGTAATTGGCTTCTTTGCAGGCTGTATTGCGGGCGCTGCCGCAGTCTCATTCTTGGGAGAGTGGGCCTGGTTACCCCCTGTCGTGCTGGCGGGAGGGGCGTGTGTATGGCGATTAGACGGTAACGCACACACCCTGTGACATATTTCCACTGTCTAAGCTTTTCTCTTTCGAGGAAACTCTCGAGGACCTTTCCGATCAGAAGGTGTTAAGAGCGCTCGAAGGTAAACTCTTGGCAGTAAACCGGGCGACGTGAATTGATCTCGGCCAGAACCTTTTCCGCAATAGGATCAGGTGGCGGAAAGGCCAACCCGTCTGTCACTGGTCGCGTAGCGGTGGACCAGAACGACGTATTCATGCCGCACGGATAAACTTCAAAGACTCGGATGGGGAACTTCGCCGCCTTAACAGCCTCGCGAAGCGTGCGGGTATACCCTTTAGCACCCCATTTAGAAGCTACATATACCGACTCCGCAGTACGCAGCTTCTTGCTGGCGGTCGACATCACGTTGACGACGTCACCGCCGCGGTCCCGAAGATAACGGACAGCCATATCCGAAAACAATATGAGACCGATGAGGTTTCCAGCCATGGTCGCTGCGATCTCGCCAGCCGTGTAGCCCCCGATCTCGCCAAACAGGCCTTTGCCGGCACAATTGATTACTAGCCGCAAGTCACCCGCCTCGCGGGCTGCCGCAAAAGCCGCTTCTGCAGTTTCCTGCCTGTCAACCGAACCATGCACCGCGATCAGCTTACTGCCGTACTCTTCGTGGAGAGTCGTCCCCTCGGACTTGCGAGAGACTCCCACTACACTCCATCCCTGTCCGAGCAAAAGACGGGCGAACTCTGCTCCCAATCCCGATGAGTATCCAGTCACTATTGCCGATTTGGCCATATCGCATCATTCCCTCAAGAATTTGAAATGGAGGTTCCTCCCGTTCTTACAGGACCCCTGGCGCAACACTTCACAGAACTTATAAACACGCCATCGCCTTTGGCTCACTTTATTACTAGTGCCAATGCGCCCACGTTACCGCCTATCATCGGGATCGGATGAACCGAGGGTTCGATTGACGAGCATCTTCACCTCGACGCGACGGTTTTGCTCGCGACCCTCTCGAGAAGTGTCATTGGCGATCGGGTTCGCAGAGCCTGCCCCAACCGGCGCGACGATGCGTCGTGGCGGAATCAGGTTCGTCTCGACTAGATAAGTGACGACCGCGTCAGCTCGTCTCTGGCTCAAGCGGCGATTCTGATCGACGCCGCCATCGGACGAAGCGAATCCTTCGACCTCAATCACGTAGCCATCTTTGTCACTGGCTTCCTGCGCGATCTCGTTGAGCGCTGCCTTTGCCTGGGGTGAGAGCACGGCGCTGCCTGCCGCAAATGTGACCGCGATACGCTTCGTGACCTCGTACTGGTCAAGCCCGGAAATCACCTCATCGACTTCGGACGCGAGCCCCCCGATGCCGAGTATAGCTATTGCAGCAATCTTTTGCGCGGACTGGGAGTACTGTAGGGCAGCTTTAGCAGTCTCAGTCGACTGCTCGATCTGAACGGCCTCCTCTTCGTTATTCGCCTCGTTCGCTGACACTCGCCGCTCTACCCGATCAACGCGCGCCCCGATGGCGCTCGCGACCATCAGCGCCGACTTCGAGAAGCGAATCCTTTCCGCGACGAGGTACCCAGAATCATTGGTTCGGCCCACCACGTCGATGAACAGGCCGCTCATCAGTTGCGGCGCGCCGCCGCCGATTATCTTTTTCTTCTGCTGTCGCACTCTGGTGTTATCTGTTAGCAGAACATTGATCTCCGACCCGACCTCATTCCGAACCACGAGTGATTCGGCGTTCCGATCGACAATCACACCGCTGACTTTCTGCTTCAGTCCCGATGTGACGGCACTGGTCTGCCGTGATTGTTGTTGGATCGAACTTTGTGCAAAGACCGCCGTTGCCAGCGTCAAGCCAAGAGTTAAGAACAAAGCTATACGATTTGTAATATTTTTCATTGCGTACTCCTATTCTCTTTTTAGCGGTCCCGCTGAAGTCTGTTCAGGACGTCCAAGCGGAAAGGCACAGTTCGATCGAGTACAAATCTCCGGCCATTGTGTACAGATCGTTGCTGGCTCGGCTAAGTACTTGAATTTGGGTTAATTCGACGGACTGTAATCTTCTTGTCAGGATCCTCAGGTGGGACGTGCGCGACGAAATACGACCATCTGACAAGATACTGTCACCATCGGCAATCATATTCGAAGCTTATATACATCCGGGAATGGATGTTCCAAGAACGAGAAGGAAAAAGGAACGCCACGGAGCCGAGGTCAGAGTGATGAAGCCGAATTTCGGATCGGCAGCTGATAGTGTTCACGATGACTTCTTGAGGAACAAGTAGAAGCACATTCTTATGGCCGCACATTCGGGGCCGGTATAAATACCCTGCACTCCCAGTGTGATCAACGCAAATCCCTGCGAGCGTCCTGCACTGGATTGTGTGGGAGCTTGGCTCATCAAATTGCAGTCTGAAACCAGCGACACAACAGCCCTTCACCCAAGTCAATATATTGCCACTTGGTTATATGCTGCCATCGTAGCATCAAAATCCACACCAAAAGCCAAGCCTTCGAATCTTCTGTATCAATCCGCAATTCAAACACTTGCAGGTAACAGCAATCTCGCCGTCGGTTTTGGCAGCGCAGTTGCCAATGCAGTATTGCTCGTGAAGGTTTGAGTCGAGTCGAGTGATCAGCGTGAACTCTTAAGTCTCGACTGAGAATACGACGGAGGAAGTTCAGCGCTTCAGGTGCATTAATCTCGCCTCAACGCGAACGAAGAAAAGTACACTCCTTGGATAATCAGCGGCACCGCACACAACCCGTCAAAAACTCATCCAGGAGCAGCGGCGCTGGTCGCCAGGGCCCGACGCGAAGACCCGTCAAAGGCGGTTGCATAAGGAGGACGCTATGGCAAACGCAATTGCCGTCGTGAACGCCGGTTCATCCAGCATAAAGTTCTCCCTCTTTGTCACCCGCAGCAGTGACCTCGAGCTTGAACTGCACGGCCAGGTTGAGGGGATCTACACCAAGCCTCATTTCATCGCGAAAAGACAGGACGGATCGTCGGCAGGGGAGAAGTCCTGGCCAGAGGGCAAAAAGCTTGGCCACGATGGCGCGCTCGACTACCTGGTCGCTTTTCTGCGATCCGAACTAGCTCATGATCATCTCGCAGGCGTCGGACATCGGGTTGTGCATGGCGGGCTCGACTTCAAGGGACCGGTGCTAATCAATCCAAGCGTGGCGGCGCAAATCGGAAAGCTGGTTCCGCTCGCTCCACTTCATCAGCCGCACAACCTAGCGCCGATCCAGCGTCTTCTCAATCGCGTGCCCGATCTGCCGCAGGTCGCGTGCTTCGATACTTCTTTCCATACCACAAACCCTGATCTTGCGCAGCGCTACGCATTACCCGAGGAGTTGCACGACGCCGGGGTGCGCCGTTACGGGTTCCACGGTCTGTCCTATGAGTACATCGCCTCAGTGCTAGCCAACTTCGATGAAAAGGCAGCAACAGGAAAGGCAATTGTGCTGCACCTCGGAAACGGCGCGAGCATGTGCGCCCTCGAAGCGGGCCACAGCGTCACCAGCACTATGGGCTTCACCGCGGTCGAGGGAATACCGATGGGCACACGCTCGGGTTCGCTCGATCCGGGAGTGATCCTGTACCTCATGGACAACCACAGAATGGACGCGCGGGCAATTGAGACGCTCCTCTACAACCAATCGGGACTGCTCGGCGTATCGGGCATCTCCAGTGACATGCGTGCGCTCCTGGCCACGAGCGATCCGCGGGCGAAGCTGGCGATTGACCTCTATTGCTATCGCATTCGACGCGAGGTCGGCTCGCTTGTAGCCGCGCTCGGAGGGCTGGACGCGATTGTATTTACCGGCGGCATTGGCGAAAACGCTGCCGCGATCCGCGAACAGGTTTGTCGCGATGCGGCCTGGCTGGGCGTTGAGCTTGATCCGGTCGCGAACGCTGCGGGTGGACCTCGCATCAGCACACCCGGGGCTCGAGTCGCGGCGTGGTCCATTCCGACAAACGAGGAATTGATGATCGCCCGGCACACGCGCCAGCTGATCAATTGAGTTTTTCATCGCGACTGCAACTGAAGCGTTAGAGAACATGAAGAAACACCTTCGACCAATCCTAATCAAGCTGGAGACCCGATGGGTCATGCTGCTGATGATCCTTGCGTTCCTTGGTTTCAACGCAGGCTCGACGTTTGCGGCGGGCGCCAACTCCGATGTCGTTTCAACGATATCGGCCAAAGCTTCCCAACCGAGCGGACCAACTGCGAAACCTGCTGAAGAAGAACACGGTCTGTCGCAAAAGGCTGTTGAGATCGGTCGTGTCTTCGGCTTCCCGATCAGCAATTCTATGGTCGTCAGCTGGGTTGTCGCTCTGGGCCTGATCATATTTGCCCAGATCGCCACGCGGAAAATGAAGCAGATCCCGGATGGAGCACAAAACTTTTTGGAATGGCTCGTTGAGAGCGTCTACGGCTTCCTGGAAGGAATCCTCGGCCCTCAGTTGGTAAAGAAGACGTTTTGGTTCTTTGCGACGATCTTCATTTTCATCCTCTCGGCCAACTGGGTGGGTCTCATTCCCGGAGTAGGCGCGTTCGGGTGGGGGCACCAGACGAGTCACGGTTTCAAGATCGATCAACCGTGGTTCCGCGGCGCCAATGCTGACGTCAACATGACACTAGCTATGGCCCTGGTCTTTTTCGCCTGCTGGATTTTTTGGGGACTTCGGGAGGTCGGTCCGATCGGATTTCTAAAGGAACTCTTTGCGCCGAAGGGCGAAAGCACTGGTCCACTAAAGATACTGCTGGTGGTGGTGTTCTTCGCAGCCGGATGTTTGGAAATCATTTCGATTTTGTTCCGGCCAATCTCGCTGGGTTTTCGACTGTACGGCAATACCTTTGCCGGCGAGAACATGTTGGAAACCATGGCCAATATGGTCCCCAGCTTAGGTTGGCTGATACCAGTGCCTTTTTACTTTCTGGAGTTGCTTGTAGGTATCGTTCAGGCGCTTGTCTTCATGTTGTTGACCGCTGTCTTCACGCTGCTGGTTTGCCAGCACGAGACAGAGGGACCAGAGGCTGCGCATAGTTGAAATGACATTTGCACGCTGACCGTGATCAATCGCGGGGGCTGGCAAGAAAGGAGGACAAATCCATGAACGGAAGTTTGCACGTGGGTCTGGCGGCGTTTGGAGCAGCTGTCGCCGTGGGCATGATCGGCTGGAAGGCTTGTGAGGCAGTCGGGCGCAATCCCGAGGCGTCTACCAAAGTTATGGTCCAGGCCATCCTTGCCATAGCTTTCGCTGAGGCGATCGTGTTTTACGCATTGTTCCTTGCGAAATAGTGTCAATACGGGCGCTGCCCCTGGCGGCCCGGCGCCCCAACTTTTATGAGAGTGTGATTATGAATGTAATTGTCTTACTGGCGGAAGCGGAGAGCGGTGGCCAGATCGAACAGATTGCCAGAACGTTTGGCGTGGACTGGCCTCATCTTATTTCCCAGATAATCAGCTTCTGCATCGTTTGTGCGCTTCTATACCGGTTTGCCTATCAACCCATCCTCAGGATGTTGGACGAAAGGCGTCGGCTCATTGCTGAGGGATTGGCCAACTCCGAAAAAACTAAAGCTGAGTTGGCCCGAACCGAGGTACAACGGCAGGAAGTAATGGCGCAGGCCGGTGCTCAGGCAAACCAGTTCATCGAGGAGGCTCGCGGGGCGGCCGCCCGTCTGCAACAGCAGGAAGGTCAGAAGGCGATCGCCGCGGCTGAACAGATCGTTAGCAAGGCTCACGAAGCCGCCGAGCAGGATCACGCTCGTATGCTTGGCGAGCTCAAACGCGAAGTAGGCCGTCTGGTTGTCCAGACGACTGCTGCAGTGACCGATAAGGTTCTGACAACGGAAGACCAGCAGCGACTGGCCGAGGCAACAGCAAGGCAATTGGCCACCTAATGATGAAACCAAAACAGGATGAACATGATGAAAACGACCAAACAAGTCTTGCGTGAAGCCAAGCGTCTGTTCCGACTTTGTCTCCTGAATGGGCTTCTGGATGAGGGGCGCGTTCGGCAGGTTATGCAAGCGGTCCTCCAATCCAAACGCAGGCGCTGCCTGGCTCTCGCGGCACACTTCGAGAGGCTCGTGAGACTGGACCGGGCCCGACATACCGCCGAAGTAGAGAGCGCCACACCGTTGCGCGCTGAATTGCCGACAATCGTCCAGGCCGACCTGGAGCGACTGTACGGTCCGGGCATAACCACCTCTTTCGTAACCAACCCTGCGCTGATCGGTGGAATGCGCATCAAGGTGGCCAGCGACGTCTATGACGGAAGCGTGAAGGCCAGGCTCGCAGCACTGGAGAAACAATTTTGAATCGACTATGCGAAGAGAACCGATCGTTGGAACCGATCGAGGATGGCGAAGCGAACTTTGCGATTAGCAGTTGAGGGAAAGATACATGTCTAACTTACTAATGGAGATTGAAGCTCAGATTGCCGGAGCCAAGGCCAACGGGGCCAGGCAGAACGTTGGTGTCATTCGTGAGATCGGCGACGGGGTCGCTCGAATCGAAGGCCTTTCCGACGCGATGCTCAACGAGATGATCGACCTCGGCCACGGAATCATCGGCCTCGCCCTGAATCTCGACGAGACCGAAGTCGGAGTTGTGATCCTGGGCGACTACACCCAGCTCGAGGAGGGGGACGAGGTCCGCGCTACCGGCAACCTGCTGCAGGTTCCAGTGGGCAAGGGCCTGCTCGGACGTGTCGTTAATACGCTGGGAGAGCCAGTCGATGGAAAGGGACCTATCAAGAGTGATGTCGCATATCCAGTCGAAAAACTTGCTCCCGGAATCATCAAGCGCACGCCGGTAAAACAACCGGTGCAGACGGGGATCATGCCGATTGATGCAATGATTCCGATTGGCCGCGGCCAACGCGAGTTGATCATCGGTGACCGGTCGACGGGCAAGACAACCATCTGCATTGACACCATCATTAATCAGGCTCGCCTGAACAAAGCGGCAGAGGATGCCGGCGATAAAGACTATCGTCCGCTGTACTGCATCTACGTCGCAATCGGCCAGAAGCAATCAAGCATCGCCCGGCTCATATCAGTGCTCGAGGAAGCCGGCGCGATGCCCTACACGATTATCATCGCTTCTCCTGCCGCTGATTCAGCCACCAACCAATATTTGGCGCCGTTCGCCGGAGCGGCGATGGGCGAGTGGTTCATGGACAACGGCATGGACGCTCTGATTGTTTATGACGACCTGTCCAAGCATGCCGTGGCATACCGCCAGGTCAGCCTGGTCCTGAAGCGGCCGTCGGGTCGTGAGGCTTATCCGGGCGACGTGTTTTACCTCCACAGCCGGTTGCTGGAACGAGCGGCGCGGGTTGGAGAAGAATATGGCAACGGCTCCTTGACCGCACTCCCGATCATTGAGACACAGGCAGGAGACGTTTCCGCATACATTCCTACCAACGTCATTTCGATCACTGACGGACAGATCTATCTGGAAACTGATCTGTTCTATCAGGGCGTCCGTCCTGCTATTTCGGTGGGCCTGTCTGTTTCGCGCGTGGGTTCAGCAGCGCAGCTCAAGGCTGTGAAGCAAGTCGCCGGGCAGCTCAAGGGTGACCTCGCACAATTTCGTGAGTTGGCGGCATTCGCGCAATTCGGTTCGGAACTGGATGCAAAAACGCAAGCACAAATCGACCGCGGCAAACGGATCATGGAGGTCTTTAAGCAGCCCCAATACAGCCCGGTCCCGGTCGAGGTTCAGGTGGCTGTCCTCTGGGCAGTCCAAAACAAGTATTTGGATGATGTACCGGTGGAACGCGTCAAAGAGTGGCAAGCCAAGCTGACGGAGTTTCTGACTTTACACAAGGCCGAGTTGCTCCAAAAGATCGCGCACGAAAAGTCGCTCAGCGACGCCGTGGCAGGCGAGCTGAAGACCGCCACCGACGCCTTCAAGCAAACCTGGAAATAAAGGACTGAATATGCACAGCACACGCGACATCCGCCAACGAATAAGATCAGTGGGCAGCACCGCGCAGATTACAAAAGCGATGCAGATGGTGGCGGCGTCGAAGATGCGCAAGGCTCAAGAAGCCGCCGTCGACACCCGCCCGTTCGTTTACCTGCTGTACCGTTTCCAGCGTGAAGCAACGACGAGGATGGGCGACTTCACTCATCCGCTGATGGAAGTACGCGAGGTCCGCAAACGCGCGGTCATCCTGATCGGCGCGGATAAGGGTTTATGCGGAGCGCTCAACAGCAACCTGTTTCGACTGGCCGGACAATTCGATCCGCAGACGACGGTCTTCATTGCGGCCGGAAAGAAAGCAGCGCAGTTCGTCGCCGCCACGCGCCGGCAGCTTGTTGCCGAGTTTGCTTACGGCGACACGCCGCGTTTTCAAGAGTCGAGAGCGATTGCCGCCTTTGCCCGCGACCTCTTCTTGAAAAAAGAAGTCGACGAGGTCCGGATCGTCGCCACCCGCTTCATCAACACGCTCACCCAGGAACCGGTCTCTTTGGAGTTTCTCCCGGTGGGCGAAATCAAAGGGATGAAAATTCCGGGCGCAGAACCCGAAGACAAACTTGCGGCCAGCGCCAGGGAGTCACTGTTCGAGCCCAGCCCGGAGGCTGTTCTGGGCTATCTACTCTCGCATTATCTAAATATTTACATCCATCACGCTTTGCTGAGCGCAAAAGCCAGCGAGCAAAGCGCCCGTATGGTCTCGATGAAGAACGCTACAGATAATGCCCAGAGCCTGATCGAGAACCTGACACTCGAGTACAACAAGCTGCGCCAGGGCAACATCACGAGGGAATTGCTGGAGATCGCCGGCGGCCAGGCCGCCTGATCTGCATTTATTTTTACAACTAAACAAATGAAAGCAGGCATGAATATGAGTATAGGGAAGATTGTTCAAGTCACCGGTCCGGTTGTAGATGTAGAATTTCCGGGCTCGCTGCCCGGGATCTACAACGCGCTGACGGTCGAATGCAAAACCAACGGCAAGCCCGCTAAGCTGACGCTCGAGGTGCAGCAGCATCTCGGGGACAAGTGGGTCCGGACAATAGCCATGTCAGGCACCGAGGGTCTCAAACGTGGCCTGGAGGTCACGGATAGCGGTGGCCCCATATCGATGCCCGTAGGCGACGCTGTGATGGGACGGATATTTGATGTCACTGGGAATCCAGTCGACGAGAGGGGTCCGGTCGAAGCCGAGAAATACTACCCGATCCACCGCCTCCCTCCAACGCTGGTTGACCAATCAACCTCTCCGCAGGTGCTCGCTACCGGTATAAAAGTCATTGACCTGATCTGCCCCTTCTTAAAAGGAGGCAAGGTGGGTGCTTTCGGCGGGGCCGGGGTTGGCAAAACGGTCGTTATCATGGAGCTGATTAATAACATCGCTAAGCTCCACGGCGGTGTGTCTGTGTTTGCCGGTGTCGGGGAACGGACTCGAGAAGGGAACGACCTCTACAACGAAATGTGCGCGGCGGGGGTCATCAACCAGAAAGACCTGAGCTCGTCCAAGATCGCCCTGGTGTATGGCCAGATGAACGAACCGCCGGGCGCCCGTCTGCGCGTGGCCCTCGCCGGCCTGGCTCTCACTGAATACTTTCGCGACGAGAAGAATCAGGACGTGCTGCTGTTCATCGACAACATCTTCCGGTTTTCTCAGGCCGGGGCCGAGGTGTCGTCATTGCTCGGCCGCACCGCCAGCGCAGTCGGATACCAACCGACGCTCGCCGCGGAAATGGGCAGCCTTCAGGAGCGCATCACATCCACCAAGAAGGGCTCGATCACTTCGTTTCAGGCAGTGTATGTGCCGGCTGATGATTTGACCGATCCGGCACCGGCGACAACTTTCGCGCACCTGGACGCCACGATCGTCCTCGATCGTGCGATTGCTGAACTAGGGATATATCCGGCGGTGGATCCGCTGGCCTCGACCTCTCGCGCGCTTGCGCCCGAAATCGTGGGCCAGGAGCACTACGATGTAGCGCGTGGCGTGCAGAAGGTACTTCAGCGATACAAAGACCTGCAGGACATCATTGCGATCCTGGGCATGGATGAGCTTTCGCCGGATGACAAGCTGACCGTGTTCCGAGCGCGCAAGATCCAGCGTTTTCTGAGCCAGCCATTCAGTGTGGCCCAAGTCTTCACTGGTCGCGAGGGTAAGCAGGTTCCGGTAGCCGACACTGTACGCGGTTTCAAAGAGATCCTAGATGGAAAGCACGACGATGCGGCGGAGGGCGACTTCTACATGAAGGGAGCCATTGAGGAAATCAAACAGGCTGACGGTCCGAAGGCTTAAGGAAGAAAAGGAAGGGAGCCATCGAGATGGCCAAGACTCTGAGATTGGAAATCGTGACGCCCGAAGGCACTGTTTACTCCGAAGATGTGGAGATGGTTACGCTGCCAGGCATTGAGGGTCAGCTTGGCATTCTTCCAAACCACGTCTGGCTCATGACGCAATTGGTCCCGGGCGAAATGATCGTGCGCAAAGATGGCCGAACTGATTTGTTGGCAGTAGGCGAAGGGCTTGTGGATGTAACCGGCGACCGGGTTTCGATCCTTACGGATATGGCAGTTTCGGTCGACAAGATCGACGAAGCCAAGGCCGAAGAAGCACGGCGACGCGCCGAGGCCCGCCTCCGCGAGAAAATTTCTGCCGAAGAAGTCGCTTCCACACATGCCGCGTTGTCGCGCTCACTCGCACAACTGCGCGTCAAGCGACGGACGCATGGAATGCGACCAACTTCTTGAAGGAATTAGATAGTGAATCCAATTAGAAGCAAAGCGCAAAACCCACTGCAGTCATTACAAACTTACGGCCAGTCGGTCTGGCTCGACTACATTCGACGCAACTTGATCACCAGCGGCGAACTCCAGCGTTTGGTGGACGAGGACGGGTTGCGAGGCGTGACGTCGAATCCTTCGATATTCGAAAAGGCTATCGTCGGCAGCACCGACTACAAGGACATTCTGGACACTCAAGGGTCCAGCGGCCTGGACGCGAAATCGCTCTACGAGAATCTCGCGGTCCGCGATATTCAAGACGCGGCTGATATCCTTCGCCCGGTTTACGACCAGTCAAAAAAGCGAGACGGTTACGTCAGTCTCGAAGTGGCCCCGACACTCGCCCGCGATACCGAAGGGACTGTTCAAGAGGCAAAACGTTTGTGGAAGTTAGTCAGCCGCGACAACGTGATGATCAAAGTCCCGGCCACGTCCGAAGGTATTCCCGCAATCGAGTCACTAATAGCTGAAGGCATCAATGTCAATGTAACGCTTCTCTTCTCGCAAGAGGCATACGAGCAAGTTACCGAAGCTTACATCACCGGACTCGAAAAATTTGTGGCCTCGGGTGGCGACGTAAGCCGAGTGGCGAGCGTAGCGAGTTTCTTCATCAGCAGAATAGACAGCGCTATCGACAGCATAATTGCCGCTCGTCTGAAATGCTCGAATCAAGGGCGCGAGCGAGCCCTGCTCCAGAGCCTTCTCGGAAAGGTCGCAATCGCCAATGCGAAGCTGACATACCAACGATACCTGGAGCTATTCAATAATCCGCGCTGGGAAAAGCTCGCGGCGCGTGGCGCACAAACCCAGCGGGTCCTCTGGGCAAGCACCAGCACAAAGAACCCTGCTTACCGTGACGTGATCTACGTCGAAGAATTGATCGGAACGGACACTGTTAACACGATCCCGCCAGCGACTTTCGAGGCCTTCCGCGATCATGGTCGCTTGCGCAAGAGCCTCACCGAGGGTATCGAGGACGCGCACGATACAATGGCGACGCTTGCCACTGTCGGCATCTCGATGGACCAAGTCACCGGCAAGCTGCTTGAAGATGGGGTCGGCCTTTTCATCGAAGCGTTTGACAAGCTGCTCGGCGCAGTTGGCAAGTATTCAAAAGAATCGGTTGGCGCGAAGATTAATCGCCAGACAGCAAAACTGCCCGCCGAGTTTGCCTCCGCAGTGGAGTCCTCTCTTAAGAATTGGCAGGCGGACGACAAGGTTAAAAGGCTCTGGGCGCGTGACGCCACTCTGTGGACCGGCGAGGACGAAGCCAACTGGCTCGGCTGGATGGGAATTACCGACGACCAGCTTGCTCACATCAGTCACCTGAAGAACATAGCCACCGAGGTGAAGGAAGCAGGCTTCGCACACGCGGCGCTACTCGGGATGGGCGGATCGAGCCTTTGTCCGGAGGTGATGAAGTTGACCTTCGGCAAGGTTCCAGGTTTCCCGGAGCTTCATATTCTGGATTCGACGGACCCCGCGCAGATCAAAGCATTCGAAAGCAAATTAGACCTTGCGAACACGCTGTTCATCGTTTCGAGCAAGTCCGGCGGGACGCTCGAACCGAACATATTCAAGCAGTATTTCTTCGACCGTGTTGAGCAAGCCGTGCCAATTGAAGACGCGGGCAATCGCTTCATCGCCATCACCGACACCGGCTCGAAGATGCAGCAGGTGGCTGAAGGCGACCACTTCTGGCACATCTTTTTTGGTTGGCCCAATATCGGCGGTCGTTACTCGGCGCTTTCGGATTTCGGCATGGTGCCCGCCAGCGTGATGGGAGTGGACGTCGCGACATTCCTCGACCGCACCGAAGAAATGGTGCACGCTTGCTCCGCATCGGTCCCGCTTGAAGAAAACCCGGGAGTGGCGCTGGGCACAATACTGGGGATCGGCGCCACCACGTTCGGGCGAGACAAAGTAACTATCGCCGCTTCTCCTGGCATCCACGATCTTGGCGCCTGGCTGGAGCAGCTGATTGCCGAATCGACCGGAAAGATTGGCAAGGGCTTAATACCGGTCGATCGCGAGTCGCTCGCCGAACCGGGCACGTACGGCGATGACCGCGTCTTCGTTTATCTGCGCTTAGACTCCGAGCCTGACGCGACGCAAGACGCGGCGATCGAGGCGCTCGAGAAAGCCGGTCAGCCGGTAGTTCGCATCGCGGTGGAAGACATCAACAATCTTGGCGAGGAGTTCTTCCGCTGGGAGATCGCCACTGCGGTAGCAGGCTCGATAATCGGTATCAACGCATTCAATCAGCCCGACGTGGAAGCGAGTAAAGTCTCGACTCGTAAGCTCATCGGCGAGTACGAACAAACAGGCAAGCTCCCCGATGAAGCGCCGTTCTTCGCAGACAACGACATCAAGCTGTTCACCGATGCCAAGAACTCCGCTGCGCTTGCGCAAGCCGCGGCCGATCAATCGCTCGCAGGCTACCTCAAAGCCCACCTGAACCGCATCAACGCTGGCGATTACTTCGCCGTTCTTGGTTACATCGAGATGAACGAAGCTCACGAGGCGCAGTTGCAAAAGCTGCGTCATGCAGTTCGCGACAGCAAACGTATTGCAACCTGTCTCGGCTTTGGTCCGCGGTTTTTACATTCAACTGGCCAGGCTTACAAAGGCGGCCCGAATAGCGGCGTCTTCCTGCAAATCACTTGCGACGATGAGACCGACATCTCGGTGCCAGGGCAGAAATACACATTCGGCATTGTCAAAGCCGCGCAGGCGCGAGGCGACTTCCAGGTGCTTGCCGAACGCGACCGCCGAGCACTGCGCGTGCATCTCGGCACCGATGTCAGTGCAGGTCTCTCTAGGCTCACTGCCGCTATTGAACAAGCTCTCCGGTGAGCGATTGCTAACAATTTGGTTACAGAAAGGAAACAGATTATGCAACTTGGAATGATTGGTCTTGGCAGAATGGGCGCAAACATGGTACGCCGTCTTTTACGCGGCGGTCACCAGTGCGTCGTCTTTGATAGAACCCCTGAAGTGGTGCAGGGACTGGCGAAAGAAGGAGCAACCGCTTCTTCGTCGCTCGATGACTTTGTTGACAAACTGGCATCGCCCCGCGCCG
>Ga0257146_1000033_pt1 | contig 13254 bp, 14 predicted proteins | sample CO08A_FD_185958 | JGI IMG/M metagenome (GOLD analysis project Ga0257146, IMG submission 185958) | Soil microbial communities from H.J. Andrews Experimental Forest, Oregon, United States - CO-08-A | ecosystem: Environmental > Terrestrial > Soil > Temperate forest > Bulk soil | place: USA: Oregon...
TCGCTCAATCTCGTCCCGCCGCAACCGGCCGCCACACCAGAAGCCGCCGCTCCACCAACGTCACCGCCATGTCGATCAGGATGACGAAGGCGGACAATACGAACATGCCGGCGAACACGCCGGCGATGTCGAACACGCCTTCGGCCTGCTGGATCAGATAGCCGAGCCCGGCCGCCGAGCCGAGATATTCGCCGACCACGGCGCCGACCACGGCGAAGCCGACCGAGGTATGGAGCGAGGAGAACATCCACGACAGCGCCGACGGCCAGTAAACGTGCCGCGTCAGCTGCCGCTCGTTCATGCCGAGCATGCGGCCATTATCCAGCACGGTGGTGCTGACTTCCTTGACGCCCTGATAGACGTTGAAGAACACGATGAAGAACACCAGCGTGACCCCGAGCGCGACCTTCGACCAGATGCCGAGGCCGAGCCACAGCGTGAAAATCGGTGCAAGAACGACGCGCGGCAGCGCGTTGGCCATCTTCACATAGGGATCGAATATCGCGGCGACCCGGGGCTGGCGCGCGAACCAGAAGCCGACGGCGACCCCGGCAATCGAGCCGATCGCGAAAGCGAGGACCGATTCCCACAGCGTGATCGCGAGGTGCTTCCAGATCACGCCGGTTCTGAACCAGTCGACGATCTGGCTGCCGACATCGACCGGATTGGAAAAGAAGAACGGCGGCAGCAGCATGCGGCCGAAGATCGGCACCGTCGCGAGCAACTGCCACAAGGCCAATGCGACGACGGCGACGAGAATCTGACAGGCGAGAAGCGTCAAACGGGACATGCTTAACAATCTATCTCCGGGTCGTCCCGGCGAACGCCGGGACGACGTCAGAAAGTTCGCTCCCTACGGTTTTGAGAACGTCCCGATCAGGCCGGTCGCGCCCTTGGCGTGGCCATCGAGCGCCTTGATGACTTCGTCGCGTGTCATGCCTTCCTTCAGGGCCGTCGGCTCCAGATCGGTCGCGATCAGCGTGAAGGTGTAATGATGGGGCGCGCCGGGCGGCGTGCACGGTCCGAAGTAGTTCGACAGCTGCATCAGGCTCTTGCCGCCGACATATTTGTCGCTCGGCTTGGAGACCTCACCTTCGTCGAAACCGGTGACCGAAGCCGGAATGCCGTAAGCCACCCAGTGGCTGACACCTCCGGGCGGACGACCCTCCGGATCGAACATCAGGATCGCGTAGCTCTTGGTGCCCTCCGGCGGGTTCGCCCAGGACAGCGCCGGCGATACGTTCTCACCGACGCAATTCGGATTGGCCTTGTTATTGCCGGCATTCTTCACTGCCAACCGCTCGCCGTCCTTGAAGCTGGGCGAAGACAGCGTGAACGCGCCTTGCGCAAGGGCATCGTGCGCCCCGCACGAGGATGCCAGCGCCAGCGTGCCGGCAAGGATCGAACCGCGTGAAAACAGACCTGAAAACATAAACGCCTCCCAGTTGGATTGTCAGTGATGCCCGAATGTGACCTCCGCCGCATCGAGATCAAGGCAAGTCACCCGTCAAGGCAAATCACCCGCCTCCCGATTGCGCGTAACCCTTCAACACCTCAGCCTTGAGAACACTCCATATCTCATGATGAAGCGAGTGAAATTCTTTTTGCAGGCGGACCTCAAAAATGTCGCGCGGGCGCGGCAGCGGCACCCGCCAGTCGCCGATGATGCGCGCGCTGGGCCCCGCCGACATGATCACGACGCGGTCGGCGAGCGCGATCGCTTCCTCGAGATCGTGGGTGACGAACAGCACCGCCTTGCGGTCGGCGTTCCACAATTCCAGCAGCAGATTGCCCATGATCTGCCGGGTCTGGGCGTCGAGCGGCCCGAACGGTTCGTCCATCAGCAGGATCTTGGGATCGCGGATCAGCACTTGCGCAAGGCCAACGCGCTTGCGCTGCCCACCCGACAGCATATGCGGATAGCGATTGCCGAACCCGCCGAGACCCACCGCATTGAGCCAGCCCCGCGCCCGTTCCAGCGCGAGGCCGCGCGGCGCGCCTGATATCTCCAGCCCAATGGCGACGTTGTCGATCGCGGTCTTCCAGGGAAACAGCGCATCGGCCTGAAACAGATAACCGGCCTGCCGGTTGAGGCCGAAAAGCGAAGCATCGAAGATTCGGACCGTGCCCGATGCCGGCTTGAGCAGGCCGGCGGCGACATTGAGCAGCGTCGATTTTCCGCATCCGGTGGGCCCGACGATGGCGACGAACTCGCCATGCTCGATCCTGAGCGTGGCCTTTTCGACCGCGGTGTAGATGCGGTCACCGGCCAGACGGAAGGCCACCGTCGCGTCGTCCAGCGCGACCGCCGTCGATCCTGCGGTCTCGCCTGCCTGCACCCGCTTCCCCCGATGTGTTGTGTTGTGGCGTGTGGATTACCGCCATCGCCGCGACAATTCAACTGATCGCGGCAATAGGCAAGGGCCGCGTCGGCTTGGTGGACTGGACGCGGTGTGATAGTCCCAACGTTATGACTGCCGCCCCGCCCCTGATCGCATTTGCGCATGTCGGCAAGAGCTTCGACGGCGGCCGGGGCGCGACACCTGTTGTGGCCGTGAACGACGTCTCGCTCGACGTCGCCGCGGGCGAATTGCTCGCCATCGTCGGCGGCTCCGGCTCCGGCAAGACCACCCTGCTTCGGCTGGCGAACCGGCTGATCGAGGCCGATAGCGGCAGCATCACGATCGACGGCGAGGATGTGCGCAAGATCGATCCGATTCGGCTGCGCCGCCGCATCGGTTACGTGTTCCAGAGCGGCGGGCTGTTCCCGCATATGAGCGTCGCCGACAATATCGGCATCACGCCAAGACTGCTCGGCCTATCGGCGGCCGAGATCGCATCGCGGGTGGATGAGCTGCTCGACCTGGTGCGGCTTGATCGTACCCAGCACCGCGATCGCTTGCCGCATGAGCTGTCGGGCGGGCAGCGCCAGCGCGTCGGCGTCGCCCGGGCGCTGGCGGCACGGCCGCGGATCGTGCTGATGGACGAGCCGTTCGGCGCGCTCGATCCCCTCACCCGCGATGCGCTCGGCGACGATTTTCGCGATCTCCACCGCAAGCTCGGGCTGACCACGATCATGATTACCCATGACATGACGGAAGCGATCTTGCTCGCCGACCGCATTGCCGTGATGCGCGGCGGAAAACTGCTGGCGCAGGGCACGCCGGCGGAACTTTCCAATAGCGACGATCCGTATGTCGGTGAACTCTTGCGCACGCCGCGGCGGCAGGCCGAGCGGCTTAACGTGCTGCTGCCGCGGGATGGCGCGGCATGAGTGTTTTCTCCGATCCACGCTGGAGCGAGGCGCTGGCGCATCTGCCGGATTATCTCGGCAATCATGTCCGCGTCAGCGTCACGGCGCTGGCGCTCGGACTCCTGGTCAGCCTGCCGCTGGCGATTCTCTCGCGCCATCGCCCCATCATGCGCGGCGCGCTGCTCGGGCTTGCCAGCATCGTGCAGACGGTGCCGGGCCTGGCGCTATTGGCGCTGTTCTATCCGCTGCTGCTGGCGCTGGCGGCATTGTCATTGTCATGGTTCGGGTTTGGCTTTTCCGCGTTTGGATTCCTCCCCGCGGTGCTGGCGCTGGCGCTCTATTCCATGCTGCCGGTGCTGCGCAATACCATCACCGGCCTGCAAGGCGTCGAGCCTGCGATTCTGGAGGCCGCGCAAGGCGTCGGCATGACGGAGCGGCAGTCGTTATTCATGGTTGAACTGCCGCTGGCGCTGCCGGTGATGATGGCGGGCATCCGCACCGCGGCGGTGTGGGTGATCGGCACCGCGACGCTGTCCACTCCAATTGGACAAACCAGCCTCGGCAATTACATCTTCGCCGGATTGCAGACCCAGAACTGGGTGTTCGTGCTGTTCGGCTGCCTCGCCGCCGCGGTGCTGGCGCTTGCGGTCGATCAGTTGCTGGCCTTGATCGAGATCGGCATTCGCGAGCGCAGCCGCTTGCGCGCCGCGCTCGGCGGCATCGGCATTGCGGCGCTGGTGGCGGCAACCCTGGTGCCCTCGATGGCGCGCTGGCAATCGGGCTACATCGTCGGCGCCAAGACCTTTGCCGAACAATACGTGCTGTCGGCGCTGATCTCGCAGCGGCTGCGGGCGGCGGGATTCTCCGCAAGTTCGCGCGAGGGCCTGGCTCCAATGTGATTTTCGATGCTCTCGCGTCAAACGATATCGACGTCTACGTCGATTATTCCGGCACGCTGTGGGCCAACCAGTTTCACCGCACCGATATCAGGCCGCGCGAGGAATTGCTCGGCGAATTGAAGGCGACGCTGGCGCAGCAAAAAATCACACTGCTCGGCGAACTCGGATTCGAGAACGCCTACGCGCTGGTGATACCGCGAAAACGTGCCGAGGCGCTCGGCATTCACACCATCGCCGATCTCGCCGCCCATGCGGCTGACATGTCGATGGCGGCGGACTACGAGTTCTTTTCGCGCCCCGAATGGGCCGGGCTGCAAAAGGCCTATGGCCTCGCGTTTCGCACGCAGCGGCAGATGCAACCGGACTTCATGTATGCCGCCGCAGCCTCCGGCGAGGTCGATGTGATCGCGGGTTACACCAGCGACGGGTTGATCGCGAAATACGACCTGGTGGTGCTGGACGATTCGAAGCACGCGATTCCGCCGTACGATGCGATCATGCTGATCGCGCCGAAACGCAGCTCCGATTCTGCGTTGCGCCAGGCGCTGGCGCCGCTGCTCGACAAGATTGATATATCTGACATGCGCGAGGCGAACCTGCGCGCCGCCGGCGGCGACGGCGCCTCGTCGCCGGACGCGGTGGCGCGCTGGTTATGGGAGAGGATCGGGAAGCGTTAGCGCGCGGTCCCAGAGTCAGGCATCACGCAAGGCCTGAAAAGTGCGAGGTGCAGACATCGCAAAACATCTGATATGCTTCCGTTGCTGGTATAATCTGCGGAATTTCCCCAAATGAACAAGTCAAACGAGCCGCGAAGCCTTGGAATCATCGGAGGCCTCGGCACCGGCGCAACAGTGCATTATTATCTATCGATCATTGAAAACTGCAGAGCCCGCAAACTTGTCCCCCGCATGTTCATCGCTCACGCAGATGTAAACCGCGTTCTCGCGCATGTTAGAGATCGAGAGTTGGCCGACCTGGCTCAGTATCTTGCGGGTTTTGCCGACAGTTTGGCAAGTGCTGGCGCTGATATCGCGGCTATCGCTGCGATCACCCCGCACATTTGCATAGCCGAGATACAACAGCGGTCGAAGTTGCCGCTCGTCAGCCTCCTCGACGAAACCGTGCGTGATATCGACGCGCGCGGATTGCGTCGGGTCGCCCTATTCGGAACGCGCTTTACCATCGAGGGCCGGCTCTTTGGCAAGCTTGACCACATCGACGTGGTTCAGCCCCGACCTGAGGAGATCGATTGTATCCACAGTACTTATATCGAGATTGTGAATGCGGGACGAGGGACCGAGGAGCACGCGGCGGTTCTTCGCAAGATTGCTAATGTGCTCTGCAAACGTGACGGTGTTGAAGCGATCGTGTTGGCTGGCACCGAGCTGGCCCTGGTATTCAACGAAAATAACACCGACTTTCCAGCAATCGACTGCGCACGGGTGCACATAGACGGAATCATGCGGGAGATGACTGGTTGATGCAGATCGAGAGCTTCCGTGCGGCGACGCTTTGGGTCTTTAGCGTCGATTTCCGATTGTCCGCCATATGTCGCGCGCTGGTTGTGGAAAAATCGGGAAACGTTAGAGCGGCGGGGAGTTTGGAGCGGCGCGGTCGCGTGCTATAAATGTTGGTCGCTCTAACTTCGTCCGGTAAGCACAAAATTATCCATGGCATTTGTTGATCCCGCCCTCCGCCGCGTTCTCTCCGCGATATCTCTGGCCGTGCTTGCACTCTGCGCGCTGGCGGCCTCACCACAGCAAGCCCGCGCGGAAACCAGCTATCCGGACAAGGCGGTGCGGATCGTTCTGCCGTTTGCGGCCGGCGGCGTTGCCGATATCACGGCGCGCATTGTCGCGGAAAAACTCGGCGACAAGCTTGGACAGCGCTTTTACGTCGAGAACCAGGCCGGCGCCGGCGGCATAGCAGCGGCGCGAACGGTGATCTCATCTGCGCCCGACGGCTATACCCTGGCGCTGCTGTCCAACGGGACCGCGGTCAGCGTCTCCCTGATCAAGAAGCTGCCGTTCGATCCGTTGCGGGATTTCGAACCGATCTCCAGTCTGGGATTTTTCGATTTCGTGTTTGCGACCGGCGCCGGCTCGGAATTCAGGACGCTTGCAGAATTTATCGCCGCGGCAAAAGCCAGGCCCGGCGCGCTCAATGTCGGGACCATCAATATCGGCAGCACCCAGAACCTGTCGGCCGAACTCTTCAAGACCGCGGCCGCCATCGATTTCACCATCATCCCCTATCGGGCGACACCCGAGATCCAGGTCTCGCTGCTTCAGGGCGATATTGCGCTCATGATCGACAGCTACTCGTCGATGAAGGGCAACCTTGCCGACAACAAGTTCCGGGCGCTGGCATCGTCGGGTCCGGTGCGGTCGGAAAGTACGCCTGATGTTGCGACGGCGCGCGAAAGCGGCGTTGCCGATTACGACGTGGTCTCCTGGAACGCGCTGTTTGCGCCTGCCGGCACGCCGGCGGAGATCGTGAACAAGCTCAATGGCGCGTTGTGGGACATACTCGCCGACGCGGAGGTCAAAAAGCGGATGATCGAACTTGGCATCGAGGCCAAGGCGAGCACGCCGCAGGAAATTTCAGCCCGGCTCACATCCGACATCGACAAGTGGCAGAAGGTGATCGAGAAGGCCGGAATTCAAAAGCAGTAGCCGTGCCGCCTTTGCGATGCGTCCGATCCAGATCTGGAGATTGTTTGCAATGACCGAGATGCCGACCAACCCGAAGCGCTGGCATGTGGGCCTTGTCGGCTATGGCGAAGTGGGCCGCATTCTTGCCGAAGATCTGCGCCAGCAGGACGTTGGGATCACCGCCTATGACCTCAAGCTCGGCAACGACCAGGCCGGGCCGTTGCGCGATCACGCCTCGGCGCAGGGCGTCGCGCTGGCGGCTTCCCATGCCGATCTCGCAGCAAAAGCCGACTTCATCGTTTCCGCCGTCACGGCGAGCCAGGCGGTCGCGGTCGCGCAGGCTTGCGCGCCTGCGGTGAAGAAAGGCGCCTGGTTTCTCGACTTCAATTCGGCGTCGCCGGGCGCCAAGCGTCGTGCGGCTGATCTGATCGACGGCAGCGGCGGTCGCTATGTCGAAGGCGCGGTGATGACGTCGATCCCGCCCTACCGCATCAAGGTGCCCTTGCTGCTTGGCGGCGCCGGCGCCGGGGAACTGGCGCCGTTGCTGGTGGCGTTGGGCTTCGACGCCAAGGTGGCGAGCAAGGAACTGGGCGTCGCCTCGGCCGTCAAGATGTGCCGCAGCGTCATGATCAAGGGCCTCGAGGCGATGGTGATCGAGAGTTTCACCACCGCGCGGGCCTACGGCGTCGAGGACGCGGTACTGGCCTCGCTCAAGGAAACCTATCCCGGCATCGACTGGGAGAAGCAAGGCGCCTACTTCTTCCAGCGGGTGATCGAACATGGCCGGCGCCGCAGCGAAGAGGTTCGTGAGGTAGCCGAAACCGTGCGCGAGATCGGCCTCACGCCGTGGTCGGCGCAAGGCACGGCCGAACGCCAGGCCTGGGTGGCCGACCTCGCCGATGAGGGCCTGTTCGGTCCGAAAGGCACGGCGGCGTTTGCCCGCAGCCCGGACTGGCGCACCGAAGCCGACCGCATCCTCGCCAACATCAAGCAGCCCAAGAACTAACTGAGCGACCAAAGCCCATGGAATTCCAGAAGACGCCCGGCTGGCTGGACTGGTATGCCGGCCCCTCGAAGCCCCGATTCAAGGTGCCGGCCGGTGCTGTGGACGCGCACTGCCATGTTTTCGGCCCTGGAGCCGAATTCCCCTATGCGGCCGAGCGCAAATACACGCCCTGCGATGCATCAAGGCGGCAATTAATTGCCCTGCGCGATCATCTCGGCTTCGCGCGCAACGTCATCGTGCAGGCCACCTGTCACGGCGCCGACAACCGCGCGATGGTCGATGCGCTCGCGCACTCCGATGGCAAAGCGCGCGGCATTGCGACGGTCCGGCGAGACGTCCGCGATGCCGAGCTGCAGGCAATGCATGAGGCGGGCGTGCGCGGGGTACGCTTCAACTTCGTCAAGCGCCTCGTTGATTTCACACCGAAAAACGAACTGATGGAGATCGCCGGCCGCATCGCAAAACTCGGCTGGCATGTCGTGATCTATTTCGAACAGGGCGACCTTGCGGAGCTGTGGGACTTCTTTACCGCGCTGCCGACCGTCGTCGTCGTCGATCACATGGGCCGGCCCGATGTCAGTAAATCGGTCGAGGGGCCCGAGTTCGAGCTGTTTGTGAAGTTCATGGCGCAGCAGGCGAACGTCTGGTCCAAAGTCAGTTGCCCGGAACGGCTGTCGGTTTCGGGGCCGCCGGCGCGCAACGGCGAGCAAAACCCCTATCGCGATGTCATCCCGTTTGCCCGGCGCATTGTCGAGACGTTTCCCGATCGCGTGCTCTGGGGCACCGACTGGCCGCATCCCAATCTCCGGGATCACATGCCCGACGACGGCCTGCTGGTCGACTTCATCCCGCACATCGCGGCCACCCCCGAACTGCAGCGCAAGCTCCTGGTCGACAACCCGATGCGGCTTTATTGGCCGGAAGAGTCCTGAAGCGGCGAATGCGGTCGCCGGAACTGGCGAGTGGGCTAGGTGAAAGCGAGCCCAGCATTTTCAGCGCTGTCAGGATTCGCTGGGCATGGCGCACCTTCGCCGCTGCCCGCCCTGCACTCCGATGACAAGGTCTAGTAAAGGGGTATCCAGGCGATGCCGCACGGGCCGTTGCAGCGGGCGCAGTGAGCCGGCTGGTCGAAGGTGTTGGCCAGTTCCCATTCCTGCGATTCGTTGCTCCACTGGGCGGTGGCGTGAGCGATGATGTCGTCGGACTGGCAGTTCGCGCAGACCGGTGTTGCGCGTGTCGCGCGTGTCGTCCGCGCCGCCCGTGTCGCCGCCCGCCGGTTGGCGATCTGGACCGGCTCCTGGTGCGAACTAAATGGATTGAGAAGCGAAGCGTGTGTCATGTTATTACCCATTTATTCCCCTTCGAAGGTGCATGGGATCCAGCAGGTGATGTGCCCCACAGCCTAACGTGATTCGCGGGCCATCTTATGGCCGCGGATGACATCGTTTGCCGTGGTCGAGCTGGATTCGGCCTTCGTCTCCGCCCGAACTTAGCGCTCGTACGGTGATTCGGTCTTCATCGCCTCTCATTTCGCTGTGGATTGTGTCGAAATAGGTCGCCTGGCGGGCAATCTCGGAAACAACGAAACGTCGCGGATAATGGCGGCGAAGGCGTCGGTTCCCGTTACGCGGGCCAGCCCTACAATCCGCGCACCAGGCCGGCGTCGATCAACAGCCTGTTGAAGCGCCGCGCTTCCGCACCGTCCTTGCAGGCATAGAACAGGCCCTTGCAGCGCAGCATGATGCTGTCGCATATTCAGCGACGAGTATTGAGCCGCCAATATGCACACGGTGGCAGCAGCAGGGATGTCCGCCCACCAGATATCTCTGCGCCGAGAGCACGGGATGAACTTCGAGCGCGCTTATCTGTTCGATTGGACAATTATAGCGGCCTCTTTATTGGTTCGAAAGAGCTGAGCGGTTTCTAAGCTCGAATCCACAAACAATGCATTTGAAAGATCTACGTCATAGAATTTTGCTTTCGAAAACTCCGTTCCAAGTGCTTGGGAATACGACATATCATTCTTGCTAAAAACGGCTCCCCCAAGATTGGACTCGATAAAAATGCATCCAGTCAACCCGCTGTCCTTAAAATCGGCAAAGCTCAAGTCACATCTGAAGAAGAGCGCCCCCTCCATTCGACAGTCGTCGAATATTCCCCGGGCGAAATTGCAACCAAAAAATTCCATTGCTTGAAGATTGGCTCCTCTGAAATCGAGACGGTATGCTTTGTCTATCGCATCAAGATCTTTATCTTTTGACCTCGCAACGCTCGAAGCCTCCGCCAAGTTTCGACGCGTATCTTCTTCTTTTTGGATTCGTTCCGGCGAACGACGGCCTATCGCCGACATCGCTGCTTGTATATCGATTGCAGGCTTAGGCAGCGACCTGACCCAATCAATTGTTCGATTTCCAGCTTCGTCAGTCGAAGGCACACCAGAAGTCTTTGCTGGTGTTTGTCTAATATATCGACACAGGAGTTCCATTATTGGCCAGTGATCCCTAGCGGAGGCGCTGGCCACGCGTTCCAATCCGTATATCCCTCCCAGCCTACCGAGGTGCGCTACTTCGCCGTGATCGGGGCCACCCGTCGATGCAAGCAATTGGATCGACTTAATAAGCAAGTCCGTAAACTGATTTTCTCGTGAAATCCGAATTTGCTGTATCGCAACGAAAGCTGTGACAACAGCTGCCGGAATCGCAAGTATCCCGCCAAGTTGCACGATCGATTCCCTTATTCCAATATGATTGTAGTGAAATAGCCCATACAAAAAATGTGATCCAACGATCGCAAGCGTGACTAGGTAGACGGCGCACAGAATCCCTACTGTGACACAGACGATCTGCACAAATCCCCAGGAGGGATTTCGCAGCACGTTCAAAGATAGGACGTCCCAACCAGTCTTGCGACGATCAATCATAGACCGCATAGGACACCTCCGACCAATTCAACCAAAGGTAGCACAAACGCCCTTCGACGGAAATTAGATTTGAGCTACCTTTACCGCATTTCGGTACGTCCTAGAGTCCTTTGACAATACCGGCGTCGATCAACAGCCTGTTGAAGCGCCGCGCTTCCGCACCGTCCTTGCAGGCATAGAACAGGCCCTTGCAGCGCAGCATGATGCTCTTCTGCTCCTCGAACGACGGATCGAGCGGGATGCCGGCGGCTTCCTGGATCACGATCGGGATATAGGCCGCATCGAGGGTTTCGAGCGCCGACGACAGATCGGCCGGTCGAAAATTGATGCCATCGAGCGCATAGTAAGTTGAGAAGTAACGCGGATCTGCGGTCATCAGGCGTTGCGTCAACGATTTACGGTCGATGCCAGGCTCGAGCAATTTCTGCGAGATGGCGGGTTGATGATCACCGAAACGCAAGACCAGAAACGGTTGATCCGGATAGTCGCGCGCCAGCCGTGTGGTGAAATCGCGGTAGTCCTTCGCCGTCACGGTTTGGCGACGAATGTATTCGTCGGTCTCCGCCGTATTTCCCAGCGGAGTCCAGTCCGGCGTCAGATCGGGCCGGTAGACGTTCCACCAGGGAAAATGATTGGCCGTGAGATACACGAACATGAAGATCGGCGACTGCGACGGCGGCTCACTCGCAAACACCTTCAAGGCCTGGTCGAAATAGAACTTGTCCGGCTGCCTGTCCTCATCGACGCCCATATCCGCCATGTCGATGAACTGGCCGATGCCGGTTCCCTTCTGGAAGGTGCGCGCACCGAGGAAGCCTCCATAGGTCGGATAGAGCGAGAAGGTCTTGTATCCGCAGCGCTGCAGCGCTCGCGGCAGTCCGCGCGTGACACGGCCCGCGGCGATTCTTGTGACGTAAAACTTCAGATCACCGAACGATCGCGCCGACATGCCGGTCATCACATTGAGTTCGGTGTACCATGTCGGGCCGCCGGTCGACTCCACCATCAGGGTCCGCCGCGTGCCATCACTGGACTTGAAGTAGTCGGAGTACCCCGACGGCACCTTGACTCCGGGCGCGGCGGTAATGTCGAAGCTCGACTCGTCGAGCAGCAAGATGATATGCGGCCGCCTCGCAGTGCTGTCGCATTTCTCGCTGGGCGGCAGCGCCGGCCAGCCGGCGGCGTGTGCTCGCGAGGCCAGGCGAAGCGGGCCGCTCGCAGGTGGATCGGCCTCTATCCATCCTGTCGAAGCCAGCCGCGACACCGCCACCACAGCCGAGCGCGCGAGACCGGAAATATGATTGATGCCCTGGAACGGCTCCCACGGTTGCTCGGGCACCGCGACCGACATTGCTGACATCAACACGGTGGTTGCGGCAAGAATCGCCAACGGAAGGCGGCGACCTGCGCGAAACGGATCGGAGCGCCAGATCACCCACAACACCGGAACTGCAAGGACCCCCGCCACGATCAACTGCGTCCGCAATCGCGGAAACACCGAGAGCAGGAACGAAAACGTGTCGCGATCGATGATCAGGAAATCGAGGAATGTCAGCGATAGCTGCAAAATCTCGGACTTAAAGCGCGACAGCGCGATCAACAGCACCACCAGGCTCAGCGCAAGCGCCGCGGACACGCCGGGCCGCGGCAGCACGAGCAGGAAAAGACAATTCGCAAAGACCCACGCCAGCAGGGACAGCGTGATCGCAAAAGGTCCGTATTCCGTGGCGACCAGGACAGCCAACGCCGCAAGATGCAACGTGGCGACCAGGCCAACACCGGCATAGAACCGGACGCCGCGCGATGCCGCGCCGCCGGTCCGGTTTGTTCCAGGTTCGACGGAGGCTGGTATTTTGCTCTCCCCTTGCTGCTAGAGCGGGATGATTTTTCTTCGAATCGTCATCCCGCTCTATCTTTTTGTTTGAGCATGATCTCCGCGCAAACGCTTCGCGTTTGTCGCGAGGGAAAACCGGTGCCCACTTTTCCGGATCATGCTCTAGAGGTTTTTTACGAAACCGGCGTCGATCAAGAGCCGGTTGAAGCGCCGCGCTTCCGCACCGTCCTTGCAGGCATAGAACAGGCCCTTGCAGCGCAGCATGATGCTTTTCTGCTCCTCGAACGACGGGTCGAGCGGGATGCCCGCGGCTTCCTGGATCACCAACGGCAGATAGGGCCCGTCGATGGTGTCCATCACGGCGGGACTCTGGACCGGCTCGAAGTTGATCGCGTCGATGGCGTAATAGGTCGCGTAATAGCGCGGGTCGTAATTCTCCAGCTTCTTGCCGACACCGGCTTCGCCGAGACCGGGATCGAGCACGTGCGGCGAGAATTCCGGCTGGTGGTCGCCATAGCGCACGATCAGGAACGGCTGCGCCGGAAATTTCTTTTTAAGCCCGGCGATGAACGCACCGTAATCGCCGGCGCTCATCGCCTGGCGCCGCAGATATTCATCGACCACGGGCTCGTTACCGGGCTTGCGCCAGAACGGCATCAGGTCGGGGCGAAACCGGGTCTCCCAGGGA
>Ga0257146_1000035_pt1 | contig 13065 bp, 15 predicted proteins | sample CO08A_FD_185958 | JGI IMG/M metagenome (GOLD analysis project Ga0257146, IMG submission 185958) | Soil microbial communities from H.J. Andrews Experimental Forest, Oregon, United States - CO-08-A | ecosystem: Environmental > Terrestrial > Soil > Temperate forest > Bulk soil | place: USA: Oregon...
GGATGTTGCCAGGTTTTCTTTGATCTCTCGGTGTACAACCGCCTTATAACCAATTGAAAACATTGAACTATATCACTTGGCCGTGTGAAGCTGCCTGCGCTCAATCGAGAGCGGCTGATCGAGTTCGGAAGAAAGCGCGCCAAACAAGGCGCTGGTCCCGCAACGTTGGCCACCTTTGCTCAATCTAACGGGATATGGCGCGTGGGAGGCCGTGCTTCAGCAGCGGATTGTGACTCGAGGCTATGGACGGATCTTTCCTCATAATCATAGATCGGTAAGTGCAGCATTCACCCGCGCATGTGATTAACTCAAGATCGAAGACCTGCACTTCCACGATCTGCGTCACGAGGGAACAAGCCGTTTGTTCGAGGCAGGACTTCCAATCGAAAAGGCAGCACTGATCACCGGCCACCAAGATTGGCGACACTTGTAGCGTTATACCAATCTCTGGGTCGAAGATCTTCTCAAGCTGCAGCATGCGCGGCAACCGTTGATGGAAGAATTCATCGAGACGCTAGCTGCCTCGCAGCCGATCTAGCTAGTCTGCCGGCCGCTCATAACGGTCACACGCTGGGAGATTTCACTATCCCGCACCCATCGACCAACCGTGATGCCAAAGGGACCACCCTCTACAGCCGAGGGCCGGATATCAAGGAAATCGAGACGGCAATGCGGTTTGACGGCGGCCGTTAGTCGATCCTTGGTGATGCGGACGAAGTCCACAAATCCGGGGAACGGCGCAAGATTGTTTCGGCGTCGAAAGAACGAAGTTAAGACGCTGGAGATTGTGTCTGCTCTGCAACAAACACCGGAATCCGGCGACTAGTGCGTTCTTGATATTCCGCGTAAGGCGGAAACGACGCTACAGCAAGCTTCCAGAGCCGAGACCGTTCACTCTCGTCCTTGACCTCACGCACCCGCATCAGGCTCACGACCGTCTCATCGCGAATTTCCACATCTGGATTGACGCGCAGATTGTGCACCCAGACTGGATCGTTTGGAGCGCCGCCGACCGATCCTATCAGGACGTAATTATCGCGATCCTTTACTCGCATCAGTGGTGTCTTTCGGATGGCACCGGTCTTGTTGCCAATGTGGGTCACGATAACCACGGGCAGCCCCGTATCGCGCAAGGTGGTGCCTTTCGTCCCACCACTACTTTCATAAAGCTCGACCTGTTCGCGCACCCAGGCTCTGGGGCTAGGAATATAGTTTGCCATTGCCAATGCCTCCATGGAGGGGAACGTATCGGGGTTGGCCTGAAATCCAACCCTCCCAATTACTTTGTTGAGCGTCTCCTGAACGGCGACGGCCGTCAACAACTTCGACCATGCCAAAAAGGTCCACTCATTGTATCGAACGCATTTCTCCATCTGCCGTGGACCACATCCATGTTCGATCCGAAACACGAGTCTAAGCCCCTGAAGGTCCACAATTCCCGGGATGTCATCGCGTGTAGCAACAGCAATCTCATAATCCGTATTTCATCGGTACCGCCACGCTTTGCTCGGGTTGCCAGGCACAGGGTGCGGGTCGCGACCACCATCGTCTCCATCAAAATACGACCTTGCCGGCGGAGACTGAAGCGTACTGCCACGTCTACCATGCAGTGCATTTATTCTAGCGTCTCCAAGGCGAGTCTCCGGAAAACGGGAGTTTTCTTGGATTCGGCTGGAGACTTTAGGGAAAAAGTTTGAACACCAGTCTCTGGAGTCTATCGGCGATGAGAAAAGCCCGCATTTGGCGGGCCTTTCTCATCAAGGAAAGAAAATTCTCCAAAAACAAGAATGCCTGGCTGAGCTGGAAGGAATCGAACTTTCACCTTCCCGAATGCAAAAGCCTCGGGCGTGTCAGAGCGGCCTTCCCACGTTTGCTCGGCCAAGAGCGAACGATATATGCGAATTCACTCCTGCTCGTGCCGCGACAACCATAGCGCAGCGCCGTCATACCGATTCAGAATCCGGCAGCGACGCGGGCTTATTTGATTGGTGCAAGCAATTGCTCTGAAGACGCAGTCGACTTAACGTGCAAGAAAAGACTGGGCGAAAACCAATGGCACTTATCAAGTTAGCTGAGACCGGATTCTACCGGATCCCGCTGACCGTTGCCCTCTCCGACAGCACGCACGGCGAAATCAAAGCCTTTGAATTACTAACATGCCGTGTCCGCGATTCAGACGGGGCTGAAGGCGTCGGCTATACCTATACCGCCGCTATTGGGAGGAAAAGCGGAAGTGACTCGGACATAGCCAAACTGACGCGATTGACCCCGAACCGGACATAAAGCGATTGCGAGCGACAATGCGCCCCATCCATCCCCAATCACCAATTCGCAACGAATACCGTCGCGGCCTACTTTCTCATTGATACCCAAACAGCCGCGTCCGGATCTGCCAAGCTGGGCTTGTAGGACTTTCGATCCCTTGCATTGTGAAGGGAAGTATGCGGAACTCGCATGGCTGCTGCCTGAAGGGCGCAGGTCACCATAAGCAGGCGCGAACCAACGTGCCGGTTTTTGGGTGGAGACCGACATGGCCGATGGCGGATCGTTTGATACGTTCCCCAAGTTGCTTCTGCGAAACGCCGCGCGGTTTGGTAGCCGTCCGGCGTTTCGGCATAAGGACCTTGGCATCTGGCAGACGTGGACCTGGACCCAGGTCGCTGAGATAGTACGTGCTTATGCCGCGGGTTTGCAGCGACTCGGATTGCTGCCAGGCGACACGATCGCCATCGTCGGTTCCAACCGACCGAAGCTCTACTGGACCGTGATGGCGGCGCAGGCGCTGCGTGCGATTCCGGTTCCGGTCTATTCGGATGCGGTGGCTGATGAGCTTGCCCATGTCCTCGCTCACGCCGATGTAAAGTTTGTCGCAGCGCAAGATCAGGAGCAGGTCGACAAGGTTTTGTCTGTATCCGACCGGGTGCCGCATCTCCGCAAGATTGTTTATGACGAACTGCGTGGACTCCGCAACTACGATCACGACCGATTGATGGCAATCCACGATGTCATCGAAGACGGCCGCGCCGCGCTTGCAGGCAACGCTGCGCTTGGCGAGCAGATCGATGAAATCATCCGGCAGGGTGAAGGTTCTGACATCTCGATTATCCTCTACACCTCCGGAACGACCGGCGCGTCGAAGGGCGTCATGTTGTCGGCGCGAGGCTGCATTGATGCTGCGACGGATACTGTCAGGTTCGATCGGCTCACCGACAACGACGTGGCGCTCGCCTACTTGCCGCTCGCCTGGGTGGGCGATCATTATCTCAACTATGCACAGGGCCTTGCCGCAGGATTCTGCATGGCATGTCCCGAGAGCCGTGAAACGATCGAGCAGGATTTGCGCGAGATCGGACCAACCTTCTATTTCGCTCCACCGCGCGTTTTCGAAGACATGCTGACGCGGATGATGATCCGTATGGAGGACGCTGCGGGTATCAAGCGGCTCATTTTCAATTATTTTCTCGGCATCGCGAGGCGATACGGCGAAGCGATTCTCACCGGAAAGCCCGTGCCGCTGGCGGGATGGCTGCTCTATGCTCTCGGACGCATGATCCTCTATGAGCCCCTCAAAAACGTTCTTGGCCTATCTCGCGTGCGCGTTGCCTATACAGCAGGTGAGGCCATCGGTCCGGATCTTTTCGCGTTTTACCGCTCGATCGGATTGAACCTGAAGCAACTCTATGGTCAGACCGAAGCATTCCTTTATGTTACCTGTCAGCCTGACGGCGAGATCTACTCCGATACGGTTGGCCCAGCGGCGCCGAACGTCGATATCCGCATCGCGGAGTCAGGGGAAGTGCAGTTCCGCTCACCTGGCAAGTTTGTCGGATATTTCAAGGATCAAGCGAAGACCGCGGAAACCCTGACGTCCGACGGTTACGTCAAGACCGGCGATGCCGGTTTCTTCGACGAGAAGACAGGACATCTGAAGATCATCGATCGCGCGAAGGATGTCGGCCGGCTGGTTGACGGCACGATGTTTGCGCCGAAGTATCTCGAGAACAAATTGAAGTTCTTTCCCAACATCAAGGAAGCGGTCGCTTACGGCGACTCAAGGGAATTCGTTTGCACCATTCTCAATATCGACCCGGCCGCTGTGGCGAACTGGGCCGAACGTAACAACATCGCCTATGGTTCCTACCAGGAGCTGGCGGGGCATCCGCTGGTCTATGACATGGTGGCGAAAGATGTTGCCGAGGTGAACCGCTCCCTCGCGGAGGAAAAGGTGATGGCGGGCGCGCAGATTCGCCGCTTTCTCATTCTGCATAAGGAACTCGACGCAGACGATGGCGAATTGACCCGCACGCAGAAAGTTCGCCGCGGGTTCGTCGCCGAGCGCTATGCAGCACTGGTCACGGCGCTCTACAACGGTTCGCATGAAGCCGACATTTCCACCGAAGTCACTTATGAGGATGGCCGCAAGGGCGTGATTGCGGCACGGGTCAAGATCCGCGACTTGCAGACATCTGGTTCGACGGGAGTTCTGGGGAAGGCCGCATGAGGGCGCCGGACACGAACGAAATCTTGCTTCAAGTCGAGGGCGTATCGCTGGCGTTTGGTGGCGTGAAAGCGCTGACGGACGTTTCGTTCGATATCATGAAGGGCGAAATTCGCGCCATCATCGGACCGAACGGCGCCGGCAAGACCTCGATGCTCAACGTCATCAACGGTTTCTATCATCCCAATCATGGCGCCATCACCTTCAAGGGACGGACCCGCGCCAGGATGCAGCCTTTCGAGGCGTCCCGTGGCGGCATCGCGCGCACTTTTCAGAACGTCGCACTGTTCAAGGGAATGAGCGCGCTCGACAACATTATGGCTGGCCGCACATTGAAGATGCGCCGGGGCCTTCTGTGGCAGATGCTGCGCTACGGCCCTGCACTGGCGGAGGAGATCGAGCATCGGCACCGGGTCGAGGAGATCGTCGATTTTCTGGAAATTGAGGCGATCCGGAAGGTGCCGGTTGCACGTTTGCCATACGGCCTGCAGAAGCGCGTCGAACTCGGTCGCGCCCTTGCGATGGAGCCTGATCTTCTTCTCCTCGACGAGCCGATGGCAGGCATGAACCTCGAAGAGAAGGAGGACATGTCGCGGTTCATCGTCGACGTGAACGACCATTACGGCACGACTATCGCGCTGATCGAGCACGACATGGCTGTGGTGATGGATCTCTCCCATCGCGTGGTGGTGCTCGATCATGGCGTGAAGATTGCTGACGGCACGCCGGATGATGTCAAGAAGAATCAGGCCGTCATCGACGCCTATCTCGGCGTCAGACATTAAGGAGCATTGCGTGATCGCGTTCGGTCAATTTCTCGAAGTGCTGATCGGTGGATTGATGTCCGGCGTGCTCTATTCGCTGGTCGCGCTCGGCTTCGTGCTGATCTTCAAAGCATCCGGTGTCTTCAATTTTGCCCAGGGTGCAATGGTATTGCTCGCTGGGCTTGCGCTGGTTCGCTCGCTCGACCTCATGGTGGCCAAGGGTTTCCCGCTTTGGGCTGCGATCATCTTCGGTATCGGCTTCGCTGTCGTGATCATGGCGATAACGGCCTGGCTGATCGAGCGATTCGTGATCGGACCTCTCGTCAACCAGGACGGCCTCACGCTGTTCATGTCCACGATCGGCGTGACATTTATCCTCGAGGGTGCGGCGCAGATGATCTTCGGTTCCGATGCTTACCCGTTGCGGCTGTTCCCGACGGACGCCTGGTTCCTGTTCGAAAGTCACTTTCCGGGTGGAATTCTGGTCAACAAGCTGGATGTCTGGGGCGGTCTTATCGCCGGCATTCTGGTCGCCGGCCTCGCGATCTTCTTCCAGCGTACCAAGACCGGTCGCGCACTCAGGGCGGTTGCCGACGACCACTTGGCCGCGCAGTCGGTCGGGATTCCAATCAGCTGGATCTGGTTCGTGGTCTGGCTTGTTGCCGGTCTCGTTGCGCTGGTTGCGGCAACCGTGTGGGGCACCAAGCTGGGCGTACAGTTCTCCATCACGTTTCTCGCGCTGAAGGCCTTGCCCGTCCTGATCATTGGGGGCTTTACCTCCGTTCCAGGAGCCATCGTCGGCGGGCTCATTGTGGGTGCGGGCGAGAAGATCGCTGAGGTGTTCCTGGGGCCGCATATGGGTGGCGGTATCGAATATTGGTTCGCCTATGTGCTGGCGTTGGCGGTGCTGCTCGTGCGGCCGCAGGGCCTGTTCGGCGAGCGGATCATCGAACGTATCTGAGACGAGGAGTTAGTCGTGCTTTATCGCGAGGCTGGCCAATTCAAGACGACCTACGCGGAGGATATGGCGATCTTCCCGATCCGTCAGGACCGGATAGCGCTCGCCATCTTGCTCGGGATCGCCTTCATTGGGGTGCCGCTGCTGGCAACTTTCCACATTTGGCCGTTCGGCAGCGACTATCTGCTGCGCGCCATTCTGTTGCCCTTCCTGATCCTCGCACTCGCCGCTATCGGCGTAAATATTCTCGTCGGCTATTGCGGCCAGATCACGCTCGGCAGCGGCGCGTTCATGGCCATCGGCGCGTACTCTGCTTACAAGTTGGGGACTGGCGTTCATATTCCGCTCGCCTGGCTCGGCTTCGCGATTTCGATCCCGCCGTTGCCCGTGCTGTCATCCATTTTGCTCGGCGGGCTCACGGCGGCGGTTGCCGGAATCCTCTTCGGTGTTCCCAGTCTGCGGATCAAGGGCCTCTATCTGGCGGTTGCGACGCTCGCGGCGCAGTTCTTCTTCGACTGGGTGTTCCTGCGGGTGCCGTGGTTCACCAATTACGCGCCGTCAGGGTCGGTGAATGCACCGGCACTGAATTTCTTCGGTCTAGTCCTGGACACGCCGATCGAGCGCTATCTGCTGTGTCTGATCTTCGTAACGGTGTTCGCGGTTGTGGCGAAGAACCTCGTTCGCGGCAATCTCGGTAGACAATGGATGGCAATCCGCGACATGGACATCGCTGCCGAGCTGATCGGTATCCGGCCGCTCAACGCAAAGCTCACGGCTTTCGCGGTCTCTTCATTTATCATCGGCGTGGCGGGCGCACTCTGGGCGTTCGTCTATCTGGGCTCGTGGGAGCCGCTCGCGTTCTCGATCGACCGTTCGCTGCAGCTTCTGTTTATGGTGATCATCGGCGGGCTGGGATCAATCATGGGTTCGCTCGTAGGTGCGGCCTTTATCCTCATTCTGCCGATCGTGCTGAATCTGATTCCAACCCAGCTCGGCGTGCCGCTGTCGACAGAAACCATCACGCACCTGGAGTTCATCATCTTCGGATCGTTGATCTGCTATCTTCTCATCAAGGAGCCACATGGGTTTGCCCGGCTCATATCGCTTGGCAAGGAGAAGCTCAGACTTTGGCCGTTTCCCTACTGAAGGGGCGGTCAGCGCGAAGGAAGCCGGAGATCGCAACGCGGAGCGGCGGTCGTTGGCAGGAGGGGCAAGGAAGCCCGCATAACGGAACCCGGTACCGCAAAACCGGGCTGAAGGAGGAGGACGTCGACATGGTACGCTACAAACTGATACTGGCGGCAGCCATACTATCGGGCGTGGCGCTTGCCGCTCCGGCTGCAGCGCAGAACGAGCAGTTCATCCCGATATTGTCCTATCGGACGGGCGCGTACGCCGTGAATGGCGTGCCGTTCGCAAACGGCATGGCCGACTATTACAACCTGATCAACGAGCGCGACGGCGGCATCAACGGCGTCAAGCTTCTGGTTGAGGAATGCGAGACCGGCTACGCCACCGACAAGGGCGTTGAGTGCTACGAGCGTCTCAAAGGCAAGGGCCCGACCGGCGCGGCCTTCTTCAATCCGCTGTCGACCGGCATTACATTCGCCCTCACCGAAAAGACTGCGGCTGACAAGATCCCGATCATCACGATGGGGTACGGCCGCGCCGATTCCAAGAACGGAGCCGTGTTCTCGTACAATTTCCCGCTGCTCGGCACGTATTGGTCCGCGGCGGATATCGCGATCCAGCACATCGCCAAGGAGGTCGGTGGCTTCGACAAGCTGAAAGGCAAGAAGATTTCGCTGGTCTTTCACGACAGCCCGTACGGCAAGGAGCCGATCCCGATGCTACAGGTGCTGGCGCAGAAGCACGGTTTTGAGTTTACGCCGATCCCGGTCACGCACCCCGGTGTCGAACAGAAGTCGCAATGGCTGGCGATCCGCCAAAACCGGCCGGACTATGTTTTGCTCTGGGGGTGGGGCGTCATGAACGGCACGGCAGTCAAGGAAGCGGCGGCTGTTGCCTATCCGCGCGACAAAATGCTCGGTGTTTGGTGGTCAGGTGCCGAGCCGGATGTGACGCCCGCAGGCGATCAAGCCGCTGGCTACAAGGCGCTGATGCTTCAGCATGGCGCAGGCAAGTTCTCCGTGCATGCAGACATGGACAAGCACGTCTATGCAAAGGGCAAAGGGTCGTCGGAGCCTGGCAAGGTCGGCGAAGTTCTCTATAACCGCGGTTTGGTGAATGCCATGCTCGGCGTGGAGGCGATCCGCACGGCGCAAGAAAAGTTCGGCAAGAAGCCACTGACGGGTGAGCAAGTCCGTTGGGGTCTTGAGAACCTCAACCTCTCCGATGCACGTCTCAAGGAACTCGGCTTCGAGGGTATGTTGAAGCCGATCAAGATTTCCTGCTCCGACCACGAGGGCGCACGCGAGGGGCGTGTACAGCAGTGGGACGGCAAGGGTTGGAAAATCATCTCCGACTGGTACACGGCCAACCAATCCATCACCGAACCGCTCGTCGACGATGTTTCCGCGAGGTATGCGGCGGAGAAGAAGATCCAGCCGCGCGACTGCTCGAAAGAAAGCTGAGCGCATCTCAGCGATCCGGGAGGAGCCTTCGCCACCTCCCGGATCTCCCGAAAGCTGCAACCGTTTGGAGAGGGCTGCGTGTCGATCCCCAAGGCCGCCACGGCGACAGATGAGGCAGGGTTGTTTCTGTCGGTTAACAATATCGAGGTTGTCTACAGTCACGTCGTCCTCGTATTGAAGGGTGTATCGCTGGGTGTGCCGCGGGGCGGAATTGTCGCGCTTCTCGGCGCCAACGGCGCGGGCAAGACAACGACGCTGAAGGCGGTCTCCAATCTGCTGCATGCGGAGCGCGGCGAGGTCACCAAGGGCTCGATCCTGTTCGACGGCGTCGAAGTGCAGTCCCTTTCGCCAGACGATCTGGTGCGGCGCGGCTGCATTCAGGTGATGGAGGGGCGGCGCTGCTTCGCTCACCTCACTGTCGACGAGAATCTTCTGACCGGAGCCTTTACGCGCACGGACGGCAAGTCCGCGATCGCGCAGGATCTGGAGCGAGTCTATGCCTATTTCCCTCGTCTCAGGGAGCGGCGTGGTTCCACCGCCGGCTATACGTCGGGCGGCGAACAGCAGATGTGCGCGATCGGCCGCGCGCTGATGTCGCGCCCGAAGATGATCCTGCTCGACGAGCCTTCGATGGGCCTCGCGCCGCAGATCGTCGAAGAGATCTTCGAGATCGTGAAGGACCTCAACGTCAAGGAAGGTGTCTCGTTTCTTCTCGCCGAGCAGAACACCAATATGGCGCTCAAATACGCCAGCCACGGATACATCCTTGAAAATGGCCGCGTGGTGATGGACGGCGAGGCGCGCGCACTCGCCGCAAATGAGGACGTCAAGGAATTCTATCTTGGCGTCGCCGGGGACAAGCGAAAATCATTTCGCGATGTGAAGCATTACAAACGGCGCAAACGTTGGCTCGTTTAGGCGATGACGCTGAGTGATCGACCCCGTTGAGTGGTTCGGAGCATCCGGAGTAGATGTGTAATGAAGTAGTCCGTCCCCCTTCCAGCCACTGAGTTCGAGTGCAATCCGGTTTGATGATGTTCCGGCGAACGATCGAGTCGGTCGATGTCTGGATTTGTGAAGGTTTGCGGATGCCGGCCCTATGAAGGTGGAGCTGCGCGCACCGGGGCCGGCGTACGGAAACCTTCACAGCCGAACCGATCTATTCTCCAATTGCACGCGAGTGTGAGGAGCACGGCTGGATGCAGGATCGCGCCGACCCGCATGCCGGCGATCGCGCGCTCCCCGCCGCGCTGCTGCCCTTCTCCAGACGAGGCTGTCGCCGAAATCCGCAACGCCTCGACTCGATCAGCGCCTCCTGCCCGGAGTGTCCAACGTCTGACGATCGTGAGCGAGTAGTGCGGTAGTTTACTTGACCCGCAACTGTTCCTGATGCGACTTCACCAGTTCATGCATGCTGTTGAACCTGAAGTCGACTTGCGGCATCTCGCCCGGATTCATGGTGGCCCCAAAACCCTTTTGGCCGTGTCGCCGGTAGATCCAACAAGACTTCAGCCCGTGAGCGTTTGCCGGCTTGTGATCGTGGAAGATACTTTCGGCGGTGTGCAGGATCTTCTCCTTCTTCACGCCAATTCCTTCGAGCTTCTCGATCATGTAATCGAAATTGCGGGCTGACGGCTTGTACGACCCGATGTCCTCCGCAGTATAGATCGCATCGAAATCCACCTGCAGTCTGCGATTACTCGCTTGAAACGTCTCGTTGTCCACGTTGGAAAGGATGACGAGCTTGAAATATTTCTTCAGGTACTGCAGCGCTCCCGGAGTATCTTCGAACGCCGGCCAATTTCCGACAGACCGCCCATACTCGACGCAATCCTCGTGCGTCGCGTGGACACCCCACTCCTCGGCGAGGCGCTTGTAGACGATCGGCAACAAGTCCCGATACCGCTTTGCCGGAGTGTATTGCTGCTGGCTGGACTCGTGACGTGCATGCGCCTCGAGAATCTGGTCGCGGGTCAGCGGCCGCTGCGCCCGATCAGTGAGGGCCTTCAGCGCCTCGACCATCCCGCTTTCCCAATCGATCAGGGTACCGTAGCAATCGAAGGTGAGTGCGTCGAAATCCGTAAGCAACATGTCGCTTCTCCTCGTTCATAACCATGCGCTAATTCATCACTTTGGCAAACCTTCGCGCGCTCATTAGAAACTCAGGGATTTCGGTATGAGGGAAGTCCAATGAGTGCTGAATATATCTCCCTGCAATCGCCGCCTTTTCAATCACCTTCGCGGCCAACGTGTCACCTGTCGGATATCCGTAGTGCCAGCTTGCGCCTGCGCCAAGTATGAACACTGTCGAGTTCGATTCATTGAACATGTAGTCGCCACATCGCATCCACCATTGCATTTTTAAGGCGGCATACTGCATCCACTTCAACCTGTGGTACAAGCGGTAATCTATTTGCGGTTTCACCACCTCCCTTTTGGTGCTTAGATTTCTGGTCTCTGTTGCGTTAGGAGTTGGTTATGGGCTGGACCCCGTCGATTGTGCCGACCGGAAGCGGCGACGCTCAAACCATTTATCTTGTCGTCAATAATTTCGGACACCTTGGCACCGCGTTTACCGAAACCGAAGTCGAGCAAGCCGATCTTGAAACCGTCATCACCGATTTGATGTCTGGCCAATACAGCGACCCGGTTCGCGTGGTCGCATTCAACACCGCAGAGAATTGGGCGGAAGACGTCTCGCAAGATGTCGCACGCGAGATTCAGCGGCGCGTTGATCTTGCCGGCGATGATCTGCCGTTTTCGATCGAAGCCTTTATTGAGATGCACGCCGGCCCGCCGCGCCAGCTATCGTTACGACTCAGCTAGGGCGTGTACTCATAAAATGAGAGATGTCCGCTTCTCTCATCGGCGGTTTGGGGTCAAGCGCCTTCAGACTAGCCGCCCTTCGACATCGTGATATTGACGGCTCTGATCTCGCCCTTGGAGTTGATCTGCACGGTCTGCTTGCTGCCGGTGGTTCGCAACGTCACGCTGGCGGCAAATCCCGAAGCCTCGACGAACACCTCGATCTGGCCACCGCCCGCCGTGCCCTGCAGATTGCCGAAAAGATTCCGGCTCGCTTCGCTCCAGTTGCCGTGAATGCGGTTACCCTCGCTCGTAACGTCGGTACTCAAGTCGAATTTGTAGCTGTCGCTGGCGCAGCGGAGAGTCTGCTTCAGACCCAGTCCGGTGCTGTTGACATTGTAGGTGGCCTTGCATCGGATGCGCTCGGATGCTCCGTCGGAAAGCGCGACTGTGCCGTTGCCGGACCACGATCCGTTAAAACCGGCAAATGGCCCCGACTGAGCATCGCCTACCGACACCGACAACATGAGCGCAGCGCCGACCCCAGCAGCCGTGATAGCCTGTCCGATCAACCTGGAACCAAACAATTTCATCCCCATCGCCTGATCCTTTTTGGATTTATGAGTACATGCCCTAGGTGTCCTAGGATCAAGAGTTTTTTGATCCGATCATATTGCCGGGCCGAAAGCAGCCGCTGGTCACGTTGCGCGATGCCGCCCAATACATCACCAAATTGCCGAAAGCGGAACACGATGCCGACGAATGGCAAGCCGCGATGGAAGCGCTGTTGCTGGTCGCGGAACAAGGCGGACCGCCGATGCTTGCGCGCATCGGCATCATGAGGGCATTGAACCGAGGCTACGTTCGGGAGTTTAACTCATCGCGCAAGGACACGCATTGGCGACCGCGAAAACACCTTGGGACACAATATGAAGCTCACCCATAGATTTGCGGAGATGACGCCCGACAAGCGCCCACAAGACCCGCATATGGACGGCACCGGCTTGCGCTTCGAGACGTTGGATCACGGCGGCGAATATCCCGACCATGCCGCAGGCCATCAAGCTCACCGACGCTCAGGTCCGGTCCGCCATCTAAGTGCCGATCACGCAAGACGGCAAGGTGGTCGACGGCCTGGGGTATATACTCGACCCGGAGGATGAATAATGACCGGTGATCTCTGCTTTCGAGGGCGATACAGACATCCCGTGTCACCAGCTTAACGTCGCTTTTGGTAGAGTAGAGATGTGGCGCGGTGGCGTTAGGTAGAACATATCTGTTGCCGCCCCTTTTGTCTGGCGGTGCCTCACTGGTTCCACCATGGCTCCGTTTCCACATCCCGCTCATCGGTAGGGTCGAGGACTGGCGCGCCGGCAGGCCACTCGACCGTGCCACGTTTCCAGTCCCCTCCACGTCGCACGCAGCGTGCGGATTTCCCGCACTGCG
>Ga0257146_1000036_pt1 | contig 13059 bp, 10 predicted proteins | sample CO08A_FD_185958 | JGI IMG/M metagenome (GOLD analysis project Ga0257146, IMG submission 185958) | Soil microbial communities from H.J. Andrews Experimental Forest, Oregon, United States - CO-08-A | ecosystem: Environmental > Terrestrial > Soil > Temperate forest > Bulk soil | place: USA: Oregon...
TTTAGATTCTAACATCAAGTACCGTGCCAGTCGTTTTCTCGTTTCGTCTTCGGAAGCGTATCGTTGTGATGCGTTTGGCAGGTCACCGGTTGCTGGCTTGCAAGACTAACACCTCTGCGATGTACAAACGAATCTCAATACCTCCGTTGGTGTGTTGAGGTTTGCGGATTAGGTTTGCCACAAAGGCACCAAGTACACCAAGCTGCACAAAGAAGCTTTGTGATCCTTTGGGTCTTGGCGTCTTTGTGGCGAACTCTCCTCAACACGCAATTGCACCACTACCTGATTCGGGGTGGTTGGACGATCAGCCGAACGCGAGTAGAATGCGTGGACGCGCCGCGATTGAGTGTGGCGTTCACGGTGAAACGAACAATGACGATGAAATCAAGAATCGGACTCGCTTGCTTTGTAATGTTCTTTGCGCACAACGTGATTCGCGGATTCTCGCTCCAGGGCGCGGTGAACAAAGACGGAGCAGCTACGTTCTCGTTGGCTGATGTCAAGTACTTCCACCGTTACACAACAGCCGATCAACACGAATACACCCCGATCGGACAAGAGGACTTAAACGCATGGACGGATATGGTGACGATTCATCTCTATCGAAAAGCGAAGGACGGCCAAGCCCTTGCAGCCACCGCTAACGCCGTGCTCGAGAACTACAAAGCGAACAAGGCACTGGTCGTTAAGACCGATTCGATTCCCATGACGCAGGACAAGCCTGCAGAGCATTTGATCGTTGTAATCTTTGGCCGCCCCGAGTTTATCGAGGTAGCGTTTGCCAGGTTCCGGATGCACGATGGTCTCGGCACCGCGGTGATCTACTCACATCGGATTTATGGAAAGAAAGTTGGAGACCAGATGAGCGCCTGGCTGGAGAAGAATGGCCCAGCATTGGAGAGGAATCTGATGAAATGGGACGCGATGCCGAAATCTCTCCTTCCCAAGTAGCTCGAATGCTTCTCTTGCACGCAGATCCGGATGCGACGCCTCTCCCCTGGACTTGCATGGAACTCGTTACCTACCCAGATCCAATACTCTTCAAGAGGTCGGAGCCGGTTGAGATAACGAAGGAGCTCCGCGACTTCATCGACCGGATGGGTCTGTTTATGAAGAACGAACTTACCTGGGGAAAGCCCGTCGGTTTGGCTGCACCGCAGGTGGGCAGGAGCGTCCGGGTCTTTATCGCCCTCGATCAGGTTTATATCAATCCGGAACTCACCTTTGTAGAAGAAGCTGGAACGGCAGTTCACGAAGAGGGATGCTACAGTTTGGAAAGAGATCGTTTCGACTACAAGGTGACCAGACATAACGAGATAGTGCTCCAATGGCAGAACAGGAAAGGAAAGCATCGACAGGAAAGGATCACGGGCTTCCGAGCACAGGTGATACAGCACGAGTACGATCACCTTGAAGGCCGGTTGTGCTGCGGAGAACCTGGGCTCTTGAAAGAATCCAATTCGAGCGCCCCACCGCCTTGAGCCCTTAGCCGCTCGCGGGCGATAGACGCTTGTAGCGATGGATCTACTTAGCGTCGAGATCCTCCGCGCTCGACGAATAACCTCGCCCCGCAGCCGAGCTGGCTGCGAAGGAGCAAACATATGTTCCTTCAGTTGCGGTTGACTCTTCCGTTTTCCCTCTTAATGGCCGTGATATGTGCCTCGCTTTCGGCGGCTCAAACGCCTGCTAACGGCCCACCGGAGACCATTGCCATCAAAGTGGGCGAGGGTACGGACCTCGGCTTCGACCTTTCCTCGGACGGGCGGTCCGTCGTGTTCGACCTGCTGGGTCAGCTCTGGCTGGTTCCTGCGGAGGGCGGCAAAGCCCGCCCGATCACCGACGCTGTGCGCGATACCGCCGAAGATCTGGACCCGTCGTTCTCCCCGGATGGCCGCCGCGTGGTGTTTCGCGGGGAGCGAAATGGTCGCACCGGGCTCTGGCTCCTGGACCTTGAGTCCCCACTCCCGCGCCAGCTCACCCAGTTGCCTGACCCCGTGGGCTACGAGGGGAACGCCGCATGGTCCCCGGACGGTCGAGTCATCGCGTTCGCGCGTGCGGTGCCTCATTTAAACGCCCAACGTTGGCGCAGCGATCTCCTGATGCTCGATGTTGCCTCAGGGACTATTCGCCGGCTTTCGATCGCGGGTCTTCCGAATCCAGAGGTGGCCGACCCGATTTGGGTCCGAGGCGGGAGGTACATCGCATTCGTCGCGCGCAACGCCCGAAGCAGACGGGGCGGACGGGTCTGGCTCGTCGCTGCTTCCGGCGGCCAGGCGAGTCCTGTGACTGAAGACTCCGTGCAGGCGCTCGCTCCCTCGTTCACCGCGGACGGCCGGCGCATGGCGTATTTCGCTGCTGACTCGGCTGGCCGGATTCAGGTGTGGGTACAGGAGATCGCCAGCGGGGACATGGCTGCCGGCTCACCAATCCGGGTGACGAACCATGTCGACGTCACACCGACTCGGATCCGCTGGGTTTCGGACGGCAGCGCGTTGCTGTATTCGGCTGACGGCCGCTTGTGGAAGGTCGCCGCGTCCGGCGGCCAACCCAGGGAAATCCAGTTCACAGCCGAGCTCTCACTCACCCGTCCGCGGCGCGCGATCCCACCTGCCCGGTTTCCTGAACCCGGTCACCAGCAACCTGCCAGGGGTTTCATGGGACTGGCTCTCTCGCCGGACGGACGCCGAATTGGGATGCTCGCGCTGGGCAAGCTGTGGATCATACCGGTTGGCGGGAGTCCACGCGCGGTTGCGAACGTTCCGTTTGAAGCAACTTCACTAACGTGGTCATCTGATGGCGCCGAGGTCGCGTGGTGCGCCGGGGTGGCGGGCCAGGAGGATCTGTTCGCGACGGATCTGACGACGGGCGCAACCAGGCGCGTCACCGCGTTGCCTGGTCGCGAAGCAAACCCCGCATATTCTCCCGATGGCCGCCATCTCGCGTTCGTACACGGGCAGGATGACGCAGTGCTGCGCGTGGTGGACGCCAGCGCCAGCAACGTGACGGATCCGGCGCAGACCCGAAACCTGGGATCCATCGGTTTGAACTGGACCAGCCCGCCGCAGTGGAGTCCTGAGTCGGACGGGCTGCTGGTGTCCGGCGGGGCCAATCTGAACGAGCCTAGTCGCGCGACGTTTGTGCCGTTATCGGGCCAGCGGCAAGCGATGGCGCAGTTCCCCGATGCGCCAATCTTTCTACAGTGGACGCCACAGCATAAGATTCTGTTCGTCCGCCACGACCGCCTATGGCAGGCGCCTTTCAATCACACCGGGATGCTGTCCGCCCCGGAGCCGATCGGAAATGACGCGGCGCTCTATCTCTCGTCGTCGCGAGACGGCACTCTGCTCTTCGTCTCCGACGGAGGACTGCGCTTGCGCTCGCCTGATGGCGTGGAACAGAGGGTCGGCTGGCCGATCTCCTACACTCCGGCCATGGCGGAACCGACGCTGATCCGGAACGTTCGGATCATCGATGGAACCGGCGGACCGATGACGGCTCCCCGTGACATCCTGATTGAGCGAGGACGGATCGCCCGGATCGCTCCTGCAGGCAGCCTTTCCACGAGTGGGGCTCAAGTGCTTGATGCTGTCGGGCGCGTCGCCATTCCCGGCCTTATGGATCTGCACGCGCACACATACCGGCCCGACCTGCTTCCCGGTTTCTTGTATTTCGGGGTTACCACCGTGCGCGATCAAGGGTCCTCCATGGCTCCTCTGGTCGCTTATGCGGATGCCATAGCAGCCGGAGTGCTGCCAGGCCCGCGGGTCGGCTACGGCGGCTTTCAGTTTTACAGTGACTGGCCCTTCGACGAGGAACAGGGGCGCGGGATCGAGCCGGAGGCTGATCCGGGCCATATCGAGCGAGCTGTTTCTCTGGCCGAGGCCTTCGGTGCGCAGCACATCAAGACCCGAACGTTCCGACGCTGGGACATCAACGCCCGCATGATCGCTGAAGCACATCGCCGAGGTATGCGAGCGACCGGGCACTGCGCGCACCTATTGCCGCTGGTCGCAGCCGGCATGGACGCGAAGGAGCATATCGGCCTCTGCGAATCGCGGGGCAATACACACATGTATGATGACCTGATCCAACTGTTTCGGGCCGCCGACATCGGGGTAGTACCGACGATCGTCTATCTTGACTTTGCAGTCCGACTCAACGAACGGCCGGCGCTCCTCGATGAGGATGCGGAACTCGCCCAGTTTCTTCCGGTGCGGGAGAACTTCAACTGGATGCTCAATCTGAGTGCTGCGAACCGGCAGCAGTGGGCCCAAGACGCTCAGCACTCGCGCGAAGGGGCGGCCAGGTTGTCGCGCGCCGGGGTGACCATAGGTACTGGGACCGACATCTGGCAAATTCCAATCGGTGTGCACATGGAGCTGCAACAGCTGGTCGCGGCGGGGTTAACTCCGGCGCAGGCTATCCATGCGGCCACGGGCGGCGCCGCACGCATACTGGGCGCGGATAAGGACCTCGGCACCATCGAGGTGGGAAAGTGGGCCGACCTCGTCCTTCTCGACGCCGATCCGCTCGCGGATATTCGTAACTCGCGCCGGATCTGGCAGGTGGTGCACAACGGCCGCCTGGTTGATCGGCCGGCGATACTCAAAGCGGTCAGACCACGATAGCTGCGACACACTGTCAGCCAAGAGACGGAAGGCCAGCGAGAATGCGTAATTCTCGCTGGCCTTCTTGCCAGACCACGTCTCCCTTTTAACTGGGCGTGGGATATTGAATTCCAGTTACGAGAGCAGGCCTCTCCTATCTCCGGTTACCGACGAACGATAATGTGTTGCGGATCTCCATAATGCTTCAGCATCGACCGCATTCACCGTCTCACGCGAGCACCGAACCGCGCATTTGATAAGCGAGTGGTTGGTGGTGTCCTAATTTCAGTTCTCAGCGCGGTCTCTGCGTCTCGGCGCCTTTGCGGTTAGCAGGGTTTCGATGCTATCTAACCGCGGAGACGCTGAGCCGCAGAGGTTACGCGGAGAAAACATTCCAAATTAGGACACTACCGAGTGGTTAACCACATTAGTTAACTGGAACGGAGTTTGGTATGATTCCCGTCTCCGCGGATCGCAGAAACCGTGGAGCATTAGCGACGAGTCGTGCCATGCTCTCACCTATGCGAAGGAGAAACACAATGCACAGCAATCGATCTCTGGTTCTTTTGTTGGTGATGGTTTTCCTCTCAGTTGTTGCGCTGAGTGGCTGCGAAAAGGTAGAGGACGGCAAGACGCCACTCGTCGCAAGTAGCGCCGGCAGCGCTAGCGGAAAGATTCCCGCGACTACTTCTTCGGAAGAGGCGCGGAAAGAATTCCTGCAAGGTCGCGACCTCCAGGAGAAGCTGCTGATACAGGACTCCATCCAACATTTTGACAAGGCACTTTCGCTTGACCCAAGTTTTGCGCTGGCAGAGTTGAACCGTGCGCAGGTAAGCCCGACCGGAAAGGAATTCTTCGATCACTTGAAGAAGGCGGTAAGTCTCTCGGACAAAGCTTCCAATGGCGAGCGACTGCTTATCCTGGGAAATGAGGCAGGCGCAAACGGCAATGCCGCCAAGCAGAAGGAGTATCTCGATCAACTCGTCGCTGCCTATCCCAACGATGAGCGCGCGCACTTCAATCTCGGTGGTTACTACTTCGGCCAGCAGGACATGCCACAGGCCATCGAACACTACAAGAAAGCGACTGAGCTGGCGCCAACTTACTCCACTGCCTTCAATATCCTCGGCTATGCCTATCGACAGAATGCCGATTACGCAAACGCCGAGCAGGCGTTCAAAAAATACATCGAGCTGATTCCCAACGATCCAAATCCATACGACTCCTACGCGGAGTTGCTGCTGAAGATGGGCAGGTTTGATGAGTCGATCGCGCAATACCAGAAGGCGTTGACGATCGATTCAAACTTCATCAACTCCCACCAGGGGATCGCCGCCGCGTTGATGTATCAGGGCAAACCTGACCAGGCGGCGGCTGAACTACAGAAGCTCACCAGCAAGGCGAGGAGCGATGCCGAACGCCGCACGGCGTTGTTTGCTCAGACTGTGGTCGACGTCGACTCCGGTAAGATGGACAAAGCGCTTGAAGATATGGACAAGCAATATGCGCTGGGCGAGAAAACCAATGACGTTCCGGCAATGACTGGCGATCTGCAATTCAAAGGAAACATCTTGCTGGAACTGGGGAAGCCTGATGAGGCCAAGGCGCTTTACGAACGTGGATTGAAGATGACTGAAGACTCAAACCTCTCGCAGGAGATCAAGGACAACGCAAAACGCTTCAACCACTACAACCTGGCTCGAGTTGCGCTCGCGAAGAAAGACCTGGCAACTGCAAAGACGGAAGCGGAAACATTCCGGCAAGGCACTGAATCCTTGAAGAATCCCTTCCAAAAAAAATTAGCTCACGAGCTGATGGGATTGATCGCCCTTGAGGCAAAGGATTACGACAAGGCTGTAACTGAACTCCAACAAGCTAACCAGCAAAACCCTTACGACCTTTATCAATTGTGTCGAGCTTATCAGGGCAAAGGCGACACGGGGAAGGCGAAGGAGTTTTGCACGAAGGCTAATGCCTTCAATTCACTGCCGCAACTCAACCTTGCCTTCGTAAGAATGAAAGCCGCCAAAGCCTGACGGCATGAGGGCCTGACGTAGTGAGACCGGTGTCAGAGCGCCGTCCGCGGCGCTCTGACAGAGCCGCGTATGCTAGCTGAAGGCATCGGCGCTCAAGGGCGTGAGCAAGAAACTAAAGGAATGAAGGCGAGGGGGCTTAAGGGGTCGCCCTCTGACTAGCCATTGCCGCGTAGGAATTGCATTGCCCGGAAGATTGGAGTGAATGCCATCCAGGACAAAACGCATCGTTGGTCACTCGAGTGTCACTGTCTTTGAGAGGAACGTGCATCCCTTCAGGCAAAGCGATAGAGCGAGCCTTTGCGGTTTGGAGAATGAAGCCCCTACAATTCTTCCTACAGTCGAGAAAGCTCATAACATCGCGATGCTTGTAACCCAGTTCAGTAGAGTATTTGCCGGGGTGGTGGAATGGCAGACACAGAGGACTTAAAATCCTCTGGCCCACAAGGCCGTGCGGGTTCGAGTCCCGCCCTCGGCATAGTAGAATCAAGGGCTTACGACGATTAATTGATTAATCGTCGCAAGCCCTTTTTGTTGTTTGTGTAATTCCTGTGTAATCTTCAGCAGGATTCAAACCAGTCATAAGACATTGGTGATGGTGGAGCGATACTCCGACTCAAGGTCCATGTCTCGAGTCGTAACGCCTCCGCTCTTTAGCTGCCTTTGGCGTGCCTGTCTTTTTACGATGCCACTTTGCCTCGGGCTGTCGTGATAGGATATCTCGACATGTAACGATAAACTGCAAAACAGTAACACTGGACACCGGCGATCCCTTGTGAGCGATTCGTCTTATGGCGGCGGAAGGCAAAGTTCGCGGCGACTATTTTCATTCAGAAGGCGAAATGGAAGGAACCAGTGATGAGATATCTGGCAACACTGCTGATGGCTTTGGTTAGCATGACGACGCCATCGCCTTTCGAATCTTCGAGCGCAGGCTCTTCCCGAGGAAAGCCGCGGCAGGACTTCGTCGGACCTATTACTAAACTGATAATGCACAGCGAGCCTGACGACTACGTCGGTGGGGGTCAGAATTATCTATACACGCCGGCGAACGGCGTTTTCTCGACTAGAGCATCCGACTTCACTGGTGACGGGGTTGTGGATAATGTCCAGATAAACTTTCAACAACCTGGAGGAACTGAGTTTTGGTTCTTGACCTTTGGCGCTGACAAGCTGGGTAGAAACCTGACTCCGGGCTTTTACTACAGTGGCGAGAGGACTCCCTTCGCGCGAGTTGGACATCCGGGCCTGGACATTGGTGGAAATGGAAGGGGCTGTAACGGTCTGAGCGGAAAATTCATCGTGCTCGATGCGAGTTTCGACTACTCGGGGTTGTCTCCAAGCATCCGCAGCTTCGCGGCCAGATTCGAACAGCATTGCGAAGGCGGACCCAAAGCCCTATTTGGCGAGATCTATATCAACTACACTCCGACTACGACCATTGAGCTGGAACGGTCAGAGGCCGTCGGTGGGGAAGAAGTAGTCGCGACCGTCAGCCTCAACGCCGCGGCACCAGCTGGCGGCGCCAAAGTCAGGCTTTCGAGCAGTAATAGCGGGTTGGCGAGCGGCCCGCTCAGCATTCAGATTCCGGAGGGAACGACAAGCACAACGTTAACCGTCTCAACCAGGGCTATGAAAGCAAGGCCCAGCGTTGACATAGTTTCCACTTATCAAGGTGTATCTAGTATTGCAACTCTGAACGTGAAGCCCCCTTGGCAGCCCCATTACTCCTTATCCCTCCATCGAGACGCTGGCAGCTCGGAACCCGCGTTTGATCGATCGTTTACGCAGCAGGACGGGCAGTTTTTCGCCGTTACATTTTTTTCGTCCGACGACGACCCCAACTTCTTGAGCGTCACATTCGCGGGAATGGAGAACTGGAACCTCTGGTTCTCAACTGCTCAGCTTGGCATTCCGATGCAGCCCGGGTCCTATCCGAAGGCGTTGAGGGCGTCGTTTGCGCCTCCGGGCCATCCGGGTCTTGACGTCTCAGGAAATGGTTCGGGATGCAACGAACTGAAGGGCAAGTTTACCGTCTTCGAGACTGTTCTGGATCACACAATCACACCCGCTCAGGTTGTGAGCTTTTCAGGGAAGTTCAAACAGTTTTGCGAAAAGCGCCCTCCGGCTCTTACCGGATCTATCTTTTTCAATTCGAGCGAAGAACCTTCGGGACCTGCGCTGGGCTTCTGCATACAAGACAGTAGTACGAGAAGCAGCCTTCTCGTCGATACGGCTACGGGCGACTATTTGCTGGTTAGATGCGGACCCGATGGATTCACGCTTAGCGGTACCGGAATCCTGACGAACAATGGTAAGAAGTTTGCGCTCGAGGACAAAGGGCCTGATCGCATCGTGGTGGCCAGTTTCAACAGGCACAAAAACACCGGAACAGCATCAGTGCAGATGTTGTCCCCCTTCTCGAGCAACCTAACGATTACGGATAAGAACACCAAAGACAACACCTGCTCCTGCCAATGACCCAACGGTCGCCGTTCGGGTGTTGGTAAAGTTCGAAGAAGCCCATGTGTGAAGAAGACCGGGACGTTGCAGGATGAGGCAGTATTGGCGGAGTGGTCGCCGGGGTGCAGGTTGGTAACCGGTTCCCGCGTTATCTGCCGGAGAGTAGGAGTGATGTCGAGAGGGCAGACAGGTCGACCGCTCGACATCAGACTCCGCTAAGCTCAAACACCTTTAGCGGCCAGCTTGTGGAGTGTCGAACTGGAAAGCTCGAAGGTCTCGACCTTGGGAGTTCCATCCACTACTTTGGCCAGGATCTTCAGTATCTCTGGATACCCCGCACGGTTGTAATTCTCCGCGTTCTCTTTCGTCTCCCAGATGCTGATTCCTAGTGCTTCCGAGCGCTCCGGGGCGACAAAGGTGATCTCATCACGAAATCCCGGCTGCTTGCGCAGCAGCGGGAGAATTTCGTTCTCGATTAAGCGGTTGAATTCTGGCGCAGAATTCGCCTTCAGTTTCATACTTACAGTGCGTGTAAACATTGTTGGCTCCTTTGAAAAGATGAGCTGTTGGATTCAGATGGACTGGATAATTCCAGAGAAGCTGAAGAAGGGAGTGAGCTGGGCTCGATTCTCAACAACGCTACGCCAAATGGACGGCAATGTCAAAGAAGGCCGGGGTAGGGCGTGATGTGTTTGCGGATTGAGTGCCTCCGTTACTTCACTGCCGTCAGAGGTGGGCGAAAAAAGGGGGCGGCAGATCATATCTTACGGATTGCCCGCACCGGTTGCCTCATCCCAATCCTCTATGAGTCGCATCGTTGAACTGCCGGCCAAGCCATTGTCTTGCGCTGGTTGAGCGTCTGCGCAAGACTAGACTATGCGGCCGGTTCTACGGCGTCGTTTCATGCAACGTTATATCGGCCTACACCATCGCAGATGCAGAGGCTGATCGTCCAAGGGGAGTGTGCGACATGATTTCAGCAAAACCTTTCGCGTTGATCGTATGCCTTACGGTCATTATCGGCATGTTGCCGGCTGGCGCCGGAGCGTTGGCGCAGCAGACCGTTCAGTCGCGTACAGTCAGACCAGCCGGTGTGTCGGGTGAGTTGCTCGATATACTGAATGCCAATGATGGAAAGACCGATACGCGAGCAACCTCCGGCAAGACCGACTATGTTGGCATGAGTGTCACAATAGACGCGGGAGGCTTGCAGAATATTATCGGCGTAAAGCAAGACTGTGGGCCGTGGGCGACTCACTATCCGGGAGCGTATAAGATTGAAGTCGCCGAGTCGCTTTCCGGGCCCTGGATGACCGCATTCGAGGGACCCGGCCAGCGCGGTGAAAGCCGCGCGGAGTTTCCCGCGATTCTGGCGCGTTATGTTCGGATAACCGCAACTGCAAAGAACACTACATATCGAGAGGACTGGTCGATCGCCGAATTGAAGCTGGGAGTCGATCCCGGACAAACCCCGCGCAGAATCCCAGCACGGCCTGAGCGAACGCCTGAGGCTGCTCCTCCTGCGACAGCGGCCAGAACGCTTAAGGATCTCGCTTTTGCGACCGACAAGAATTCCGACACACGTGCAAGTAGTGGCACGCCAGATTATCAAGGGATGTCGATCATCATCGATCTCGGAGGCGAGTACGAACTGTCGCGCGTCGTGCAGCTTCATGGGCGATGGGCCGAGGACTATCCGGCTGAATACAAAATCGAAGTAAGCAGGCAGCGAAACGAGAGCAGGTTCCGCGAGGCATGGCGCGGTCCGGGAAAGGCAGGCCGCAGCGTAGCCCGATTCGAGCCGGTTACGACTCGGTATATCCGTATCACCGCGCTTCGAAATAGAGATAGTAATCACTGGTGGTCGATAGCTGAGGTTCGTACCAACCGCGATCCAGACGTAGTTGAGGACGAGGATGATGGCCGGCTCGCCCGCCAAATAAGAAGCGTAACCTCGCGAGGCTTCTCAAACGACGCCGGCGTCGCGGATGATAACAACACGACTCGCTCCACAACAAACAAGGCCAATTATGCGGGGAGCTGGCTGCAAGCGGACCTGGGTGGAAGCTACACAGTTTCAAAGGTTGTGCTGTTCCACGAGCCCGATCGCGAAGATTACCCACGCCGTTACAAAATTGACGTGAGCTCGGATGGCGGACAGTGGCAAACCGTGTTTGAAGGTCGGGGGGAACCTGGTCGATCTGGGGCAACCTTCAATCCAGTTCGCGCTAGGTTCGTCCGTATCACGGCGATCGCTGAGCGTGATACTCAACACTGGTGGTCGATCTACAGGCTTAAGATATCGGGATAGTCGGTGAAAAAGGGATGCCGCCAATAGAACCGGCTGTGGTCACGCAAGATAACCAGCGTCAGTGATCTACTTCTCGCCACTTCGAGAGTGCGCGCTGCGCAAGTCTGAAGGCCAGCATATCCCTGCCCGAAATGCCACTCGTTACTACCATCCCGGCGGGACCCTAAACCAACCGTCGTCGGTCTGGTGACCGGCCAGGAGATTGAAGGGCCGCTGCGCGTCATGTCGGTCAACAACCTCGAGAGTTTCCGGCGCGCGGAACTCAATGGCAGGGGCGCCTGCGCCAGCTGCTATAAGGCCAAGCAGGCACCCCGAAATCTTCTCTCAGGTCCATTTATCATCAGGTCAACTGAATGAACCTGGCTACCGATGGAACACCATCGCTGCTGATGATGAACAACATGTAAAACCCTCGCGGAGCCGTGGCGTGCGGATGCCAGCCGTTGGGCGCCGTAGCGTACAACGAGTTCTCACCCGCATAGTTGAACAACAATTGGATTACCCGCTGCTCGCTGTCGGTGTTGTGCGTGGGCGCCATAGGCCGAACGAGTACCACGTTTGTGATGTCATAAGCTCCCGGCGAACAGATTTCAAACTCCCCACCAGTGTGAACCGTGTCTGGCAACGAAGTGATCTCAGGCCGCGCGCCTTTGAACAAGTAAGGCGGACTGAAAACCTCGATAGTGTTGTTGTGCCAGCCGCAGGTCATCACTTCGCCGGTCGGCAGCAGCAGCGCGTGCGAGTGATATTTCCGCTCGCTTGGCTGCTCATCCATCTCCGACCACACATTCGTCGAGGGGTTGAAGATCCAACTGGGTTCGCCTGCGGGCGCGCCGCCTGACACGAACAGCGTTCCGTCCGGCAGCAACACCGGGTTTACGTTGACTCGCGAGGTTGGCTGTACCTGTCCGGTCGCCATCGGAAGCGGGAATGCGGGTTGCCAGAACGGGGACAGATGCGAGAGGTTGATGATCTGATAAGTCCGGCTCTTGTTCGGGTTACCTCCACCGACAATCATCACCTGCGCGAATGGAAACGTGGGACTCAGCAAGAGTACGGACATGCCCTTAGTGCGGTCGTTCGGGTCGAGATTGGTCCACGCGCCTGCAAGGGAGTTTGTGTTGTCGAACTCGAAGTACCCGGACGGCTCATTTGTAGGATCGTCGTCCGGACTCGAACCGCTGCTTCTGAATCCGACCGGCGCGAAAAATATTTCGCCTCCCGGCAGCAGATGCAGACCCGGATACCGCGGGTTGAATGCTCGGTCCGCCGGTGTGGTAATCAGCGAGAACTGACCGGTCGCTTCTTCATAGATCTCCATCGGGTTACGATCGGACGCGATCAACACGCGTCCCGGCACGTCTCCAAGTGTGACAAGCGTGGGGTACCAGCGATCGCGATGCATGAATGTACGATTGTTGAGGTTGTCTTTTGTGAAGCTCCAAGTCCCGGCGGGTCCATTCGTTGGGTCGAATAGCCAGCCGAAGTTGGGGTGGGGCGTGTCACCGAGATCGCCGCCGCCACCAACCGCTAGAAGCCTTCCATCCGACAAGAACGAGTGTCCGGAACAATAGAGGTTGTCGGTGGGAGGCGCGGGCACCCGGATCTCAACTGTCGCCCTGTTGAACGGGTTCCACAACGGGGT
>Ga0257146_1000037_pt1 | contig 12766 bp, 14 predicted proteins | sample CO08A_FD_185958 | JGI IMG/M metagenome (GOLD analysis project Ga0257146, IMG submission 185958) | Soil microbial communities from H.J. Andrews Experimental Forest, Oregon, United States - CO-08-A | ecosystem: Environmental > Terrestrial > Soil > Temperate forest > Bulk soil | place: USA: Oregon...
CCGTACGAAATCGTTCGACTCGTCGCTAGCACCGGGCGACTGCCCGTCCCGAATTTTGCCGCCGGTGGAATTGCAACTCCTGCGGATGCGGCCCTGTGCATGCAGCTTGGCGCGGAGTCGGTTTTTGTCGGGTCCGGCATCTTCAAGTCTTCGGACCCAGCCGTTCGGGCGCGTGCGATCGTCAAGGCTACGACGCACTTCAAGGATCCGAAAGCCGTGCTCGAAGCAAGCGAAGAATTGGGCGAAGCGATGCGCGGACTCGACATCTCGAAGTTGGCCGAAGGCGATTTGCTGCAGACGCGAGGATGGTGATGAACCCATTGCCGCACGGCATCATCTCGAATAAGAGTTCGACGATTGAGACCAGCGTTATCGGAGTGCTGGCGATTCAGGGTGACTTTGACGCCCACGCACGGGTGCTCGAGCGTATCGGGCTGCGGGCGTTCGAAGTTCGGCGAGCTGACGATCTTCGCGAAGTGGACGGTCTTATCATTCCCGGAGGCGAGAGCACGACGATGCTGAAATTCATCATGCAAGAAGACCTCGGTCCCGCTCTTATTGACTTCGCAAAACAAGGTAAAGTCGTCTTTGGCACTTGTGCCGGAGCGATACTGCTTGCACGCGAGGTAAGCAATCCCCCGCAAACATCGCTCGGGTTGATCGACATCGAGGTCGAGCGCAATGCTTACGGAAGGCAGGTTGATAGTTTCATTGCGGAGGTTGAAACAACGCTCGACGGCGGACCCTTGGAAGCGGTGTTCATTCGCGCGCCCGTCATTCGAAGCGTCGGCCCAGATGTCGAGGTGCTCGCAAACGTCAACAGCCGTCCAGCCCTTGTCCGCGAACGGAACGTGCTCGCGGCCACTTTTCATCCCGAGCTGACGGACGACCAACGCGTACATCGCCTGTTCGCCGAAATGGTCGCCAGTTCCCGAAGCAACCGAAATGAACCTGCCGTCGTGCTCGGCTAGTCCGCGACCTCGCCTTGCGCTATTATGCGTTCGGCTGAAGCGTCGCCGCATCGTACAGAACGTAGCCGTTCTCTTCGGAACTTGTCTTATGATTCTCGGAGGATATCGATGAAGCTTTACAACTGGAACAATCTTGAAGAAGAACAGATCACTCCGTTGCTGACCCGCCGTTACATCTCCAGCGAACGAATAACGCTCGCCAGATTCTTCCTCAAGAAAGGTTGTCTCGTCCAAAGCCACAGTCACGAAAACGAACAGCTCACGACCGTTGTCAGCGGGGCGTTAAAGCTGGTGCTCGCGGGCCAGGAGGTTGTGATGCGCGCGGGCGAGACGCTTTGCATTCCTCCGAACACGCCCCACAGCGCCGAGGCGGTCGAAGACTGCGACGTGCTCGACGCATTTGCGCCGGTGCGCAGCGATTGGGTCGAAGGCCGAGACGCGTACCTCAGGGGCAAACAAGACGCCAAATGATTTGTTGTGCTGGGAGCGCGGCCGTCTCTGCCGCTGTCTCGGCTCTTATGCGAGATCGTTAAGAATGGTATTCAGCCCGGCAACCACATTTCTTCAGAGATAGTATGCACTTAGGGCTCAAGGGAAGAGTTGCGATCGTGGCCGCGGCGTCGAGCGGCCTGGGTAAGGCTGTTGCCCTCGGGCTCGCGGCAGAAGGAGCGAGTGTAACCATCAACGCGCGGGCCGAGTCGCGACTGCTGGAAGCAGCCAGCGCGATTCACGCGGAGACGAGCGCCGAAGTTCTTCCCATTGCCGGCGATCTGACGAACGAAGAGTCGGTTAAGCGCCTGGTCTCGGAAACAATTCGGCGGTTCGGGCGACTCGACATCTTAGTGGCGAATGCCGGCGGACCGCCTGCCGGTTTCTTCGATGACTTCGAATCCGATGACTACCGCAAAGCACTCGAGCTGAACTTGATAAGCACCGTCAATCTCTGCCGCGAAGCCGTGCCGCATCTCCGCGAGCGCAGGTGGGGACGACTGGTAGCGATCACCTCAATCGCAGCAAAGCAGCCGATTGACAATCTGATACTCTCAAACACGGCGCGAGCCGGCGTGCTCGGATTCATGAAGAGCTTGTCACAGCAAGTCGCCGCTGACGGGATAACCGTTAACACGGTCTGTCCCGGTTATCATCTGACCGAACGCCTTGCAAGCCTCGCCTCGCGTACCGCGGAAAAGGAAGGCGTGCCAGCGGAAGAAGTTTATGCTCGGTGGGCGGCTTCAACGCCGATGAAACGGATCGGCGATCCGAAGGAATTCGCGGCTCTCGTGGTCTTTCTCTGCTCTGAGCAAGCGAGTTACCTGACCGGCACAGTTATTCAAGTGGATGGCGGAGCTTATCGAGGGTTGATCTGAAGCGCCACGAACGTGACCGGGCCTGCGGTGAGAATAAGAGAATACAGGAACTCAGACTTCGAACGACTCTACGAGATCGACCAGTCGGCGTTTCCAAAAGGCATCGCATACTCACACCTCGAGCTTCAGTTCTACATCCGGTCGCGCAAAAGCCGCACAATCGTCGCCGAAACTGATAACGAAGTTGCGGGATTCGTCATTGCGTGTTCGGAGCCTCGGCATCTTGGCCACATCATCACCATCGATGTGGTGCCGCATCGACAGCGCCAGCAGATAGGCAGCCGGCTGCTCACAAAGATCGAACAGTGGTTGTGGCAACAGGGCTGCAAAGCGATTTATCTGGAAACGCCGTTTGATGATACAGGCGCACTGGGTTTCTACGAGAAGCACGGGTACTTCGTGCTCGACCGCATCAACGATTATTACAACGACTCAATTGACGCGCTGGTTATGATGAAGACAGCGCGACGGTGAAGCTGACCGTCTCATAGAAACGAGAAGACTAAAACTGATCCTGCCGGATTAGCCATCAGCGTCTTTATTGATCCTGATGACCAGCTCCAGTTTCCGAGGCGTCCCCTCTGCACCTTCAACGCGCAAAGTTTATCGTCGATTGCTTGATACTCTGACGATTGGGACTTGGAGCCGCGGCTCTCTTCGCGGGTGTGATCAAAACTGGGACCGGGAATGCAATCCGTCTGACCAGGCATATGTAGACGTCCACCCGCTACTGACACACGAGATCTTTCGATAACCTTCCCAACCCCGTCAGGGGTTGAATGTTTGTAGACACAAGGCCACAGGCTCACCATCCGGCCGAGTTTTAGATGCTCGGATGGGATTGAAGCCTCGCAATGCGGCCGGAGGGACTGTCTGCGGTCGGATACTACAAACATTCAACCCCTGCCGGGGTTGGGAAGGCACCAGACCTTCTGTCGCTAGTAGGCTGCGTGCCTAAATACACATCTAAATTCGGCCGCAGTTCATCTTAGTCCCAGTTTCAATCACACCCTCTCTTCGCACTTAACAGACCCCCCTCCTTGTTACAGAAAACGACTGCGTGCTACTTTGAGTGAGTCTTTATCCTGGAGGAAACTGATCGCATGAAAGTTGAAACGGGAGTGATCGCGGCGGCTGGTTCGGGAACTCGCATGCTTCCCGCCACGCTTGGATACCCAAAAGAACTTCTGCCGGTCATAAACAAACCCGCCATTCACCTGATAGTCGAAGAGTTCATAGATTCCGGTCTCAAGAGAATCATTATCGTCGCAGGTGAGAACTCGGGCCCGCTTCGCCGCAACTACGCCCCCGACAATCTTCCAATGGCTGGCAAGTACAAACCACTAGACGAGTTCGTGAACAAGCTGACCGGCATCGAGATCATTATCGAGCAACAAGCGGGGCCTTACGGAAACGGGACGCCGCTGATTGTCGCCGGAGCTCACATTCCCGAGGGCCAGGGGTTTATCTATGCTTACGGCGACGACCTGATCAAATCAAGGCGGCCGTTCACCGAGCGCTTGATCGAAACTCACAACCGAACCGGCGCGCTGGTCATCGCCAATCAGCGCATTCCGCTGCAAGACGTGGTTCGCTATGGTGTGGTGAAGCTTAAGGAAGGCGACAACCGGGATCGGGAGCTTCAAGACCTGGTAGAGAAGCCAACCCCTGAAGAGGCTCCGTCGGACCTCGCCGTCTTTGGAAGGTTCCTGCTCTCGACGGAAATCAGTCGCATATTGACTGAGATTCCCAGAGGCAAGGGCAACGAGCTGTGGCTGACTGATGCGCTCCGCGAGTTTATACGACGCGGCGGGCGTATCGTGAGCGAGTCGCTTACTGAAGGAATGTGGCTTACGATCGGCGACCCGGTGAATTACTTGAAGACCGTATTCGAATATGCGCTGGATGATGCTGAGCTTCGAGCGGCGATCGAGCCTCGTATTCGCGAATTGCTGGAATGCTCAGATCGTCTACCTCAAACCTCAACTCGTTGACAGGTTGGGAAGAGGGGCTTGCCCGCTCCTTAACATCAACCGAAGACTGAAGACGGCAGGGGCGGCAAGTCTCTTCCCAACCGTCAAGCTCCGGGCTCGGAGACTTCTATTTGGTCCTGACTGAAGTTGCAGCTCGGGTAGATTGCGTCGCTCGTCTTGCGTCGTCGCTCGTCAGTGCTTTCAAAAACTCCACTAGATCGCGTTGCTCGCTCTCATCAAGCGCAACGGGTTCCAGTTGCCAATCTCGCGTCGGATTCGCGATTCCTCCCTTGACGTAGAACCGGACAACCTCAGCCAGCGTTCCCACGCTGCCATCGTGAAAGTAAGGCGCGGTCAACTCGACATTTCTAAGCGACGGCGTGCGAAATGCGCCGATGTCCAGCACGTTGCCGCTCACCAGAAATCGCCCAAGCTCGGATGCGCGTTCGCGCTTCGCCAATCCGCGAAGCGCCGCTCCCGACTCGTCTCTCGAAGCCGTCATCGCTTGCCGGGACAGCGGCTCAAACTCGCGGTTGTTCGCCGCCACTCCGGTGTTTCGATAGTTCATGTCGGTCAGGAAAGGAAACGTGGCAAAAGCGGCGAACGCCTGGTTGAAGCTGTGACAAACTCCGCAGCGCGCCTTCGAGCGAAACAACATCATCCCGTTGCGAGCCGATTCGCTCAGAGCGTTAACATCGCCGGCCAGGTACCGGTCGAGCGGTGAGTTGCCTGAGACCAATGAGCGTTCATACGAGGCGATCGCGCGGGCAACCGAATCGATGCTCGGCTGATCGCTAAACGTCTCGCGGAACTCCTTCACATATTCGGGACTCGCGGCGAGTCTGGCCACGACTTGCTCGTGAGAGCTGTTTCCCATCTCATCGGGATTCGTAAGCGGCATCTTCGCTTGTTCTTCAAGCGAAGATGCCCGGCCATCCCAAAACTGGCTCGCGTTGAACATCGAGTTGAGAAGAGTCGGCGAGTTGCGCACGCCGGTTCGGCCGCCGATTCCTTCCGCCACTCGTTTTCCATCGGTAAACGCGCGGGCGGGATCGTGACAGGTTGCACAACTGATCGTTCCGTCGGCTGACAGCTTCGGGTCGAAGAACAGCTTACGCCCCAGCTCGACTTTCGCCGCGGTCATCGGATTGTCTTTCGGAATGAAGTAAGCCCAGACTTCGCGAGGTATGCCGAGAGGAAGCTGGGCATCAAACCCCGCGGCCGGCGGAGTTGCGTCGTCGGCACTTACCAACACCGGTACCACGATAGCGAATAGAAGCACGACGACCAGTTTGAGAACTGAAACACGGTTCATAGAAACGAGCCTGAGCAATTTGTCGACGAGCCTGTACGGGCGCGCCTCCGTGCGCGACCCTCTTGGCGAAGCGCGCACCCGACTCGTGGAGAGGGGCGCGCTCGAAGCCGCGCCCGTACAGGCTTCTACTTCCGTTACTGCTCAGCGATGCCCTTAACAACGAACGCTATTGGGAGGTCCGACCCCGACTGAGTCTTGAGCTTCGAAGAGAAAACCAGTTGACCGTGTTCGTTGGAGGCGATCTTCGGAGCAGCCGCTTTCTCCGCCGAAGCCAGGCTCAGCACCGCGGGGTGATTTGTGCCGCTCGCCTTCGCGCTCATTTTGATCAGATCTTCAAACTTGAACTGCGCATCGGGGTTTGTATCCAGCGCAACCGGAACCATCACCAGGAAGTCGCGAATTGGCGAGATGCCCATGTGGTTTCCATCGGTCGGGTGCAAGCCGTATCGAAGCGTGTACACGCCGGGCTTGAGCGGCTGGCCGCGAAAGTCAGTGGTCGCTCGCGCGAACGCGATAACGCCGACAAGCGCTGATTCGCCAAGCGAAGTGTAGACCGCGCCTTGCGCATCCGTCTTCCCCGGAGGAACTCCGGCTCGCAGCCAGATGTCGCAGTACGCGCCATCTGCTAACGAAACCCGCCAGCCGGCAACTTCGAGCGCTTTTTTCAAAGAGTCTGATGCGCCTGGCTCAGCTAACGCACCAATTTGATCCACCTTGTTTCCGTCGAAAACGCTCCCGGCGGAAGCTGAACCCACATATGCGAGTAAGACCAGGATGATTGCGATCGACCTGCGCGACATCTAACTCTCCATGGTTACGAGCGGTATACGAGTTGGCGGGCGGGCGAGACCGCGGCGTAATAACCGCAAAGGCACAAAGTCCACCAAGAAGCGCTCAGCTTTTCCTTGTGGTCTTTGTGCCTTCGGGTTGAAGTCCGTCCGGTTAGCGAGCGAAGCTTCCGACGAACGCACTGCGCTTGCCGTGCACGGCCCACGTGACCCCGAGACCCGAACCGCCGTACTGATCAGTTTCGGCAACCGCCGGCATCGAATGAGTCAGCTCGGCGAGCGGCGGATAGAAGACTTCTTCGTTGCCGCAAAGATGGTCCTTGCCGTTGATCGAGCGAGTCTCGATCCCCGCAAGCTCACCCGCGCGGACGGTCGTCTTGCCGAAGTGCCCGCCGTCGTGGCTCACCGTCATAGTGATCGGCGCAGCTTCGACGCCCACGACGTTTTTCAAGAGATCGCCCGCCATCGACTGTGCAAAGCACAGCAGCGCGCTTCGCTGTACTGCCGTCGCACGTTCGTCGACGATCATCACCGCCTTTGCCGGATACGGATTGGTGTAAACATCGCCTAGCGTCGCGGCGGCCTTCACGACGCCAACTACGCTCAAGCCATCGAGCGCTACGCCATTCCAGCTTCCGGTGTTGACGCGCCACGCCAGTATCGCCTGATCGCCGGCGAGATTGACTTCGCCGTTAGCTACGCATGGACCGGTCCACACATCCGCGCTGCGCGATTCGATGTAGTCGCCCGAAATCTGTTGAGCCTGACTGGTCGACGACAAGATCAGAACCGTCAGACAGAGCGCCGAAAGAACAAAAAACCTACGCATTTACTTTCTCCTTCAAATACATTCAAGCTTCGAGGCTCAATTTGAATCTATCGTTCGCCTAGGCACGCGTCAAGCACTGCGGCCGCAGCTTGTAAGGGGCGGCCCTCCTTGGCCGCCCCAGTGGCGTTCGAAGCTCGTGCGCCCGGAGCGAGGGGCGGCCTCGGAGGGCCGCCCCTACAAGCTTCTCGGTTAATCGAGTCGCCCTACACCGTGACAAGCCCGAACGGGTGACGAGCAGCTACCGGGCTCCGCCAATTTACCGTCTGGCCCAACGCAGGTCTGTGTAAAGACGCACCAAAACGCGCCGTCATTCGAAGGTGGCACGGAAGGGTCGTGGGGAACGCCGATGAACATCCCTTTCCAACGCAAGCAGTCGCAGAGCGAGGGGTGATGAATGTCGAACCGTTCGGCTTCGCTGATCATCTGACGCCTCCTTTCGCGGCTTCGAGAATTGCACGCTTGACGGCAACTCGTGCAAGCTGAATCTTGTAACCGTTTCGGCCTAGACTCTTCGCTCCCGCTACCGCAGCATCGCCCGCGGCTTTGGCGGACTCTTCAGTAACGGCTTTCCCAACAAGCGCCGCTTCGGCTTCGGTTGATCGCCAGGGTACCGGAGCAACATGACCCATCACGACGCGGGCAGCGGTGACTTTTCCGCCGCTCATTGTGAGTGCCACCGATGCAAAAGCAAGCGGCCAATCCATCGCCTCTTTCTGGCGTATTTCATAGGTAGCGCTTTTGACCCCCCCGAGCGGAGGCACAACTATTTCGGTGACAATCTCATTAGGCTTCAAGTCGTGCTCGCGATCGCTCTCCGTTTGTGGAACGACGAAGAACTTCTCAACAGGAATCTCACGCTTTCCCTTTGGCCCGAAAAGGCGCACCGTGGCTCCCAACGCGATGAACAGCGGCGCAAGCGTCGAGGGGCTGACGAAGTAAGCAGGCCCCGAATTGCCAAGGATCGCGTGATAGCGATTATCACCTGCTGGAACCAACGGCTCACCACTCTCATCCTTTGCTAGCAGACCGAAGCCTGCGCGGTAGTACCAGCATCGAGGACGCTGGCAAAGATTCCCTCCGATCGTGCCCATGTTCCTAATCTGAGGGCCTGCGATCTCGCCCGCGGTCTTCGCTATGACTGGAAAGGACTTGAGCACCTGCGGGTGGTCAGCCAACTCCTGAATCGTGACTAGCGCTCCGATGCGCAAGCCTCGGCCGGAGCTTACGGTTATGCCTCGCAGCTCCTGAATGTCTTTGATGTTCACGAGCCGTTTGGGTTTGACAACATCATCTTTCATGAGAGCAAGCAGGTCGGTTCCTCCGGCGAGGACGTCTGCATCAGCCCAGTTGTTGCCCAGCAGACTGACGGCTTGCTCTTTCGTCCCAGGGCTGGCGTATTCAAATGCGCGCATTGCTGCCTCCCTTCTTTTCGAGAGCCGCGAGGACTCGGTCCGGCGAAAGCGGCAAAGTCGGAACGCGAACTCCGATCGCGTTAGCCACCGCGTTCGAGATCACCGCGCCCGGCGAAACCACCGGAGGTTCGCCCAGCCCGATCACGCCGCGCTCGTCGTAGCCTTTGCCGGTCATCATATGAACCACCAACTCGCCGACGTCTCCGATTCCCGCCAACTTGTAGAACTCCATGTTGGGGTTCAGCATCCGACCCATCCTCGCGTCGGTGACCTTCTCTTCATAGAGCGCGTAACAAATGCCCATGATCAACGCGCCGTAGACCTGACTCTCGGCCGTCTTCAAGTCGATGATCAAGCCGCAGTCCTGCACGGCTACCATCTTGTTCATTCGAACGATGCCGGTCTCGACATCGACCGAAACATCGGCCATCTGAACTCCGCCAACACCCTGGCTTCCGAGGTTGCCGGGTCCGGGGTTCTTTCCGCGAACAGTAATCGGCATCGCGCCAAGCTTCGCGCAAGCCTGAGCCCAGGTCATGCTCTTACTCGGATTGCTCTTGACTCGCACCATTCCGCCGACTGCTTCCAGGTCTTCCGGTTTGGCATCGAGCGCCGGAGCGGCTTTGGCGAAAACCAAATCCAGCGCATCGAGTGACGCGCGGCGCGCCGATGAGCTGACCCCCGCGATAGTCGTGCTGCCGCCCGAGCCGCCGGATGCGGGCAAGCGGCTGTCCCCGATCGAAAGCTTGACGGCTTCCAGCGGCAGGCCGAGCGAGTCGGCCACAACGATCATCAATGTCGTCCGAGTCCCAGTCCCGAGGTCCTGCGTGGCCATCTTCAACTCGATCGAGCCGTCAGGTTGGACAACCAGATCGCAGTCACTCGGATGACCACCGCCGCCCCAGGTATGAAGCGAAAGCCCGAGTCCTCGTTTGATCGGGCCGGCAGTCTTATCGCCTCGTTCGTGCCAGTTCTTCTTCCAGCCGATGAGGTCGGCAGCGATCTTGAACTCGTCGGCGTACACCTGGGCTCTCGCGCCGGCGAGATCCAGGTTCTTGATAACGAACTCTAGCGGGTCCATCTTCAGGGCGGCAGCAGCGTCTTCAAGCGCGCTCATCGTGATCAAGCAGCCTTGTGGATGGCTCGGCGCGCGCCATGCTCGCTGCGGACCGACGTGATTGACGATGGCAGTGTGCTGCTTCTTTTGATTTGGAATGTTGAAGATGTAGGGCAGAGGCGGTGAGCCTCCGCCGCCGAGACCGCCCGAAGCCCACGACTCCGATTGCCAACCAAGCAGCGTTCCATCCTTCTTGACCGCGACCTTCACTCGCGCATAAGCCGAGGGTCGCGCGCCGGCAACCATCAATTCGGCGTCGCGCTCATTGAACATCTTCACCGGCTTGCCGGCCTTCTTCGAAAGCCGAGCCGCGGTGATATCCCAATCGTCCGGTCCAAACTTGCTGCCGAACCCGCCGCCTACGTGGTCTTGTTTGACGGTCACATTGCCCGCGGGAATCTCGAGCGGCCTCGCGATGTTGCTTGCCGACCCGCTGACCGCCTGGGTCGATAAATGAGCGAGCACGCTTTTGTCATCGGTCCATTCCATCACCGAGCCGTGGGCTTCGAGGCAACAGTGAGTGATCATCGGCACACCGTAGAAGCCTTCGACAACCGTGTCAGCTTCGCTGAACGCCTTATCGGTGTCGCCTTGTGAGTTCGAATTCGCCGGTCTCGCAAACTCGCCCGCAAGTTTCGGGTCTGTGTCCACGGCCATGAACGGCAGTTGTTGGTAGCTCACCTTGATCGCGCGCGCGGCGTCCATCGCCGTCGGTTCGTCAACTGCTGCTACTGCGACGATCGAGGCGCCAATCCACGAAATCTCGGAGCCCACATCCTGGACAATCTGCACCGCCTTGACTCCCGGCATCTTCTCGGCCGCGCTGGTGTCGATGGCGGTGATCTTGGCGTGCGCGTAAGGACAGCGAACCATCTTGCCCCATAGCATTCCCGGGGGGTTGATGTCGTAGGAGTACTTCGCTCTGCCTGACACCTTTGCAGGACCGTCCACTCGCGAAATGCGCTTGCCGATCAGAGTGCGTTTGTCTGCGTCGGGCCATTTATACTCAGCCATTTCACCGCCCTCCTTTCGCCGCTTGCAGGACCGCCGCGCGAACTCCGATATAGGTTCCGCACCGGCAGAGGTTCCCTCCCAAACCGCGCTGCACTTGTTCCGGTGTCGGGTTCGGGTTCTTGTCCAGGAACGCCTTGCAGGCTACGACGAAGCCTGGGGTGCAGAAGCCACATTGTTGGGCGTCATTATCGATGAAGGCTTGCTGGACTGGATGCAGCTTGTCGCCTTGCATCAAGCCCTCGACGGTGGTGATCGCTTTGCCCTGCGCTTCGATTGCCAGCACTGAGCACGAGTACATTGGTTTGCCGTCGACAATCACTGTGCAAGCGCCGCAAGTCGCTCGGTCGCAAACCCGCTTCGACCCGGTCAGGTCCAACTCGCCGCGAAGCGCTTCGAGCAAGGTGACGCGGGGCTCGACCTCGGCAGCGTACTTCTTGCCGTTGACGGTCAACGTAAGCGCAACCTTGCCGGGACCATACACCTTAAGCTCGGCTCCGGCAGCCTTGATGACCCGGTGTCCCATCACCAGCGGCACCGAGAGCGAGATACCTGAAACCTTGAGGAAGGAACGTCGGGACAAGCCCGAGCCTTTCTCCTTCGCCTCATTATCATCGTCATCGTGCATTCTGGCCTCCCTTTCCGATTGCGGACTTCGGAATGCCGAATTCCGGCTCTCTTTCAATCCTCAATCCTCAATCCTCAATCCTCAATCCTCAATTCCTTATGGCGGTGTCTCTCTAAACTCGAGTTCATTCCGGCAACAAGGACAGGGTCCCGGAGCATATGCCCTGATGTTGCAGAGTTCGCAGAAGTAATAGATGTCGTAAAGCTTTCCTTGCTTAATCGATTGAACGGTGACAGTTTCGAGTTTGTCACCGGGCAGCAGCTTCGCTGTAATCTGAAGGTCGCGCTGACGAACTCGCGAGTCGGCGAACATCGCGGTAGAACTGTCGGTCAGTAAGAACTTGTAACGCTTGCCGTCGATGCTCAGCAGGCCGAAGGTGCTGTTGGAGTCACAACTGACCGCGTCGTTCCGGCCTCGAGCGTCGAAGCACACTACGCGGCCGCGGATTACCGTAAGCGAGTTACTCTCGGCGCCAGGTGACCGATCCGTTCCTCCCTGAAGAGGAAACGGCGTCAAGTGGAGTAGCGCCAGCAAGAGCAGAACCAGAAACCGATCCATCAGCTAGTTCTCAAGCTCCGAATTGGCCGGTTTCGCCGGACTACGGTTGCGAGTCTAACAGCTGCTTCCACTGGAGGCCAATTCAAATGCTCCGGATTGTTGTCATTGGTTCGAATTGATTCGGCGGCTACGTTATCATACTGTCGCTTGATCGAGCAACGACTCTGCGGGGCGGCCTCCTGCGATAAATTGCAACTCCGGGCCAATCTGAAACGTCCTAGTAGTCAACTCGGGCCAAGCGTAAACGGCCGTCGCGCGTCACATTCAACGGCAACGAATCGTGAAGCAAACCCGACTGCGTTGATACTTCCAATCACGAGGCGAAGAGAGGGGACTGTTTGGAGAGCGAGCGAATTGACATCGGTAACTCGATAGACCCATCAGAAGCGATCAAGAGGTCCTGGGACGTGGCCATCGTGGGCGCGGGGCCGGCGGGTTCAACCGCGGCGATTCACCTTGCAAGTCACGGTCATCGCGTCCTGCTTTTGGACAGGGACTCGTTTCCGAGAGACAAGGTCTGCGGCGATGGTTTGATAGCCGACGCGGTGCGCTGTCTGAAACGAGCGGGGTTGTATGACGAAGTAAAAACTCGCGGGTTCAGGTCTCAGATTGGCACTGTCTACAGCCCATCGCGCATTAGCTTCGACGTGCCCGGTGAGTTTCTAACACTGAAACGCTCGCAACTTGATGCGTTGATGGCACGTCGCGCAATTGCAGCGGGTGCGTCGTTCTGCCAAACCCGGGTGAGGGACGTCGAGGTTCAGAACGATAGGACCTTGTTGCTGTCGGTCGACGGC
>Ga0257146_1000040_pt1 | contig 12639 bp, 10 predicted proteins | sample CO08A_FD_185958 | JGI IMG/M metagenome (GOLD analysis project Ga0257146, IMG submission 185958) | Soil microbial communities from H.J. Andrews Experimental Forest, Oregon, United States - CO-08-A | ecosystem: Environmental > Terrestrial > Soil > Temperate forest > Bulk soil | place: USA: Oregon...
ATTGGCGCTGCAAGCATCAACAACACCAACGTGCTCGCGCTCGCCCTGAGATTTCTTGTCCTACTCATGTCAACCTCCGAAATGAACGCACGTCTCACGATACGATTAGACTGTGTGCTGGATAATAAGATTCATCCCACGGACAAAAACGTTGCAATCCCTTGCACGCGATACCGCAGCCGACAAATAGAATATTAATACACGACGCCGTGTTTTAGGTAAACGATTTTCGACTGGGTTGCGGTTCTCCCAGCACCCCGGAGTTCACCCCCGGGCGGGCCGAGAGAGAAAGGACGAGTACACTGGCTTTAATTGTGGATTTCAGGCAATTCTCTTGTCTGCCCTTCTACATTATGAGCTGTGGGTGAGAAGCACGGTGAACAGGCCAAACTGATCCACGCTGCACGCAACTGGCAGTGAATGCCTCGGCAAAAGAAAACCGAATGCCGACATATCCCAATGCTTTAACCTTTACTCGCGGTGGAACTCCGGGCGGCACCTTTCGCGAGGTTCGTTGCCGGGCTCAAAACTGCGCTTCTCAGTGTGCGGACAGTAAGGCGAGGCAATCAAACCCGTCTCAACGCACACTTCCAGTGATACCTGGTGAGAGACAACCACAATTCCTTCAACATCCGATCCGGGAACGTCAGTAGGCAACGGCGTATCCACTGGCGTAACCAGATCAGCCGCCCCCGGGTCCAGTTCAGCATCCGCCGGCGGCTCCTGGACGCAGTTCGAAGTAGGCTCGGTGCCGGCAATGAATATCTCCAGTCTGCGTTCGAGCGATTCAGGGCCGGCCAGGCATCCTGTCGTGGGATCAATTACCGCGGAAACGATTCCGCCTGGTCTGGGAAACGAATCGCCTCCAAGCTCTGGACATAGATCGAGCGCTTGTTTCATGAAATCAGCCCAGATAGGAAGCGCGGCGTCCGACGCTTTAAGCTGAAGATCGCGATTGTCGTCGAAGCCCACCCAAACAGCGCACACAATCCGAGGAGTGTAGCCGACAAACCACCCGTCGCTCGAGGTTCCGGTCTTTGCCGCCAACGCGCCCTTGAGCCCCATGCCGCGCAGCTTCGACGCAGTTCCACTATCGACGACCGACTGCAACATATTAGTCATCAAGTAAGCGACCTGCGGCGAGAAGACGTATGTGCTTGCCGCCTGCAAGCGTTCGGATGAGCCCGGTCCATCCGGCCCCGCAGTGCTTCGTATCGGAATGGGTCGAAGCGCCATACCTTCATTGGCAAACGCAGTGTATGCTCCTGCGAGCTCGAGCGGTGAGACTTCGCTTGCGCCAAGCGCCATTGAAGGATAAACCCGCGGCCTCTGGAGCCCACTCTTCTCAGCCACGTCGGCGACATTGCCAAGACCCACGCTCATGGCGAGCGAAACCGCGGGCACGTTAAGCGAACGCCTCAAAGCTTCGCGCAGAGTCACATTTCGATTTGTAAAGCCGCCGTGATAGTCAGTCGGTTTGTACTCGGATCGACCGCCGTCATAACTGAAAGCCTGCGGAGTGTCTGAGAGCAGACTGGCAGCTGTGTATGAGCGGCTATTAAATGCCGTCGCATACACAAAGGGCTTAAACGCAGAACCGGGTTGACGTTTTGCATCAGTAGCGCGATTGAGTTGGCTTTCATCGTAGCTCCGGCCGCCGACCATCGCGACCACCTCGCCGATGTGAGAGTCCAAGGCTACAAGTGCGGCCTGTACCCGCTGCGGCGTAGCATCTTTGCGGGTCGAGCGGCCCAGGACCTTGTCAAGCTTTTCGGTCTGGCGGGTCAGCGCTTCGTAAGCTGCGCGTTCTAGTCGAGGATCCATAGTGGTGGTGATTCGCTGCCGAGATGACAATCCGGTAGTGGCATAGCGCGCGTCTAGAAACCTCTGCGCGTAGTCAATAAAATAGCTCGCGCCGTAGTCTCCTGTTGTCTCGTGCTTCTTGATCTGAAGCGGCTCAGCCTTTGCCGCCTCGCTCGCGTCGAACGAGATTGCTCCGGTATCAACCATAGCATCGAGAACGTGGTTGCGACGTTCGACTCCACGAGCAGGGTCTCGATGCGCCGAGTAGCGGTTCGGGGCGCATATCAATCCTGCAAGAAAGGCCGTCTCTCCTAACGTCAGATCAGCTAGTTTCTTATCGAAGTATACCTGCGCTGCTTGCGCGAAGCCGTTGACGGCGAATGTTCCGCTCTGGCCTAGATACACATCGTTGCAATAGACAGTGAATATCTGCGCCTTGGATAGACGCGACTCGAGTATCACCGCCATCGCCGCTTCTTTGATCTTGCGACTGAATTTGCGATCGGCGGTAAGGAAATCGTTTTTGATAAGCTGCTGGGTCAGAGTTGAGCCTCCTTGCACCAGCTCACCCTGATCGAGATCTGCTTTCAGGGCTCGAAGAATGCCGCGCCAGTCAATCCCGTTGTGGCTAAAGAAACGCCGGTCTTCAACCGCCACGATCGCATCTCGAAGCGTTTCCGGAATGTCCGAGAATTGGACGGCTATCTTCTTGCGATGGTCGCCGTCGCGCACCGCGGCCAACAGTCCGCCCTCGATCGGGGCGGATTTCAAACGCTCGCCAGTTGCCGAGCTTGTCATTGAAGCGACGCGCCCGTTCTTGTCAACATGGATGCGCACAGGATAGAGACCGCGTTGACTGGAAACCGAATTGCCCGGAACGACTTCTATTTCGTCGCCGGCAACTTCGTATGAGCCAATGATGTTCTCGTCAGCTTCAGCAGTCTTTTGGTGGTAACCTGCCGATTCCACGTACTCAATCAGTTCATTGATTGGAAGCCGATCTCCCACCGACACTTTGAATGGGCCCGCGAATATCCCGACTGAGTCATCCATGAAACTCTTCTGAAGGCGAGCATCGATCTCAGCGGCGAACTTGCCATAGTAATAGACGCTGACCGCCGAAAACGCCGCGACTAGAATTCCAATTACCAGAAGGACTTGGGGTTGCACGACCCTTCGGCCCAATGCCTTTAGCTTTCCGGGCGTGAGGTTCGAAATCGCTGTGAGAAGGTCGTCGAACGATCGAACAACTCCTTGCAATTGATTCGGGCGTCAAATGCGCGGCGCGCTTGATAACCAGCGTGCGACGCCGAGCCCGTGTACTGTTTCCGATTCTGATATCCTTTGCGACTTGCATGGTTTCCTACAGCGCAATGCAAGTGCCAAGCTCGCGGCAACTCTTACAGCGGCCGGCTTAAGCCCTGGTTTGAAACGAGAAAGGTCGACTAGCGGGGTACAGCTGGTCATAGAGCCGGTGGAGTCAATCCGTACACACCCAGAATCTGAAAAGGCGGTTTCACACAGAGACTCTCAGAAGGCGATTGAGGCGTTAGGCGGCGGCTACCGATAGACGTACGAACTGGTTTTCTTCTGGTCCCACTGAATGCTGTCTATATTCTCGGGGTCAGACGCAAAAATCTCTTCGCTGAGCTTATCGGTGCTTAGTTCGCCACTGACATTCACGTAATAAACGATCTTGGCGATTGGGTTATCAGGATCTTCGCGATCCATTTGCCGTAGCTCGCTGGTTATGTTTCGCTTTTCGAAGACTTCCCTAAGTATCTCGTCGGTGTCGTCTATCTTTCGTGTAGCTACGGTCAGCTCCATGGCACGAAAGACCTGCTCAGGCTCGAAGTATTCGAGCAGCGACAACATCAATAACACGAACACCGATAGAATCAAGGCAAGCTGAATCTTGCCGACTCCGCTTGCGAGACCTATAGCGAGGCTGATCAAGAGTACGGTGATTTCCTTCGGATCACGGATATTCGTTCGAAACCGAACGAGAGACGCCGCAGCGAAAATGCCGAACGCCCTGGCTGCATTGTCCGACACTATCATCATTAACGCGGCAGCAACGACGGCCAGAAGTATTTGAGTTTGTGCCACATACGGGTTCCGTTGGAATATGGGCAAGTCGCGGCGCGGTCGAAAGGCAAGCACCGCCGTAAGCAACGCCGCCAACGCAAGCCTAAAGGTGATCTTCGCGACGGCCACCGGCCATGTCTCGTTCTCTTGCGGATCCGAACCTTGCAGACCCAGCAGCTCCGTCAGCGAGGAGTGGCCGTCGTTTGAGGGTGGAGTCTGTGCAGCGGCGGCTGACGGCGGGCCTTGCCTCGGCGCTGACTGAACACCTTTCGGGCTGCCGCGCATAAGTAAATACGCCAGGACTACAACGACGACTACACAAGCAACAAGCCCGGCCACAGTTAAGATCCGTTTGGAGTTCGAAGATGAGACACGCCCAATTATTCGTTCGCGCGCAAGTGAGTAGGCGCGGCGAATCGTCTCTTGGGCGCCGGAACGGATCTCAGCCCACCCGTTCGTATCTTGCTCGACCGCGGGCTTATCTGCGCCCTCCTCTTCTTGCTGCCGATCTGACGCTCGATTGCCGTTCATTCGGGATACCCTCGACTCGAAGTCCGGCGAATTTATCAAATCGCCTGCCATCTGCGTAGCAAATAGGGCTCCGCAGGAATTCCGCGGGAATGTTTGGGTGGATTCGGGCGAGTTTAGGAGCTCAGAACCCCAATATTCCTGATGAATAGAGACGCGAAACCCTTATTCGACGCCTTCCATAGTTTCCTTGATGAGCTGGTCCACGACGGCCTTGAGATCGCCCGTCTCCTCAAAAGTTCGCAGTTGCCGGTCTGCGCTGGTCCCATCCTTCATGATGGTGTGCACGTACTCGATCTCCTTGCGGCTGCCAAGCTCGTCAACTACGTCATCAACGAATTCGAGCAATTCCAGGATCAGGTCGCGGACCGGAACTTCTGTCTGCTTGCCGAAATCTATGAGCTTTCCGTCTAATCCCCATCGGACCGCGCGCCACTTGTTCTCCTGGATCAGCGCGCGCCGGTAAAGCCGGAAGCCCATATTCTGGCGATACAACTTGTTGAGCTTTGCGACGATGGCCTGGATCAACGCTGCGATGGCGATGACTTCGTCTACTTTCGAAGGTATGTCGCAGACTCGAAACTCGAGCGTCGGGAACGTAGGATGCGGCCGCACATCCCACCAGATTTTTTTTGGCCGGTCGATGCAACCGGTCTTCAGCAGCAGGTTCACATAATTGTCAAACTCGGAATACGAACCAAAGTAGTCGGGGATGTCAGTGCGTGGAAATTTCTTGAATATTTCCGAGCGATAGCTCTTTAGCCCAGTCTTGGTTCCCATCCAGAACGGGGAACTCGTCGAGAGCGCCAGCAGGTGAGGCAAAAAGTATCGCGCTGCGTTCATCAGGTGGATTTGCGATTCACGATCGTCTATACCGACGTGAACATGCATACCGAATATCAGTAGCGATTCGGCAAGCACCTGCATCTCGTCAATCAGGCTGGCGTAGTGGACATCGGGAGTGATCTTCTGATCTTTCCAGCTCGAGAACGGGTGTGTGGAGGCGGCGGCGATGCGAAGACCCTTCGTTCCCGCCAAAGTCGAAACTGTGCGACGAAGCTTTATCAGATCAGCCCGCGCTTCTTGAATGTTGTTGCAGATGCCGGTCCCGATCTCAATCATCGACTGATGCATTTCCGGCTTTACCTGTTCACCGAGGAGCATCCGACCCTCATCGATCATCTCGGTGATGTGAGACCTCAGCTCTCGAGTTTCGGGATCGATTATCTGAAACTCTTCTTCGATTCCCAGCGTGAAGTCAGCCATCTGAGCTACCTCTCGATTCTTGGATCTACCGGCGAGAAGCTACCCATCCAAGAATCAACAATTCAAACTACTTCGATGCCACAGTTAGTCCACAATCATCGTCGGCACCATTCCGGCTCCGGAAGTTACGTTTGCTAGCGAGGACGAAGAGAGCCGTGTGAACGCGCCTCGGACGCGCCCGAAAAACAACAGCGGATCAAGGTCCAACAACTGTTCGATCATTTGCACCTCGCCGGCTTCGGCGTTCACGTAGGGAAAAATCTCCCGCGACGTCATCACGCGCTCCTGGACAAGATAGTCTCCGTCGAGCGCCTTGCGTATCGCTTGATCCCAGGCGTTCTCGTCCGATTCCCAGCCGATGTAGATTCCGTGCCCGCCGTAGTCGTCGTTAGGCTTCAGCACGAGCGTAGTCCTGTTGCGACGCACGAAATCCAGCAAGTCGATCACGTCACCGGCGTGCGTCGTCTTGATCTCCTCGACTCGTCTCGTCCACGGCACCGATTGGCGAATCGCCTCTCGCTCAGCGTCTGAAAAGTAATGCTGATGCCGCTCGTCGGTCAGCACCCCGAACAGCATCTTCTTGTGAACGTACTTCGTTCGAAAGGAATTGACGAACACCGCAGCGCCGGTACGATATGCTTCGACAAACGGACGGCACTCGTCGATCTTCTCCAGCAGCTCAGTCGTAAGAACACGTCGATAAACCAGGTCGATTTTGAAGTCGCCATGGTGAAGCTTCCCTTCCCTCAGCTCCAGGTCCCGCGGGTCAGCAATCGTCGCCGCGTACCCCCGGCTCTCGAAGTATTCCTTGAACAGCTCGAACTCGCGTTGCGTTGGCAACCCCTTATAGTCGACGATCGCAATCCCGGGTCTCGCGTCGCCTGGCCGCACTCGACGGTAGATCGTCAGCAGCGCATCGAGCATATGCTCCCGGCAATACATAGGGGTGACGGAGTGCTTTTGCCTGAACTCCCGCATCAACGGCAGCTCCAGGAACATCTCCGCAGCCACGTCCTGGTAAGCGATGCCCGCCGGGCACTCGGCATTCAATTCGACGAACTGATATCTATCACTTGTCAAAAACGAATCCAGGCGAGATGTAACCGACACGTCCTGGTAGCCGGGATCCATCGCCACCAAATCGCGCTCCTGGGCGGTGAGTCCGATTTGTTCGAGCATCAAACGGTCATCACGAATCGCCTGGCCGACTTTTTCAATAGCTCCCCACACCGTCTCGCAAGCGGTACTAATTCGTCGCCATTCCGCGCGCGTTACGAAGTGCGGCCGCAGATAGGGCGAAAGCATTCGCCCGCCGAATACGAACCGAACCTGGTTCAATCGGTCGGTCAAAAAAGCTCGCGAGTCTTCCAGAAGGCCCGGCTCGCATTCGATCAGCGAATTGTAGTCGCGAACTGCCTGACTGCTCACCAAAGCCTCATTTCGCCCTGGCGGGTTGTCCGACGCCCGGCCGTTTGATCTCGCTGCTTAAGAGCTCGTTCCACCGATGATTCGTCAGCGTCGGCTCGCCATGAAGCGCGGTCTCGATTGCCAGGCCTGCTACCTTCTCGACCATCCATTTGAAGTAGACCGAGCCGACCGACCACCAGTCCGCATCCGGCGCGGGGTTCATATAGTCGATCGCGTAAGGCGTATCCTCTACGATTGCGAACTCGACGGTGTTGATGTCGTACCCCAGCGCTTCGTTGATCAGAATGGTCTCCCTCCGAACCCGGTCTTCCATGTCAGGATCCAGATAGTTGTCCACCACAAGATAGCGCTGGAAGATGGGATCGTAGGCCATCGGGCACACTTCCTTCTTGCCGATGCAATAGGACCGCACGTAGTGATCGAACGGAATGTACTCCTGCAACACCATGCAATCAGTCCCGCTGGCGTCGTACTTTTCCATCAGCTCTTGGCGATTGTTCACTCGCGAAACGCCGCGCCAGCCGCCACCATCGTACGGCTTGATGAACGCCGGCAACCCGATGTGCTCGATTATTCCGTCCCAATCAAGCGGGTACTCCAGGTTTCGGAGCGACTCGGCCACGACACCTTCTTTGTACTCTTTCTGCGGCAGAAGAATCGTCTTCGGTATCGCGATCCCGAGATAAGTGGCCAGAGAGTAGTTGAAAAATTTGTCATCAGCCGTCCACCAGAAAGGGTTGTTTATCACCTTCGCGCCCGACAGAACCGCGCTCTTCAAGTAAGCGCGGTAGAACGGGATCTCGTGCGAGATTCGATCGATGATCACGTCATACTTGCACTTTTCAGCCATCGGGACGCCGCCCAGCATCACGTATTCGGCGGTAACGCCGGCCTTCCGGCGATTGATCTCATCCAGCAATGCCTGCGGAAAGGTGCCTTCGCGGCCGACAAGCAATCCGACTCTCATGTGGTCCTCCGTGGTGATTGTGCTTGAGCGCGAATTCTATAGTACAGTTCCGAAGTGGTGCAACTTCATCACATGGGAGGCGTTCGTTTCGTGTGTGAGCGCCAGAACCGCTGTGCTACAATTTTCGCCGGCCCAATCATCAAAGTTTATTAGCACGGCGAGACCGACGTTCAACGGAGGGAGACTCGATTGTTTAGCTTGGTGGAAAAGCTCAGGATATCGTCGATTATCCGGGGGTTGGTTATTATGCTGGCGGCTGCTCTGCTGCTTGCGCCGTCTTCGCTATCGGCCGCAGGTCAGGACCAACAGAAGAAGCCAGCCGCGCCCGCAGTAACCAAAAAAGACGAGGGCAAGGTCCCGACCGGCAAAGAGCTCGAGAAGGACAAGAAGGCGCTCGAACAGGATAAGACAAAGGCAAATCAGCCTACCCTCACCAAGGCGGAAGCCAACGTGGAATTGGCGCTCCTGGCCTACGGCGGTCGCAAGCAGCTTGAAACTGTTCGCAGCGCTATCCAGGAAGAAGGCACGATCCGGCTGGCCACGGATCAAGGCGACCTCACCGGCGTCTTCAAGCTGCGCTCGATGAGGAAGGAGAAGTCCTGGCTGGACTTGCTTCGAGTCGACCTCGAGCTTTCTCCGTCCGGCGCAGCCGGGAGCGGAACGAGCTCGCCAGGAATTAAGTATGTCGTCGCGTTCAACGGCGCTACCGTCTGGTCGGCGCAAAACAATCAGTACATCAACCCTAAACCCGAGGCCGAAGTTGCTTTTCGCGCCCAACTTAGCCACGAGTACACTGCGTTGCTGCGCTACAAGGAAGACGGGTCGAAGGTTGAATTCGTCGGGCCCGAAACGATAGTTGGAGTGCCAACGACTGCGCTCGACTTGACCAACCCCAACGGCGATAAGACCCGTTACTGGCTCAGCACCGGCTCGCCTAAGAAGGCCGGCACCTTCCGAATCCTGCATCTGGAATACGAGTTAAAGCTTGGCGAGGGGAAGCCGCCGGTTAAGTATCGCATCTCGTATTTCTACACTCCGTTGCGGATCGTGCAGAACACGCTGGTGCCCACGCGAAGGGTAATGACACAAGATGGCAAATTCGTTCAGGAAATCTCGCTGACAAACGTCACGTACTCGGCCAAGCTCGATCCGGAGATCTTCCTTCATCTCGAGCAATGAATCGCAAATAAGCTGGGCCGGATTCCATTACCCCTGTGGAACAATGCAAAGGTGAACACTAGGAATCAAGATACTCATCGATGCTCAGCCCGACGCGCGCAAGGAATTGATCCGCCATCGATGGAATATCGTCGACGGTCTCATCCAGCGATATCCGTTCAATCCGCCACATCGGAAGGAAGACGTTCGTCAGCCCGATGTTCCGCTCACCCCGCACGATCGACTGAGTCCAATCGTAAAAAGTGTTCAAATCGATTCCACGCACAAATGCGCCCGAGATGCTCAGCTCGCGCAGGATACCCCAAATTTTTTCGCGAGGGCTGTGCAAATACACAACCACGGGCGAGCCGGGCGGAACGCCGCTGGATGATGAGTAGTCATGAGCCATTCGTTGCCCTTCTAATTTGCAATTTGCTGTGCCTGGTCTACGGCGGATAATCCAGGAACCCGAAGAACGCTTCTCCCTCTAAAATTAGCGCTCCACGATCATCGCGATTCCCTGCCCGCCTCCTATGCACAGCGCTGCGAGTCCACGCCTCACGTCTCGACGCTTCATCTCGTAAAGAAGCGTCACCAGTACTCGCGCGCCACTTGCGCCGATCGGATGTCCAAGCGCGATCGCTCCGCCGTTCACGTTGACACGCGAGCCATCCAACCCCAACTTCGCAAGCACCGCGAGACTTTGAGCCGCAAACGCCTCGTTCAGTTCAAAAAGGTCAATGTCTTCGATCGCGAGGCCGGCTTTCTCGAGCGCGCGCTCGATGGCCGGTACCGGCCCAAGGCCCATATACCGTGGATCGACGCCGGCGGACGCGTAAGAAACAATCTTCGCCACCGGCGCCAGTTCGTTTAACCGAACGCGTTCTTCGCTTGCGACCACGAGTGCCGCCGCGCCATCGTTGAGCCCCGAGGCGCTTCCCGCCGTAACCGTCCCATCCTGTCGCTTGAACGCCGGCTTCAATCGAGCGAGCGCTTCCACGGTCGACCCCGCACGCGGATGTTCGTCGATCTTGAAGGGCAACGGCTCGCCCTTCTTTTGCGGTAGCATGACCGGAACGATCTCGTCTACGAATTTGCCGCTTGCTATCGCGACCTCGGCCCGGTGCTGGCTGGCGGCCGAGAATTGATCCTGCGCCTCGCGCGAAACGCCGCACATCTCGGCGACGTTCTCGGCTGTTATTCCCATGTGACAGCCGGCCATCGCGCAGGTCAGCCCTTCGCTCAACATTGAATCAACAAGCTCGCCGTTTCCGAGCCGGTAGCCCCAGCGAGCGTCCTTCAAGATGTATGGCGCGCGGCTCATCGATTCCATACCACCGGCAACGATCAAATCGGCATCGCCGGCGGCGATCGCCTGAGCCGCCAGGGTCACCGCTTTCAGGCCCGAGCCGCAAACCTTGTTGACAGTGAACGACGGCACGCTGTCAGGGATGCCGGCGGCGAGGGCCGACTGCCGAGCGGGGTTCATTCCGGCTCCGGCTTGCAGTACGTTTCCCATGATTACTTCGTCGATGTCGCCAGGGTCCAACCCGGCGCGGTCGATTGCGGATTCGATGACGACGCGTCCAAGCTCCGAGACCGGCAACTCTTTGAGCGAGCCCCCGAACGTTCCGATTGCGGTTCGAGCGGCGCTAACTATTACTGCCTTGGACATCCCGTTCTACGCTTTCTGATTAAGATGATGAGTATTCCATCCGAGATACTCGGGGCGAAGCCGACTGTGGCGCTACCGACTAACTTTCACATCGTCAAACGTCTGACCGTTCTGCGCGTAGCAGAAGAGTCCTATCTTCCCTCGACGATAAGAGCCATCGTTAACCTCAAAAAGTTCGTGCCCGTCAATTCGAGCAGTGAGCATTTCGCCGTCTACTTTGACTTCGATGCTCAACTCGACCCCCGGACGATAGCCTCTAGGCGTCGACCACAGCTCAGTGTAGTCAGCGCCATCTCGCTTGTCCAACCGCGTGATTGGCCCGCTGTTGAACCCATCTTGAATGAAGATCAACCGGTAAAAATGCTCCGCATCGATCCATCGAAACACTACTCCAAAGCCGTCATCATCCGTAGGCCTTGCCTTTAGCTGAAAGGTGTAGTCGCTCCAACCCGAGTCTCCCGCCACGATAAATGTGCCGTACCATCGTCCGATGAAATCGCCACGCCGGCCCCAGATGTTACTTCGTTGATGAAGCGATCCATCCTTCTCGACTCTCCAATCGGAAGGCCCTTCGACCGTGTCGGGATCATCCACGACCGTCCAGTTCAGAAGCCGGTCGTCGTGAAACCGCTCGTCCAGCAAAACGTGGTTGCAACTGGTGAACTCGATCGCGATCAGTCCGATCAGAAGGATCCGGAGACTGCGTTCAAGGCTGAATGACATCGTTCGGGGGATAGGCCTGTTCCAGATACGCGGCGTCACCGAATGACCGAAGCTCCAGCGGTCACGGGCTTGCGGGTTCGCAGCCGTTCGACTTCGGTCCTGCCCGTGGGATGCGCTTGATAGAGCGTGAACGTCTCCACCTGAATGCACGACAGCGGACTATCATTCTCTCCGCTCGTGTCGATGCCTACGCAGCCGCCGTTAATGTAGATGCCGAATTTTCGATTGCGCCCTTCGCGTGGCAAGTACTGAGTCGGTGTGTGGCCGAAGAAGCAAAGCTTGCCCTCATATCCCTTGAAGAAATCCAGATCGCGAGTCCAAACCAGCACGTCGGGATCTGTATCGGAAGCCAGCTCGCCCGGGATCAAACCGGCGTGAACATAGATCGCCTGCTCGTCTTCATGAAAGAACGGCAGCGAGCGAAAGAATTCAACGTGCTCTTCCGGGATCTTGATGTCTGAGACATCCTTCAGCTCTTCAAGCTCGAACCCGTAAGCCGCCAGGGTCGCCAACCCGCCGTTTTCCGGAATCAGCCATTGCAAGTCACCGTAGTCCAGACAATCCAAAAGCATCTGTTCGTGGTTTCCTCGCAGCACCACCACGTTGGGGTTCGATTCCGCGAGGTCCATAACCAAATCGACGACTCGGGGAGCGTCCTTACCACGATCGATCAAATCGCCAAGGAACACAATCTTGTCGTTGCGCAGGTTCCACGGAACGTTCTTCATCAACTGTTCCACCAGTTGAGGCCGCCCGTGAATGTCGCCTATGACGTAAGTCGCCATCAATTTGAATCAACTTTCTGACCGTCAACGCGAGTCGCCGCGATCCGTGCGAGCCCGAAGACTTCTAATCACTTCGTTAGCCTTTTCGAACGCGATACCCACCGCGGCGAAATCGCCACTCGCGATCGACGACCTTGTTTCTTCAAGCCCGCAGATCACTTCATCGAGCGCCAGGGTTATCTCGTCTGCATTACTGCGGCAAATATCTTCCCACACCG
>Ga0257146_1000041_pt1 | contig 12459 bp, 11 predicted proteins | sample CO08A_FD_185958 | JGI IMG/M metagenome (GOLD analysis project Ga0257146, IMG submission 185958) | Soil microbial communities from H.J. Andrews Experimental Forest, Oregon, United States - CO-08-A | ecosystem: Environmental > Terrestrial > Soil > Temperate forest > Bulk soil | place: USA: Oregon...
AGTTCGCGCAGCTCTGCCCGACGAGATGATGGTGAGGGTCGACAAAGCATTCAAGCAGGTCTCAGAAGCTTTTGGTTTTCTCGCCAGCCATAAGAAAAGAGCCGAGTACGATAAGTCGCTGAAGCGTGCCGTGCGCACCGCGCTGCCGACAAGCCTTCCGAGCGAAACGCCCAGGTCCAAACCGGGCGAATCCAAAGCGCAATCAGGAGAGAGCGAGTCCGTCGCAAGCAAGCACGATCGGGCGACCGCAGTCGACACGATCGACATCAACGTAAGCAGCGGACAACAACCGATCTTCACCAAAATAGCTGACAAGGCAGCGACCGAGAATCGGCGGCGTTGCGAGCGATTCAAGTTGACGGTGCCGGCACTTGTAGCCGGCTATGATCGCGAGAACAAGCGCTGGCAAGAAGTCGGTAAGACGGTCGACGTAGGTCGAATGGGTGTCGCCGTTCGCCTGCAGCGGCGAGTGCAAAGCGGCGCGGTGGTGCACATAACTTTACCGCTTCCGACAAAGCTTCGAAATCATGGATTCTCTGATCCGGGCTACAATATGTATGCCATCGTGCGCCGAGTCGAGCCGATTCAAGATGGCACCAGACTCGTCGGCATCGAGTTCATCGGGAACCATCCGCCCGCCGGCTACCTGGACAAACCGTGGGCGACATTTCGCACCCAGAAGTGGGTAGGATCCGAACGTCGCAGGGAAGGACGAGTCGATCACATCGAACCAGTGGTACTGGAATACCTCGACGAAAACAAGCAACCCATTCGGCATGACTCCGCCGTCACAGAAAACATCAGCCCGAGCGGTGCACGCGTTTGCACGAGATCCATCCCGCCTGAGTTCGAATTCGTGCGAATCGCTAAGATGGACAGCTCGTTTGAAGGCCTCGCGCTCGTACGCAACCAGTTCACCGGCAAGGACGGCTTTGAGCGGTTGTGTCTTAGGTTTCTGGATCTTAAGTGGCCGTTCTAACCTCCCATTTCGCTTCCAATCCTTGATTTCCATCAGTACAATCACTCAACGGTGTTCAAGCCGGCGGCGATTCAGCCGCGACTGACCCAATCCCACGTTGGTCGAAGGCGTTACATAGATAATGAGCGACAGTCTTCTCATCAAAGGCGCGACCGTCATCACGCTCGATGCTAAGAGTCGTATCTTCGAAGGCGACGTGTTTGTCCAGAGCACGCGCATCAAGTCGCTCGGTGAATCGCCTTCAGCGCAAGATGCCGAAGTTATCGACGCTCGCGGACAGGTACTATTGCCAGGCTTCGTGCAGACCCACGTCCACCTCTGCCAAACATTGTTTCGTGGAGCGGCAGACGATCTCGCCTTGATCGATTGGCTAAAGAAGCGAGTGTGGCCGATGGAAGCCGCTCACACGCCGGAGTCGATTTATGCGTCGGCTCGACTGGGCATCGCGGAGATGATTCGAGGCGGGACCACCTGCGCGCTGACGATGGAAACGGTAAATTACACCGAACAGGTCTTCCGCGCAGTCGAGGAGTCAGGCTTCCGAGCTACCGTGGGCAAGTGCATGATGGACCGCGGCGGCGAAGTGCCGGCTGGTCTGCGCGAGCAGACTGAAGCTTCTGTCACTGAGTCAATGGAGCTTCTCGAGCATTGGCACGGCGCAGCCGGCGGGCGTATCCGCTATTGCTTCGCGCCCCGGTTCGCTTTGAGCTGCAGTCGCGAGCTGTTGGAACGAGTTGCAGGTCTTGCGCGAGAGCGCGGGGTGTTGGTGCACACTCATGCATCCGAGAACGCTGACGAAATTCATATAGTCGAAACCGAGACGGGCCGACGCAACATCGAATACCTGGCCGATGTCGGGCTTGCCGACAAGCACGTCGTGCTGGCTCATTGCGTTCACTTGAACGACGACGAAATGGAAATCTTGCGGCGAACCGGGACTCACGTAGCACATTGTCCGTCTTCGAACCTCAAGCTCGGCTCTGGCATAGCCCGCGTGACTGAGATGGTTGAGCGGGGGATTTCGGTTTCGTTAGGCGCGGACGGGGCTGCGTGCAACAACCGTCTCGATATGCTTACCGAGATGCGCACTGCAGGGTTGATTCAAAAGGCGCTGCACGGACCCGAGGCGCTTCCAGCGCTGCGAGTGTTGAGAATGGCAACGATTGACGGCGCCCGAGCGTTGGGGCTTGGAGGCGAGATCGGCAGCATCGAAGTTGGCAAGCGTGCAGACCTGACGCTGTTTGATTTCGACGAACTGCGCACAACACCCTGCTCCGATCCTGTATCCACAATTGTCTACGCAGCCGAGGCAAGCAATGTCAGAACGGTGATTATTGACGGGCGAGTGGTGATGCGAGATCGGAAGCTCACTACGATGGATCAGCAGGATGTAATCCGCGACGCGCGAGAAATGTCCTCCCGGCTAAATGACGCGCTTCCCGCCACATGACGCCCGAACTTCCGGAGGCGCGCAATTCAGCATGGTATCGATTGGCCAGTCGCCGAGAAGTTGCGCTCGCGAGATGATCAAAGGCTCAGTCGCGAAGCTGAGCGCACTAGATGCGCACAGCGATTGGCCGCTCATCATTACTCACCGCAGGACCATCCACGCTGCCAGGGCCGCCGTCTTTTCCTCCGAGCGCCAGGGACCGCCGACCATGCGGCCAAGCTCAGAGGCTACCCCTTTCAATTCATCTTCCGATCTAGCGAGCGCTGCGGCCGCCGTTGAATATACCTCTCGCTCGGGAATCGCGATGCTCGTCAACCCGTTCGACTGCAACGCTTCTTGCATCGCAACCCTGAACAACTGGCCCTCAAGCGCATGCGCACGGATGTGATCGTTAGCGATCTTAGCCGGATCGATCACGCTGCCAACCACTAGACCCGCGCCGACGATCTCGTAGTCCGCGACGCGCCACTCTTTCAGCAACTGTGTCACCGACTCGGTTGTCGCTTGCTTGACCAACTTCACCAGCCGCTCAATCACCTTCGACGCCTTTTGTTCGGACACTTCGAGCGCAGCGTGGTAGGGTTGGATCGAATCGGGAACAGCCGCATCGCAAAGTGTTATTTCGCGACGCGCGAGGACTTGCGGTGATTCCCCTGCGCTTGTCAGCGCGACGGCGATCGCGCGGCCGGATTTGACTCGAAAGCCGAACCCTACTCGAGCAGGTTTTAGTGGCCGCAAGCTGGCAGCTTGCGCTACCCGATGAGAGCTCTTGGGCGGAGTCTTTGGGGATCTTTTTGCTGGCATCGCCGATCTCTCATCCGTCACATCTATTGCCTTAGCGGAGACTTTGGGCGGTCTTTCACACGAATCACAAACTTCAAACCCGACCAGACGTCATTGACCGCGCAGACCTTCGTGTCAACAAGTCCCTCGTCGAGTCCCGTCTGGCGCACAATACCGTCAGACAGATCGGTCGCGAAGCCTGATGCCTTTTTTGGCCACGATATCCACAGCATTCCCGCAGGCGCGAGCTTCGCTGCGAGCCTCGAGAAGTTAGCCATTAGCTCTGACCGGCTCTTAGCGAAAAACACGATCAAGTCGAGTGAGGCCTCGATGCTTGTGACGAACTTAACGTTCTTCGGTAAACCTTCCAGTTCGCCGCGAAAGCCCTTGGGCGCACCGACCAGCGCAACGCGAAAGCCTTCCTTGATCCCAAGCTTCTTTGCCAGCGGTGTTCCCGAATAACCCGGCATTCGCCCTCCAACTGATTGCTATTTGAACAATGCCTCGTCGAGCGTGATGCCAAAACGCTCTCGCAGCGCGGCGGCGTATTCGCTCGCTCCGGCGAGTTCCAGCTCCTCCCGCTCGCCTCTTACGGTCGCGATCAGCCGCATTCCGGTCACGGTTATTCGCCCTTCGGGAGTAGCCAGCGAGCAGGTTCGCCTCTGAGTAAACGGGGACTCCGGCGAAGTCTGATGATAGCGGCACATCTCTGCAAAGTCAGCTAGCTCGTACGGCTGAAGCGTGAATCGGTACTGCGGTTTCCAGGTTTCGCCCTCGCGACGTTCGAGAAGCAGGTGTTCGTCTTCTGCGTCTACCAGCCGGTAAGCCTCTCCGTTTTGCCGTTGCTCTTCCCGGCTATCGAGCAGCAACGGCTCGCGAAACGAATCGCCGAATCCGACGTCCGCGAGCCAGCGCTCTTCAAGCCGTACCATCAGGGTCATATGATCGAACGGCGGATCGAACCCGCCTTCAGCGCGAGCGACTCCCGCCGACAGAATCGCGACATCGAAGCCGAGCCGGCGAAGCAGCCCGGCAAACGCGCCGTTCAACTCATAACAGATTCCGCCTCGCTGCTGGTCCAGAATTTTCGAGATCAGTTTGTCCTCCTCCAGAACGATCCCCCGACCGAGATGATTGTCGAGATTCTCAAACGGCACACTGAGCAGATGAGCCACGTGCAACTGGCGAAGCGTGCGGACACTGGGCTCGGTAGGGCCCTTGTAGTTGATCCGTCTTAGATATGCCTCAATGTTCATAAGTACTTTCTTTTGAGCTTCGGGCCTCCGAGAGTGCGCCTCCGTGCTCGAAGTCTTGTACCCGTTCGCGCCCAGATGTTCAAGCACCGCGCAGTTCAATGCAGGATGCTTAGAGATGGGAGTTCGCCGCTCAAGTGCAGAAAGACAAAAAGCTACCGAGAGTCGGCGAGGCCATTATGCAATGGTCTTTGTGCTTCCTTGTACCTTCATGGCTCAGTGGCGCTCAGGTTGGCCGGCAACAATTTCTACAGAACGCCAGCTTGTGCCGCCAAAGGCCCGCGAGTAAACTAACGCAAATCTTTTGGGGGCTCCAATGGCGGTCGGGCAAAATGTTCTGCGCAAAGAGGGATACGAGAAACTCACCGGCGCGGCGCGGTACGTCGACGACATAGCGCTCGACGGGATGCTCTACGGCAAGACGGTCCGCAGCCGGGTCGCCCGGGGGCGCATCAAATCAATCACGTTCGACACAAGTCTCGATTGGTCCACTATTGTTGTAGCTCAGTACCGCGACATCCCCGGCGCGAACTTCGTCGCGCTGATCGAGAACGATCAGCCGCTGCTTGTGGAAGAAGAGGTTCGCCATTACGATGAACCGATCCTGCTCATCGCGGCTGAAACAAAACAGCGAGTCGAACAAGCCGCGCGCGCGATTCACATCGAGTATGAAGAACTCCAGCCCGTGTTGACGATCGAAGACTCGCTCGCATGCTCGACACCGATCTACGGATCGGACAACGTCTTCAAGCGATTTCTGATCGGGCGCGGCGACGTATCCGAAGGCTTCGAAGTTGCTGATCACATAGTCGAAGGCCAGTATCGCGTGCCCCATCAGGAGCAGCTCTACATCGAGCCTCAGGGCATCATCGCGATTCCGGGCGCTGAACAAATGACGGTGATGGGCTCGATGCAGTGCCCATACTATGTCCACAAAGCGCTTAAGCAGCTCTTCAATCTGAGCGACGAACAAGCGGTCGTTATTCAGACCACGACTGGCGGGGGCTTTGGCGGGAAGGAAGAATATCCCTCGATGATTGCTGCGCACACGGCGCTGCTTGCGCACAAAGCCGGGCGGCCGGTGAAGATGATTTATGACCGCGCCGAAGACATCGCCGCCACGACCAAACGTCATCCCGGTGTGATTCATCACCGAACTGGAGTGACGCGCGACGGCCGGCTGGTCGCAAGCGAAATCGACATCGTCTTCGATGGAGGAGCTTACGTGACGTTGACTCCGGTCGTGCTGTCGCGCGGGGCAATTCATGCGCTCGGGCCGTACCGGTGCGATAACGTTCGCATCACAGCCCGCGCTGTTGCGACGAACACACCTCCAAACGGAGCGTTTCGCGGATTCGGTGCGCCACAGGTCGCCTTCGCCTACGAGATGCACATGGAAAAGATCGGGGCGACGCTCGGAATCGATCCGCTCGAAATTCGACGCATCAATATGCTTCGAGAGGGCGACATCACGGCTACGGGTCAGCGGCTGTCGATTAGCGTCGGGTCGGAAGATGTCCTGAGCGCGGCAATCGAGCGGTCTGGTTATTCGGCCAAGAAGGCAGAAGCACAACTGTATAACGAGCAGGCTGGCAGCTCGCACGCCCGGCGACGAGGAGTCGGTCTTTCGTTCTTTTTTCACGGAGCGGGCTTTACTGGCAGCGGCGAAGCCAAAATGAAGGCTCAAGCCGGCGTCGAGATCACCGCCGACGGCCGCGCGCGCGTCCTCTCGGCCTCGACTGAAATCGGACAAGGCACGCGAACCATCTTCTGTCAGATCGTAGCCGACGAGATGAGCCTCGACTTTGACCTCGTCGAAGTGGAAGAGGCAGACACTTCGCGAGTTCCCGACAGCGGACCGACCGTCGCCTCACGCACTACGATGGTCGTGGGACGAGTCGTTCAGCTTGCGGCGCGCGAGGCGAAAGAGAAGCTGACGCGGTTTGTCGCGGAACGATTCGGCGCGGCCGAAGCAACGCTCGTCGATGGACGATTCGTGGCCGGCGAGAAAGAGCTGGCGAGCTTCCAGGAAATGGCTCGCGATTACATTGCGGATCATCATCAGCTGCGAGTCTATGCTCGATACGCGAGCCCGCCCGGTATCGAGTGGGACGACGACTCGTATTCCGGCGATGCGTATCCGGTCTACTCGTGGGGTGCAGACGTGGCCGAAGTCGAAGTCGATATGGATACGTATGAAGTGACTTGCACTAAGATCACTACGGCGCAGGACATCGGACGCGCGATTCACCCGGTGCTTGCGGCGGGCCAGATCGAAGGGGGAACCTTGCAAGCGGTCGGGTACTGCCTGCTTGAAGAGCTGGTGTGGGACAAGGGACGGATCGTGAACGACCGGCTTACCAACTACATCATTCCGACTGCGCTCGACGCGCCGGACATGGAGACGATCATTGTCGAGAATCGCTATCCGCACGGGCCCTTCGGAGCAAAGGGCGTCGGCGAATTGCCGATGGACGGCGGAGCTCCGGCGATTGCGGCGGCGGTATTCAACGCGACCGGAGCGTTTGTGACCGAAATACCGATAACGCCCGAACGGCTTCAAACCGGGTTGGAGGCGTTGAACCGCATATGAACTCTGAAATCGCCGTTGGGCTTTGTTTGATCTGTGTTCATTGATGGTTGCTTTCATGACTTTCGCTTTTACGGTTAACGAGATCGCCCGAAGCGTCGAAGCGCCGCCGATGAAGCGGGTGCTCGACGTACTGCGCGAAGACTTGCGGCTTACCGGAACGAAGGAAGGCTGCGGCGAAGGCGAATGCGGCGCGTGCTCGATCATCATCGATGGCGAGGTCATCAACTCCTGTCTCGTCCCCATCTGCCAGGTGCAAGGCTCGCAAATAACGACCGTCGAAGGTCTAGCTCATGACGGGCGGCTTGATCCGCTCCAACAGGCTTTTTTTGAATGCGGCGGCGCTCAATGTGGAATTTGCACGCCCGGCATGCTCATCGCCGCTCGCTCGTTGCTTGATGGGAATGCTCATCCGAGCCGCGAAGAGATCAAGGAAGCAATCGCGGGCAATCTCTGCCGCTGCACGGGCTACGTGAGAATCATTGACGCGATCGAGCAGGCGGCAACGATCCGCCGGGAATAGCGATCTGACGAACAGCTAAACCGTCAGGTAAGAGAGGCATTGATGGAGGATGAACTCCGGGAACTCAAAGCCCGCCTCGCGGGGATGTCGAACGAGGAACTGCTAAAGATCGTCACCGTCGAGCGCGGCGACTATCGACGAGAAGCGATCGAACTCGCCACCCGTGAGTTGCAGAGCCGTGGTGTTGAATTCGACCCCAGCGCCGACGTCGAGGATGAAGACGACGAAGAGAGCGGCGCGACAATCTCAGGAAAGAGCCTCTTGCCCTGTGAGCTTTGCGGCGGCGCAATGCGAGTCGGGCAGATGTTCGCCGACAGGGAGCTGACAATATTCTTTCCCGATGATGACGAAGAGCGATTCATTCAAGCCATCGCCTGCAACGACTGCGGCCATGTAAGACTGCTCGTAGATTTCGAAACCGAGATTGAGGAGGAACGGTAGAGCGCAAGCGATGAACCAGACAGCCGGTCAGATTCTTCCAACAACACACTCACCCCGCTCTCTTTCTGAAGCTCTTTCGATATTGGCCGAGCGCAGGATTGATTTGAAGATTATCGCGGGTGGGACCGATTTGATGGTCCTGATGAACGCGCATCAACTCGACGCGCGGGAGTTCCTCGACATCTGGCGCGTGAACGAGCTTCGGGGCATCACCGATGAAAGCGACACGATAAGAGTCGGTGCGCTGACAACGTATACCGAGATAATTCGGTCGGCTCTCGTACGACGGCATGCACCGGCACTCGTCGCCGCGTCGCGGACGATCGGGGCGATCCAGATTCAGAACCGGGGAACGCTCGGCGGCAACATCGTGAACGCCTCTCCTGCTGGGGACAGCCTGCCGGTGCTCGCTGCCTATGACGCCGCAGTCGAGATCGGAAGCGCACACGGTTCGAGGGTCGTACCCTTCAACGAGTTTTACACTGGATATCGGCGAACGGTTCTCGCTCCTCACGAGTTGGTGCTTGCGGTGCGAATACCCAAGCTCAAGAGCGACGAGCGCGATTTCTTTTGGAAGGTTGGAACCCGCCGGGCTCAGGCGATCTCTAAGACGGTTTTAGCAGTCAAAGAGAAACGCACGAATTCCGTCATCGACTCAATCAGTATCGCCGTCGGCAGCGTCGCGCCCACCGTGATCCGAGCAAGGAAAACAGAGCAACTATTGGCCGGAGCAAAGCTGACCGATGAGCTAATCGCCCGAGCGCGTAGCACCATCAGCGAGGAGATCTCGCCGATAACCGACCTTCGTTCGACCGAACACTATCGCCGAACCATAACCGGCAATGTGCTCGCAAAGTTCCTGCGCGGATGACCTGCTTCGCTCAGCAATAACTGCCGCGCTTTTAACTACGAGGCAGGGATGGCGCTTGCTCGATGAGATTAACTGAGAAGAAGCCGGCGCGATCGTTGGAGGTGTCGCGCCTGGGAACGAGCACTGGGTATTCGCCTTCCCCGAATCGACCACACAATAGTTCTCTCTGGACTTGTCAAACCCTGCCGGACCTGTGTAATGTAGCAGTCACCGGTTTTAGCCCAAGCCTCTGCCAGACTGCGAGCAGCAGTTTCGGCAGGCCTCCGAAACGGGGCAGATATTAGCGCGCTGCGTGTGCCATTGAGCCCTTCCACGAATTTCGCGCAATGTACAGAAGGAGCAATATGAAGAGTTCAGCGCAACTTGAACGAAGAAGGTTCGAGCGCGCCCCCATAAGTGCCCAGGTCGAATTCGAACTGACCAATAGCAGCAGCGGTCCTTCGCGCGTCCGAAAGCACATGGCCAACATCAGCATCGGCGGATTGTTCATCACCACCGAGGAACCGATACGCGCTGGAACGAGAATGGTCGTGCGTTTCGAGCTTCCGAACAAACATCGGGTGATCGCCGTGTCTCGAGTCTGCTACGTCAGAAAAGGTCAGGGCTTGGGAGTCGAGTTTCTTAGCCTTGATGCTGAAGACCGGGAAGAGATCGAGACCTACATAGCGATTCTCAAGACTCGCCAGGTCTCGCGCGTGAGTTGAATAAGCCACTGGCGGGCGATCCATTCCCCAATCCCGTCACTGTTTCGCGCAAAAAAAATAAACTATTGTGTTGGTATTGTCGGTGTGCAATAATCGCCCCCGCTCAAGCTTCTTGCCCCGTAACCAGGACCCCAGGCCACCCAGTTTGAAAGCTATAACCGCAGGCTCAGGCTCGCCCATCTTGCAGTGGACTTGCAGTCTGGGGGTGAGAGGATTCTTATGCAGTACACAGCGATTGAGGCCACTTGTCCCTTGTGCAAACACCCGGTCAGCGCCAGCACCGAAACGTCCGATCCGACGCGCCTCTGCGAAAACTGCCGGAGGATCGTTCAAACGATCCGGCCAACCAGCAACCCTCGGGTTGCAGTGATAGACTCGCCCAAGCCTTGCTTCGATCCTCGGCCGGAAGCACCCGTCCAGCTTCAAACCGAAGCACCGCTCACCGCGACGGGCTTGCCCGAAGAAGCAGACGACTCTCTCGAGAACGCCACCCAGATTTGCGAGTCTTCGGAGGTGGCCGTCCCGGCGCTCGGCTTGGTCGAGCAGGATCCATTTAACTTCGATGAACTTTTCGAAGCGGATGGGTTTTTCGGCTGGCAGGAAGAACCACGGCACGCCACCGAAACTTCGCCGCGGGTCGCGCAGATCACACACATTATCGATGAGCCGCTTCGCGAAGCGCCAGTCCAGCCAGCGACCCCATACGCATTTGCGGAACCGCCGTCTGCGATGGTCGCAGTCACTTATCCAGTCTCGCCGGCCGAAATCAGCGACAGCGACCCGACGTCTGATCATCACATTGGCCTCACTACAGACGCTCCACCGGCCCGAGAGTCCGTCCAGGATGAAGTCGCACTCGATCCGCTGGCAGACGCTGCAAACAGCACGAACTATTTACCAACGGACTACCCAGTCCTGGTGTCTGTTGCGGGCCACAGTAAGTTCGCAAGCCTGAGGCTTCCACTCGTTGCAGCCTTAATGGTTTGTTGCGGGATCGCAGGCTACTTTCTGATCTACCGGCCCTCGATCCAGGCTTCGCAGTCCCGACCGGGTATGACGCAACCGCAGACTGCGCGCGCTGATCACACACCCGCGGCGGTGACCGAGAGTAATGCTGCCTCTCAACTTGTTGCGCGGGCAGCCGCCCCAGTTGTTGAAGCCAAAGAAAGCCAGGGCGCGCGCACAGGAAACGAAGCAGCCGGGGGGCGTTATTCGTTACAAGCAGCGGCCTTTCCGAATGAGACCGGTGCAAACGAGTTTTGCGAACGCTTGAAACGCGCAGGCGTGCCCGCTTACGTCGTGTCCGCCGAAATCGCCGGCCGAGGCAGATGGTTTAGAGTTCGAGTTGGAAGATTCGAAACTGTTCAGGATGCCGAGAAGTTCGCTTCTGAAGCGCGGCTTCGGGCGCGCTCATCGGGCCTGAATTTGCAGTTGATCGTCAGCAGCTACGACAAGCCCTGATTCAGAGACCCTGGAGAGATGCAGGATTTTACGCCACAGAATGAGAGGTACACAAAACTGGTCGACCGCTATTCCAGATTCATCGAGTCCCCGGTTTTGCGACTGAAGTTTCTGAACAGCGCGCTCAAGTCAGACCTGCCTCGAAGCCGCTGGATGAAGCTCGTGCCTTTTGCCAGCGAGTTACCTGAACGCGCGATGATTATCGCAGAGCTTTCGAAGGTCTTGCCGCTTGATCGGCCGGCGCCGCTCGCCATACGGTTCACGGCGCTTCTCTATCGTATTCGAGTGGTGGTCTACGCGGTTTGCCTCGGGACGACTTTGCTGGTAGGCGCAACTCTGGTCTACGGGGCCGCGAAGATCGTTAACACGCTTTCGGTTTCGACGGAAGCAAGAGACATCGCAGTGCCAAATCAGTCAACGGGCAGTTCAGCGGGATCGGCGGTAGCAGTGATCGGCTCCGAAGCGGGACTGTCGCTCGACAAAGTCTGGCTGGCAGAGCAAGGCGCGGGCTTCGAGTTCTACAGCAACGGCGCGAGGGTGCTCACCGAGTTCGAGACAGCTGGACCCAACCGCAGCTTCTATCGATTCGATCTGGAAGCGCTTGAGGCGGGCGACGAAGCCGCCGAGCGGCTCGCGAGACCGGTCGGAATTGTCTATCACGTTTCCGAAAGCGATTTGCTCCCATTCGCCGGCGGCTACAACAAGTCGCTGCAGAACCATTCGAGAGCGCTGCTCGACTACGCTCGTACCCATCGGTTGTACAACTACGTGATAGACCGATTTGGAAGGATTTATCGAATCGTTCGAGACGAATCGGCCGCGAGCCACGCCGGCAATTCGCTCTGGAGTGATGGCCGAAGCGTTTACGTGAACTTGAGTGCAAGCTTCATCGGCGTGTGCTTCGAGGGCAAATCGGGAGACAGTTCGGCTGTCGGAGGGGACGGAATCAACGAGGCGCAGATTTATGCGGCAAGGGTCCTAACTGCGGTGCTGCGCTCGAAGTACGGAATCGACGATGCCAACTGCGTGACACACGGGTTGGTAAGCGTCAATCCGTCGAACAGATTGATGGGTTATCACACCGACTGGGTTTCGGCGTTCCCGTTCGCAGCGCTCGGGCTGAGCAACAAGTACGAGACGGAGTTGAGCGCCGTGTCGCGGCTTGGGTTCGGATACGACAGCGCATACGTGGCGGCCGCCGGGGGAGCGAAATGGCCCGGCCTTGAGCGCGCGGACGCCGAACTGCATGAAGCTGCCGCGCGTCACGGCGTGACGGTCGAGGTTGAACGCCGCGAGCGTTCGCGCATATTCCAGCGCGCATTTAACAAGCAGCGCGAACTGGAGAGGAAATCGATGAGGACTGAGGACTGAGGATTAAAGTCCTTAAGAGATGAACAAATCAGA
>Ga0257146_1000042_pt1 | contig 12428 bp, 14 predicted proteins | sample CO08A_FD_185958 | JGI IMG/M metagenome (GOLD analysis project Ga0257146, IMG submission 185958) | Soil microbial communities from H.J. Andrews Experimental Forest, Oregon, United States - CO-08-A | ecosystem: Environmental > Terrestrial > Soil > Temperate forest > Bulk soil | place: USA: Oregon...
CAACACTATTTTCCCTTCAGAACTGGACTCAACTGTATCAGATGACTCAAGATTCCACGGATGTCGAACGTTAGCTTGGAACAGATAGCGGGTGCTTGGGACTGGCAGCCGATTCGAAACTGTCCCGGCAGGTACGCATTGCGCGGAGCAGTCCATCTCACAGTCCAAGAGATTGCGGGCTGTGAGATCGAAGTATCTGAATTCCAAAGCGCTGTTGCTCGAGACACTGTTCTGGTTGCCGAGCTCGCCGGCGGCGGGTTGATCTCGTACCGGCGCGCGGACGGATCGCTTCTTCACACCCTGAACACCACAGAAGGCTTCGGGCGAAAGCTGAAACAGCTTGGCATCGAGAGGGATGCTCTTTAAGCATTAGGATACAGGAAGGGCAACCTCTCAAACCCGCCTCCTTCTCTTTCTAAGTCTTGGTCGTATTTGGTCCCACGTTGTTTGATTTGAACCAGCCCTGCTGCAATACTTCTCAGTCCTTCCGCCGGATTGGAAAACGATGAGCGTTCATCCCACAGCGATAATTGATTCAACGAGCAGCCTTGAGGCCGGAGTCGCCATTGGACCTCACGCCGTCATCGAAGCGTCTACTCAGATCGGAGAAGGTTGCGAGCTTCGTGCTCATTCCGTGATCAAGCGGTTCACAACGATTGGTGCGAACAATATTGTTCACGAGGGAGCGATCCTGGGCGGCGAACCGCAGGACCTCGGCTTCAATGAATGTGAAAGTTACCTTCGCATTGGTGTGTCGAATAGTTTTCGTGAAGGCGTCACAGTTCATCGCGGCACTCAACCGGGTTCCGAGACGGTCGTCGGCTCGCATTGTTTCATCATGGTCTGCGCGCACATTGCTCATAACTGCCGGGTGGGCGATCGAGTAATCATCGCCAACAACGTGGCGCTGGCAGGTTATGTTGATATCGAGGACGGAGCATTCCTCTCCGGAGGCGTCGTTGTTCATCAGTTTTGCCGAATAGGTCGGCTGGCAATGATTGGCGGGAACTCGAAGATCGTGCAGGACTGCTTGCCGTTCGTGGTGACGGATGGAGTTCCCGGGCGCGCCCACGGGCTGAACGTGGTGGGGCTTCGCCGTGCGGGATTCAAGTCGAGCGAGATTCAGAGACTCAAGGAAGCTTATCGCATACTGCTGCGCTCTGGACTTGGGTTGGAAGCCGCGCTTTCGCGGATGGCCGATTTGGACGATGCGCTCGTCAATGAGCTGATCCAGTTTGTCCGCGGCTCCGCTCGCGGCTTTTGCAGGGAATATGGAAGGTGAGGACACAGCATCTACATGGCCGACTCATTACCACCGAAGGAAATCATAGAGTCCGATACTCCCGACGAGCATTTGACCTTTATGCGTTCGCAGTGGCGCGACTTTGCAGCCTTCGCGTGGGAAAAGTATCTATCTGAAGGCCGAGGCGCGGTCGTTGTTGACCTCAAGCGTGCCTCGAAAACGGGTACTCGGCTTCAAGTCCCGACTTTCTATCTTTCAGACGGAAGCGAGCGGCTTCGCGCGCGGGGCGGGTGGCCGAGCGATGAAGTCGCGCAGGTGATTCGCGAGTACGACCCCGAACGTGACGTGGTGTTTATCTTCCTGCGGCTGGACGGAGACGCCTTTCACTATGACGCGTCTGACGAGATCACACCCCCGATCGCGTATAGATCGCGACGATCACGAGCGCGCAAGCACAGACGATGAGACAGGATTTGGCTTAGTAGCGCGGCGAGACCTACTTGAATTCGAGCCCGCAACCCAAACAGCGATTTGGCTCTTTCACGAGCAAAAACAACAGTGATAAAAGACAAGTGAAGGGCGCTCCGATCACCGCAACCAGGATAGCCCACAGCGGAATTGTTCCTTTGATTACGCTCGCCGAATTGCATCGCGGACACAACCTCAGCGGCACGACTTGACGTGCAGGGCGCGCCGCAAGTGGGGGAGGAGCTTGTTGGAAGTTCTGAGGCGGAAAGTACGGATTCGGCGTTCTCTGCTCAGGTGGGGGGATCGAAGGAATGTAGCCTGAATCGGGGCGCGAGGCCTCTGCAGTAAGCGGCGCGGAGCAGAGACGGCAGAAGTTTGAACCTTCGCGATTGTCAGCGCCGCACGCCGCACACAGCATGTAATCTTTTCTCCTCTGATCTGGCTCTAATCACGCGTCTTGCAGACTAGTTGGCCGTGGCCGTCGTGTCAACAAGAGTGAACCTTGGTTCTTTAATCGCGATTCCGCGGAGTTCAGATCGCGCGTTAGTTCACAGCCCCGCCGCGTCCCACTTGCGTCGAGTGTCGAGGATCAGCTTGGCAAGCTTCTGAGTCACCTTTGCAAAGTATTCGTCAGCCTTCGCCTGATCGAACTTAACGTAGCCCTGTCCTTCTTTATACAAGCCTATAGATGACGGCGCGGGATAAGCCGAATAAGTTCCGGGTGCCGGATTCGCTGTGGCAAGTTCATCCGAGTATCGGTCCTTGTGCACGAGCTTCGGATCGATGGCCTGAATAAAGGCATTTTCGTTCCAACCGGCATGCCCGCCATCTTCGCCGAAAACTTGCAGCGTGACGTCTGAGCAATAGCTCCACCAGTTGATCACCAACGTTCGAACCTTCTTCTCTTGCCCGACCTCCATCGCCACTGAATTAAGCACGGCGGTCTGAGGGCCGCCGTGACCGTTTATCACGACGATGTTGCGAAACCCGTTCTTCGCGAGCCCAATTATCACATCGCGCACGTAAAGTCGATAAGCGGCCTCGGAGATCGAGAACGCCCCGGGGTAAGCGTCCATGCTGCCGGTGATGCCATAGGGTATGACCGGCGCTATCAAGGCGTTCACTTCGCGCGCAATTCTGCGAGCAATAGCCACAGGAGCGGTAATGTCCGCTCCGTTGTTAATGACGCCGTGTGGCTCGAGCGTGCCCGTTGGCAGGAGCACGGTGCTGACCTTCGTTGGCACGGCTTCTTTGAACTCCATCCAGTTGATGTCGCTGATGTCGCGAGTGGTGACGACGTCTCCGGTTTGAGCCGAAGCCGACGATCCGAGAAATACAGCGAGGACCAGAGAGAACATTAGTCGAATCATCCGAAATCCCCCACTTCAAAGCAGCGTTCCGTCTGCGCCGTTTGACTAGAGCAGTCGCGTGATGCGGAACAAATGCTGGTTATCCAGCGCGCTCGTTACTGGCTAAAACACCGGTCCAGCAAGCTTCGCAAGCATCGTGGCCGAAGCCTTTTCTACGTCTGCGTGCAGCGAGTTGCCGTGCGAGTCCATCGTCACGATCGCCGGAAAATCCTTTACGAGGATATGCCACATCGCTTCCGGTATCCCGAACTCCATCAGGTTTACATCCAGCACCTTTTCGATGCAGCGGGCGTAGTATTGAGCCGCGCCTCCGATTGCATTCAGATAGACTGCCCCAGCTTCGGCCATAGCGTCGAGGGTGCGCTTGCCCATTCCGCCTTTGCCCATCACCGCCCGCACCCCGTAGCGCTTGATTATGTCAGCTTGATAGGGCTCTTCGCGGATGCTCGTAGTCGGACCGGCAGCGGTTATCCTGTAGCTGCCGTTGTCCTTCATCACAACCGGGCCGCAATGATACAGCACTGAACCCTGAAGACTGACCGGCGGCTCATGCTTCATCAAATGAGAGTGAACAGCGTCACGACCGGTGTAGACATCGCCGGAGACCATCACCACATCGCCGACTCTGAGCTCGCGAATCTGATCTTCTGTGACCGGAGCGAGGATGTGTTTCTCTTTCCCGGTGAGCTTGAACGCTTCGTTCGCCGCCATGCGCTTTGCGGGGTGCTTCTCGTCGCGATAGAGCCACCGCTTGATCTCGCCCGTCTTCGCATCAAGCACAACGCCAAGTCTCCTGAATGCCCAGCAGTCATACGCTACCGAAACAAAAAAACTCGCAGGCAGACGGTTCAACACGCCGATCTTGCAGCCGATCAGCGTCACCCCTCCGGAAAATCCCATCGTCCCGATGCCAAGCGTGTTGGCAGCTTGCATTACGTAATCCTCGAGCGCGGCAAGCTTGGGATCGGGGTTGGTGTCGTCGAGCAATCGAAAGAGCTGCTCCTTTGCGTGCTGGTAGCCGGAGGTGCGATCTCCGCCTATGCAAACGCCGAGCGCCCCGGCGCTGCAGCCGTGCCCCTGCGCCTGCCAGACCGCGTGAAGTATGCACTTGCGCACGCCGTCGAGGTCCCGCCCCGCTCGCCCGAGATGTGGAAGCTCTATTGGCACAGAGTACTGAATGTTTTTGTTCTCGCAGCCGCCGCCTTTCAACAGCAGCTTCACCTCGATTTCCTCGTCGTTCTCCCATTGATCGAAATGCATTACCGGCGTGCCGGGCCCGAGGTTGTCGCCGGAGTTTGCGCCGGTGATCGAGTCAACAGAGTTGGGCCTAAGCTTGCCAAGCCGCGTAGAGTCTGCGATGGCTTCGCGGATGTCGCGCTTCATCGCGATCTGGTCGGCGCCAACCGGCGTTTTGATTTCGAAGGTTGGCATGCCAGTGTCCTGGCAAATCGGGCCTTCGTTGTCAGACGCCATATCGATGTTGGTAGCGATTACGCTGAGAGCCGTTCCAGCACGTGACGACGGGTCTTCTGCGCCCAGGGCTTCGGCCATCGCTTTTCGAACGTCGGGCGGCAGATTTGTCGAAGTCTCAGTGATGAGCTTGATCAGGCTGTCTTTGAATGATTGCATTGCGCTTTCTCCGATTGACCTTCTTAGCCGCCAAGTCTAGCGCGTGTGGTTCAAAAAGAAAAAGGGAGGCCGAGCCTCCCTTTTACTGTGCAGCTCCGAACAACTAGCCCTTCAACAACACAGTCAAGAACGTGAACAGCACAAGCGTCTCGATCAGCGCCAGGCCCAACAGCAGCATCGTGAAGATGCGACCGCCCGCTCCCGGATTGCGAGCCGTCCCCTCACACGCCGCAGCAATAGCGCGACCATCGCCGATCGCTCCGCCCACCGCCGCGATTCCAACCGCAAAGGAGCCGAGCGCTGGAAAGAACCACGAGTTACCTGCGCTGTGCTCCGCCGCACCGGGCGTCTGCGCCGCGGCCGTTCCGACAACCAACAGCGTCATTAACACCGACATAACAAACAGTCTCAATTTGAGCATCATCATCCTCCGGAGGCCGTGTGACCTCGCTGGCTGGCGGTTGTTCCGCCGGCGGCTTGAAACCTCGGATGGGAGAAGTCGTCAGTGCGTGTGCGTCGGATGATTTGAAGAAACCGCAAACGCCGAGACGCCCGACTCAACATCCAAAGTTCGGTTATCAATCAGAGGAGGTGTCCGTCAGGCCTGGGATAATTTCCACGCGCCCGGTATACGCTTGCCCCTCTTACTGCAAGGCTCCAGCAGCGGCGTGCGATCCAAACTTCTATAAAAGTGCCCGACTCTCAACTCCCCAACGAAGTCTACAAACATCAACGATTCGATCTAGAGGTCCAATGTAAACCTAGTGCGCCTCGGCTGCCGCTTCGCGAGCGTGTTCATCGGTGTCGTGTTCCTCGTGCGGGACAGTCTCCGAAAGGTAAACCATCGAAAGCATGATAAAGATAAACGTCTGCACGAAGGCCACGAACAAGCCGAGCAAGATCGTAAAGATCGGAACGATCGGCGCTATCAGATCGTGAAGAAATGCGTGACCGATCTGCTCGTCCGCGTACATATTCACAAACAACCTCAGCGACAACGTTACCGGCCGCACGCAATTGGAGATTATCTCCACGACGAAGATCAGCCACCCGATCGCGAACGCCAGCGCTCCGGTGAGCCCGCCAAGAAAGTGTTTCAGATACCTCACACCCTGCTGGCGGAAGCCCATCGCCATGTAATAGAAAAACGACGTGGCTCCGAGCGCGCCGGTTACGTTGATGCTCTCCGTCGGTGCCCCCAGCCCGGGTATCTGGGCCATCACGTTCCCGATCAAGATAAACACCGCGAACGTTCCGATGACCGGAAGATAGCGGCGCCCGTAAGGACCGATGACCTGGTCGAGCAAATCGCGTATCTGTTCTACGACGACCTCGAGTAGCTGCTGTCCTTTCGACGGGCGATCGACGGACAGCTTGCCGCGGAGAAGCAAAATGCCGACCGTTGCGATGATCATCAACACCAGCACCCACACGACGTGCGGGGGTATGACCAGTTCGCCGTGCCCGGGCTCGTGCCAGTGGGCGCCGAAGAGCCCATAGATCGAAGGCATGATTGCTTGCTGGACCTTGAGCACCGCGGGTCCGAAGATGTGATTCGCCTGCTCGACGAGCCAGGCCACTTCGTGTTGCGCAGCAGCCTTTCCTGTTTCGACGGCTCCAGCGTGTTCGCCGGCTTGAGCTGACGCGTCGTGTCCTTCCTGAAGTAATGCAAGTATCACAGCTAACATCAAGAATCGTTCCCCGTTCCTGAAGAAAGAGTTTGGTAGACAACGTAAGCGGCCTCGACCATCACCGCAACTGCGGGAGCTAACAGGCCCGCAAGTATGCCGATAGCATCGAAGTACCCAGTCTTGTTACCAGCCCAGCCGGCGAAGGCGACTACAAGCCAACGAGCTACGAACTTGAGCGTCGTACCGGGCGGCGTCTTCTCCGATCCTGCACCCAGTACGGCTCTAAGCGACGACCCGAGCCAGTGATAGTTCAAAAGCGCAAGCCCGCCGCCCAACGCGATGCCGAGAGTGAACCTGAAATCGGCTGCCAGAGCCGATATCGCGACCCCCACGATGATTGCGCCGAAGATGTTGCGCCAGACGCGTCGTTCGACGAACTCAGGCCGCGTGAAGGGCAGAGGTTCTTCCTCGCTCAAGGGCGCTCTATCTAAGACGTTCATCTAAACTCGTTTCTCGTGCAAACTTGAAGTGGCGAATTTTAGCAGCGGGGTTTGAGGACTGTCCAGCAATCGGGCAAGGCAGCAATAGGGAAATGCCGCCGCGGGGTGGTGGCTCAGTTTGAAAGTGTGTCAGCCTGTACGGGCGTCCCTGCTCAACAGCTTACGAGAGTGGTTTCTAAGGGAGGGACGTCTGTACAGGTCAAAACCTGAACCACTACAGGCCGCGGTTGTCGGCTCTCTGGAATTGACACGTTCGGTGTGCTCTTGATAGCGTGGCTACTGCGGACGAAGGAGGCGGAAATGAGCCAGGATAGTGATGAACTCACCACGCAACCAACCGCTACGGCCCTGATGGAACGAGTCCGCGAAGTTGAACTGCGACTTGCCCATGACATAGATGTCCTTGCCAATCGATTTGAAAGTCAGCTCGCTTCGTTTCGGGAGGAAATCGCGAGTAGCGTGCACGGCCAGATCTCTACGTTTCGGGACGAGATCGTGAGTAGCATTCAAGATCAGATTTCTTCTTTGCGCGAAGAGATGATGAAGAGCTTCTACAAGCTCAACAACCGAATTATCACGCTGACCGAGGATACTCTCGATATGCGCGCCAATCAGAGGGAAATCCTCAAACGCCTTTACGACCCCGAATTCACAGAAAAAACACCTTAGGATTTCAGCGGGCGCCGGATTGCAGTAGTTGTTCAATTTTTGTGCGGCCGCGCTTTACCGGTCATTTCCCTGCTAGCAAGCAAGCCCAGGCGCCCTCTAGTTCTTTTCTTTCGGCTTGGTCAGATCGTACTTGCTGTCGATCTGATACTTCTTGTAGTCGGTATAGCGCCGCTCCATGCTTCGGTTGAACTTAGCTAAAAGCATCACCCGAGCCGAGATGTTAGCTTCTCCGAACGACGGGAGCCACAACTCGCCATCGACTTTCTCCTGCTCGAATGCAAACGCCGTCGAAGACCCAATCGAAGCCAGCATGCCGCCGCCGATCTTAAACGAATCTGTCAGCCGGGCTTCGAGCCGCGCGATCTGCTGCGCCGTTTCGTCTACCCAGATTGTCCCGGCAAGCTTGTTGATGATTTCTTCCGCGCGATTCTTCGCCTTGAACCCCTTGCGAGGTTCGAAGTCGAACGCGATGACTTCATGCCCGCGAAACATCTCGCGCCGAACCGACGTGATCTCCGATATGCGCAGGAAATCGAGAATTGTGATGTCATCGTCGTCTTTTTCTTTCTCGCCCCGCTGCTTTCGCTGCTCCTTTTTCTGTTTGTCTTTCTCCTGTTGCTTGACGATCTCTTCGATTTGCTTTTGGATTCGCTTGTCTTCCTTCTCCTGCTCGGAGGCTGACAGATCCTTACCGTTGACGTTGATCAACCGCTCGACAGAGTCATCGCCAACCGGCGTTACTTCGTAAACCTTTGTCTCGCTGCTCTTTACCCGGCCGTCGCCGTCCAACTTGCGTTCGACTTCGGTCATTCGGCAGGTGTAGTGCTCGCGAAGCTCCTCGACCTTTTCCTGATTGGCGATGATCGACTTCATCAATGCTTCAAGATCGGGCAGCGGGCGCGCGCCCTCGACTTGCGGGTAACGAAACGCTGCAAGGTCGGGCGCACGGTTGTGCTCGACTTTCTCGACTGAGATAAGAATCTCGGCGCCACCGCGTCTGACTCTTATCGAGAACGGTTCCATAACCGCGTCGACGGCGCGGTAATCTGAGTAGAAAACTTCTTCGACTCCGTCCGCGGTTTCGCGCTCCCGTTTGAGAACCAGCCCGTTCTTAGCGTCGAAGAAAAGCTTCATGCGAACGCTGTCTTTGACCAGCACGACCGCCGTAGCTTCGTGTCCGTCGATCGTCGACGAGCCGGCTGTTTGAGGGACGATTCGTGTTTGTTGAAGGTCGCGAAGCCGGTTGTTCGCAATCAACGATTCAAGCCGCAGGCGTTTTGCTTCGTCACCCAACAACGTGCGCAGCCCACGCTCGTCGATTCGCCAGGCCGATTTGCCGTTGTAGCATTCGGACGTCTTGGCGGCGCCAATGTCGAGATCGATCCTCAAACTGCTGGGGGACGATGTCTGATATCTGAACCGCCCTGTCGAGCCGTCGGCGGCTCTAACTGAGCCGCTCACTGACGTGTTCTTTATTCGTTTGACCGCGTCGCCACCGGTCGCTCTCTTATATCGGTCGATTATTTTTGTGGAAGATTTGTCCGCTCCGATCGACCCGATCGCGAGCGCAAGGATCGAGAGCAATACCGCCGGCATTAGCCTTCTCATCATAACCTCTGCGATGATATTGTAATTGTGCGCGTGGCCAGCGCAACAACAGATGACACCCCAACAGTATAAACGAAGCAAAGCGATCAGTGGGCGCATGAAAAGCGGGTCGAAGCTGAGTCCGCGGTCAACCCGACTATCCAGAATTCCAAGCACGTTGATTCTGTTTACCGTTTTGTACACCGGCTCGTTCAACACCGCGGCGCAGAGCCAGCGCGCTCCGTCGAAAGCCGAGATCATCGCCGCCCGCGAACTAGTCTTTCAAGGCGACTACGATCGAGCAGCGACCCGCTTCGCAGAGATGACGCGTAAGTACCCGGAGAGTCCAGCCGGCGAGTTCTATCAGGCCGTCAATCTGATTTGGAAATCCTATGTGGACGCAACTAACTTGATCTCTGGCACTCGTGCGTTCGACGCCGAGACTGATCCGCTGCTTGACGGGGTGGTCACCAAGGCAGAAAGCCTCAGAGCGCGTCCGGATAAAACGAAAGAAGACGAGGTCGAAGCGCTCTACTACCTCGGGTCGGCCGGCGCCGCGCGAGCGCGGGCCAGCTTTTTTCAAAACCGGGCGATCCCGGCTGCGAGGCTTGCGCGCGGAGCGCAGGACTACTTTGATGACTTGTTGAAACTTGACCCGAATTATTGGGACGGCTACTACGCGCCGGGCAACATTTACTACGCAGTGGGTCTGGTTACTGACACGCCGGTTGGGAAAGTCGCAACCACGGTGGTAGGCCAGAAGTCGCTTCCGACGGGGGACCTTGCACGAGGGTTGAGTTATTTGAAGACCGCCGCCGAGAAGAGTTCGGTGACAAGCGTGGACGCCAAACTCGCCTTGCTTCAATCGTACACCTTCAATGAGAGCAAGTTCGAAGAGGCGCTGGTAATCGCCCGCGAGCTTCAAGCGAAGTACCCGGCGAACCAAACCTTCGTGCGTTACTTGCTGAAGATCTATTCCGGTTTGAAGGATCGTGCACGGTTGACTCAGACAGCGCAACAGATCCTTGCAGCGGTTAAGGATGGCAAGCCGAACTTCGGCGCGTTTGTGAAAGCCGAGGCCGAGCGTTACCTGGCAGAAGCGGCTAAGTTGTAGAATCAACCACAACAGACACAAAAACACTAAGAATTCCTTTGTGCTCTTTGTGCCTTAGTGTTTGAGGAATCTCCCAATGCACGATCCGGGCGCAGAGATCGAAGTCACTCGAACCTATCTTCAGCTAACCCGACGCGACCAACTCAATCCGGCTCGCTTGGGAGAGTCAGGCGCGGAAGCTGTCCAAGCCGCTGGTTGTCCCGCGTCCTTTTATCGTTACCTGTACAGTGAAGTTGGCCGTTTCTATCACTGGACCGACAGGCTTCCTTGGACCGACGAAGAGATTCGCGCGCACCTCGCTCGGCCAGAGATAACCTTGTGGGTCATCTACTGCGAAGGCTCGCCCGCCGGTTATTTCGAACTGGAGCGCCACTCGGACGGCTCAACTGAGATCGCTTATTTCGGGTTGATTCAGGAGTTCCTCGGCCGAGGGCTGGGCAAGCAGTTATTGACCCAAGCAGTGGAACAAGCCTGGAGCGACGCGCCGAATCGCGTATGGCTCCACACCTGCACTCTCGATGATCCGGCTGCGCTGCCGAATTACCTTAAACGCGGGCTCGTCCCGTTCAAAGAAGAAAAGTACTTCACAACTATTTCCATCGAAGAAGCGCGTTCGGGCAAATGGCGCAAAGAGTGACCGCTTAGCGTCGCAGTAGCTGTCAACCTTTCAAAGAAAGTTGATCTGAATTGCCATGCGTGAGCAACTTGCTGTCGAGCATCCCGAGGCGCAATCGGGACTGGATCCGTGGAAACGTGCCGAACTGCCTCCGCCTCCTACCCCTAAAGGCCTCGCCTGGATAGGCGTTGTTGGCCCGGGAGTGATTGTGTTGGGTCTCTCAATTGGTAGCGGCGAGTTTCTTCTCGGACCCGCCGCGTTTGTGAACCATGGACTCGGGCTGCTCTGGGTTACAACGGCGGCGGTGTTGCTGCAGACGTTTTTCAATCTCGAAGTGATGCGCTACACGCTGGCGACTGGAGAGCCTGGCTTCACCGGGTTCATGCGCACGCGGCCGGGTTCGAGCTTTTGGGCGTGGGTTTACGTCATCTTGTATTTCCTGCAGGCGGGATGGCCGGCGTGGGCAGGCAACGCCGCTGCGGCAGTGTTCTTCCTTTGGGCGCGACGGTTACCAGGCGCTGCAGACGGGAACATCGTTTATGCAATCGGAGCTGGAAGCTTCGTGCTCTGCATCTCTGTATTGCTTGTTGGCGGGCGCATCGAGCGAACCCTTGAGCTGCTCAACTGGGTGCTGATCGTCTTCATCCTCGGCGGATTTCTGGTGCTAGCCATGTTGTATGTCAGCCCTTCGACGTGGCTTGCGGCCGGCGCGGGTTATGTCGGCTTCGATACTACAACCGGCAGCTTCAGCTTTATTCCCTCGGGCGCCGATTTCTTCTTGCTCAGCGCGGTGGCGGCTTATTCGGGTTGCGGCGGGGTCTGCAATATCACATTGTCGAACTGGGCGCGCGACAAGGGCTATGGGATGAGTCAGGTCACCGGGTACATCCCCGCGCTGGTGGGAGGGCAGAAGGTAAATCTCGCGCACACCGGCTCCACGTTTGAGCCGACGACGGAATCGCTTGCGAGATGGCGCGGCTGGTGGCGAATCATCAAGGCCGATCAATGGGGCGTGTTTTTCGTTGGCGCAATGCTCGGTATGACGCTGCCGGCGCTGCTGTACGTGACGTTTTTGCCCCGCGGAACGGATATACGCGGCCTTGGCATCGGAGCATCGCTTGCTGAGGTCATGGCTAGCAAGGCTGGCGCGATGGCGGGAGGCGCAGTTGCGTTCATGGGCGCCTGGATTCTTTTGAAGACGCAGCTCGATACGATTGAAGGTATGACTCGCGCGATCACCGACATCCTTTGGACGAGCAACAAGCGAATCCGCGAATGGCGCGGCGGTGATGTGAGAGTGGTTTACTACTGCGTGCTGGCCGCGGTCGTGGTCTGGGGAGTGATCGCGTTGCGGCTAGCCCAGCCAATCGTTTTGCTGCTAGTTGGCGCAAACATGGCGGCGATCGTGTTTATCGTTGCGTCGATTCATATTCTTTATGTCAACACGACGCTTCTACCGAAGGCGCTTCGGCCATCGATTTGGCGCCGCGCGGCTCTTGTTGGAGTGGCAGTGTTCTACGGAGCTTTTGTAGCGCTGTGGATCAGCAGCGTGATCTAAGCAGATCGAGCAGAATTGTTTGGCGACTTATTATTCACTTGCC
>Ga0257146_1000046_pt1 | contig 12210 bp, 13 predicted proteins | sample CO08A_FD_185958 | JGI IMG/M metagenome (GOLD analysis project Ga0257146, IMG submission 185958) | Soil microbial communities from H.J. Andrews Experimental Forest, Oregon, United States - CO-08-A | ecosystem: Environmental > Terrestrial > Soil > Temperate forest > Bulk soil | place: USA: Oregon...
AGGCACATCGGTCATCTCAAACCGATGCGACGCCCCGTAAAGTTGTTCGAGTCGCGCGCGAGTGTTGCCAAGCCCGAGACCCGCTCGAAGCTTGCCGCCCGAGTTTTCAATCGGAGCGAGGCCCGGCCCGTTGTCCCTGACTTGGAGCCGAAGCCTGCCGCCGTCGCTGCTCGACGAGATGTCGATGCGGCCAGGCTCGCTCCGCGACACGATGCCGTGACGGATCGCGTTCTCGACGATCGGCTGCAGAAGCAGATTCGGCACTCTCGCCTCGAGCGTGTCGGGGCTTACATCGAAGCTCACAGTCAAGCGGTCGTGAAATCTGACGTGTTCGATTTCGAGATAGCAGCGCAAGAACTCGAGCTCCTCCTGGAGTGTAACCTCCTGCGCACCGGAGTTTTCGAGCGTCATTCGTAAGAAGTCCCCGAGCCGCGCGAGCATCTCATCGGCCGCCTCGACGTCCTCATCCAACAGCGCCGAGATCGAGTTGAGCGTGTTGAACAGGAAATGAGGATGAAGCTGCATCTTCAGCGCTTGAAGCTGAGCTTCGGTGATTCGAAGTTGAGCTTCAGCCAGCTCCGCCTTGAGCCGCGAGATCTTCAACTCTTCCTCCCGGTAGCGGTGGTAGTAATCGACCACGTGGCTGACGAGCAGAATAGTGCCATAGCTCATGAATCCGACCGGCAGATTAAAAAAGATGTCCGATTGATAGAGCTGTGGGATCGAAGTGAATTGCCGGTAAACGGCCACGTGAAGCAGCCAGCAAACAATCAGGTAGACCGCGCGATGGATGATCGATAACAAAAGACAAGCGAAGATGTGAATAGCGGTGCTGCTCAGATAGCTGCCCCGCTCGATTCGGAATCTGCGCGTGATGCTAAAAATAACCGGCGAAAGCGCCGCCCAGAGGAACCAGTACGGCAACTCCCAGATTAGCATTTCTTTGAGCGACGGCTGTTGCTTGAAGATGGCGACGTAGTGTCCGGCGAAGAAATAGTAATTGAGGGTGAACGTCAACCCGACAAGCGTCCAGCCGATCAGTATCGGAAGCCATATTCCCCAGGGCCGTTTTGTCGTCGGTTCTGTCATTCGCAGGCCAATTATACTCGCTCGCAGGGCCTAACCACAGATCAACGCCGATTGAGTACTCGTGTATTTTTCCAGTGGCAACCCGGCTCTTTCATAATGCAGACGGAGGACTGGGATAGTTACCCACAATCAGCAAAATCTGTGGGAGGCGTTATGAGAAAGCAAATTGTCATGTGCGTAATCTTGGTTTTAGTTGTGGGAGTTTCGGTCCAGGCTCAAAAGGGGATAAATCCGATCGGTCCACCGATCCCGTTCGAGCAGACCATAGCCATTGAGGATGATGCGACAGGCAGCTTCCTGGTGTTCAATACCGGGAGCGGGAAGTACGCGTTTACTCGCTGCAGTGATGGATTCAAGACAACCGGAGTGGGATTCGTGAAAGTTGATGGCTGCTCGATTTACCTCGAAGACACCGAGGCGGATCACCGGGTGGTGGCTTCGGTAAACGAGTGCGCCCAGGAAGGCAAGGCTGTGTTCGAAAAGTTCACGCCCGTCAGCATACAACCACATATTCTTCCGGTTGATATCACGCCCGACGATGTTACGCCGTTCAAGGCACTTCTCACCGACCAGAATATCGGCAATAACCTTCTGGACTGTGCGCCGAAGAAGTAAAGAGGAAACCAGAACCAGATCTTAAGGGGCCGCAGCCACCGACGGTTGCGGCCCGATTTACATTTCAGACTCACCTGATGTTGAAATCCACTTCGAGCAGCGTCCAAAAAGCAACCGCTCGCCCGCCCCTGGTCGCAGGCTTGAAGCGCATCTGGAACGCAGCGCGAATGGCTTCTTCATTCAACCCGTCGGGGAGTCCTCTCACGATGGTAACTTGCTTAACTGATCCGTCGCTGCTCACCAGCACCCGTGCTCTTACCGTCCCCTGGATCTTGTTCTTTCGTGCTTCCTCTGTGTAGTTGGGACGCGGCAGGTTTAATGCGATCGGCTTCGTGTCCACTGCGGTGACAACGTCGTAGTCGGTTCTTCCACCGGGACTGTACTCGCCGCCGTTCTTGCCGCCGTTTTTGCCGGGACCGAAGCCCGGACCTTCGCCGGGACCGACACCGCCCTTGTTCCCCGAGCCAACCCCGCTGTTTATTCCCGGCCCATCCGAGGGCGGACCGGGTACTCCGGTGGGCAGGCCGGTGGGAATCAGCTCGTCTACTCTGAGATTTTGAGAGGGATCGCCCAGCAGGCTCTCAATCGCTGGAAGGGTCGGAGGCTGAAGGCTCGGCCTGGTCGTTGGAGCCATGATCGGAGGCTGGGACGTGAACGGTGGTGGCGCGCCTTGCGACGCAGGATATTGGGCCTCGTGGCCGCCGCCTCCCCCGCCGTGAGCTTCGTTGTTGGACTTCGGCAGCCAGAAGATCCTTTCCGGGTGCGGAGTTGGAGTGAATAGTCCGCCGTCGCTACCGGCAGCTGCGGCGTGTCTTGCGTTGATGGACCAGACCGCCAGCGTCACGCCAAACAAGATCGCGTAGAACACAAGGCCGATCGCCAGTCCCAATCTGAAAAGCGCTCTTCGACGATACCCGCCGAAGGCTTCTCCGCGGATCGCGCTCGCGAGGTACTGTTTCGGATTTGCGCGCAGCTCGCGCGTGGCTTCAATGAACTCAACTGCCAGTCGCTTGATGAGCGAGGGTTGATCGGAAAACACAGGCAGGCTTAGAACGGATTCTCGCATGTTCCCTCCAGCAGCCCGATGCCTTAGCACGGATCAGCAATGTCAGGCTCGTGGTTACGAGAGGGAGAGACCCTCTACCAGTTCTGTTCTCGACGATGATTTGCTTCAGGCACTTCCTGTACAAGTGTGGAATGAGCGCCGACTCTGAACTTGCAGGCTGTCGCCGGATCGTTAACGGCTGAACTCATCGTTGGCCAAGGTGCGCGAGGTCTTCAGGCTCGAACATTTGACGAATGGCGAATGTGAGCGTACAAGATTGCATCGCGTACACAATTCACGTGCCCGTTGTCGATCATATGACTTCTTTGTTCATCAACTGCTGGGCATCGAGCCTCCGGATTGGAACAAGCTCGGGGAGAGTACCGCAGAAGAGAAATCAGATCGCTGATCGTAAAGAGCGGAAGAGGTAGCCTCGCAAACACCTGACGCTCATTATTCATGAAGAAGATCATCAACTGATCGCGGAGGCTTGGACGTGAGATTGCACCGAAAACCTAAGGCCCTGATTACTCGACGAAAGTTCATCGAGACGGCCGCGTCGTTTGGCGCGTCTCTGGCGTGGCGCTCAGCTTTCGCTCGCGACTCCGAGATTAGGTGGCGCGAACGGCGAGACCTGTACCCTCAAGGCGTCGCTTCAGGAGACCCTCATCCCGATAGCGTGATTCTATGGACTCGACGCCCGCCGTCAGACGGAAGCGAAGCCCGTAAGCTAACGGTCGAGGTCGCGGAAGACTCGGAATTCAAAAGAGTCGTGGCCAGCGCAAAAGCAAATCTTTCCGCAGACTCGGACTGGACCTGCCGGGTGTTGGCCGCCGGTCTCAAGCCCGCCCGGCCTTACTATTACCGCTTTACGGACGAGCATGGCTTTGGCAGCCGCGTCGGCCGCACGATCACCGCGCCTTCCGATCAGGACAGCCGGCCGGTCCATTTCGCCTTCGTGAGCTGCCAGAATGTGCAGCAGGGCTCCTGTACCTCCTACCGGCGGATGATCTGGGATGATGAGCATAAGACGGGGAGCGATCAGCTCAGCTTCGTACTCCATCTTGGAGACTTCGTCTATGAAGTGGTCTGGTATCCCGAAGACCGGCCGCAAGGCATGTACGCGCGGCGATTGCGAGACATAGTTCGTTACAAGAGCGGCGAGAAGATCGATGACTTTCACGTGCCGACCACAGTCGAGGACTACCGAGCACTCTACCGCGCGTACCTTCTAGACCCTGATCTTCAAGACGCCCGCGCGCGATGGCCTTTTGTCTGTATGTGGGATAACCACGAGTTTTCATGGAAGGGCTGGCAAAGCCAACAGTACTTCAGCGGCGTCGGGGTGCGGGCTGGGCAGACTCGAAAGGTGGCTGCCAATCAAGCATGGTTTGAGTATCAACCCGCGCGAGTGGTAAAGCCCGGCAATCAGCTTGTTGATCGCTATGAGGCGCCGGCAGTGTCTGACGCTCCCATTCGAAACTTCGACGATCATGGACTGGGCCGGGAGCCTGGCAATCTTGCCGCGATTGACAGCCTGAAGATATATCGGACCTTGCGATGGGGCCGAAACATGGAGCTGATTCTCACCGATAACCGCTCGTTCAGATCGCAGCCGGTGATGGATCGGCCCGACGCGGCCCCGTTTCAAACCAAGCAGTTTCCTTACGTCCTTCCTCAAGATGTCGTCGAGATCCTGGACGCCGGCCGAGCTTACAACGGCGGAGCTCCGCCGGACACGATTCGTTTTGGCGGAGCAGACCTGCCTAATCCTCGCAAGAACGCGCCGCCGCAATCGATGCTGGGCGACGCACAAAAAACGTGGTTCCTAAACCGGCTACGAGCGTCGAAGACTACTTGGAAGTTCTGGGGCAATTCAGTCGGCATGCTGGAGTGGCGCATCGACTTCCAGAACCTGCCGAAAGAGAGGGGTCCTCAATGGCCCACCACCGGCTACGGGCAGCTCGGGAGTGACGATTGGACGGGCTACCGTACCGAGCGTGCTGAGATCTTGGATGTTGTCAGACGCGAGAGAATCAGCGGTCTGATTTCGATCGCGGGAGACCGGCATTCGTTTCAAGCGGGCGTTGTGTCGGCGTCGCTGCTCCCGAAACGTTTCGCGCCGGTTGCCGCGGAGTTCATCACCGGTTCGGTTTCAGCTCCGGGTGTGTTTGAGGGGGCAGAGTACGGCCTACCAAAGGATCATCCTCTGCGAGCAATCTATCTCTATCAGTCATCGGCCCAGGCGCGGGTCCAGCCGGCGGTGAACGTCTCGTTGATGCACGGAGTGCGCTCGAGCTTAGCGCTTCAAAAGACGGGCGATGTGCGTCAAGCGATGGCAGAACGAAACCCGGAACTCGCCCCTCACCTTTCCTTTATGGATGCCGGTGCGCACGGCTATTCAGTGGTGCGTGCAAGCGCCGATGGGCTCGAAGTCGAATTCGTCTGTCTCCCTCGCCCACTGGAACGCAGTGAAAGCGCCGACGGGGGACCATTAGCGTACCGGGTGACGCATCGCGTGAAGCGTTGGAGCAACGGCGCAGCTCCGCGGTTAGAACGCACATCGCTCGAAGGCACGCTCCCGTTGGTTCTGTCGTGAGACTCCTCTCCCCTCGTGCCCAAGAGGATGACCGCGCGTTAGATTTCTGAGAAATTGCCTGAGAGCTCAGACGAGTTGACAAAGAAGATACTCAAAAAGGCGTTGCAGATTTGCGTGAATGCATCAACGCTTACTTAAATGAAAGAGTGCAGTCCTAGCTCGGTGGCAATTTCCCAGTCAATCGCACAACTTAGGAGAGAAGCATGACTTTCATCGGTAAGAGGGTTTCGCTGCGGTACGAATCCGGCCTTGAAGTGGTGGCCGACTATCGGAGCTCGTCCGAAATGACCTGGGAGGCACTGACCGGGCCGTCAAAAGGAACAAAGGGCACCGAAACCATTTACGCCGCGGAGGTCGCGCCAAGTGTTTTCTTCATAAACTGGCTGGAGAAAGACAAAGAGATCAGCGTTAGCAATGTCCTCGACCTGCAGACCTTTCGGGTAACTGCGTTCGTGACGTTTGGTTCGCCGCAAGGTCGGCAAAGCTTCTTTGACAAGGGAACAATCGTTGAGCTGCAGCGGTGATCCTTATGATTGGCAAATCCACTCTCCTGCGTTTGGAGACCCAGCTTGAAGTGGTGCCTGTACTTCTGAGCGGCACAACGCGCGAGGCTGTATTGTTCCGTCCACGTTCCGACAAGTGGTCGGCCCATGAAAACCTCGCGCATCTGGCTCGTCACCATGCTGTCTTCCTTGAGCGACTCAATCGTATCGTCGCCGAGAAGGTGCCTAAGCTGGATCGGTACCGGGCAGAAGACGATTCAGCCTGGCCCGAATGGTCTCGCTTGCCTACCGACGAAGTGCTGGGCCGCCTCACAACGCTAAGGGCTGAGGTCATTGGTTTCATCAACGGATTATCAGAGGAGGAGACCAACCGTGTCGGCGTACATCCGCTCTTTGGCGAAATGGGCATTTCTTTGTGGACAGAGTTCTTCCTTCTTCATGAGGCTCATCATCTCTATATGGTGATGCTACGCCTCGGTGAGGCGATGAGCAGCCTTGTCGGTCATCCGCTTCGTTGAACAACTTCTCGACGATTGCGTACCTTCGACGCCGTCGCACTACAATCAAAGAAACGAGGATCGTTCAGAGGGCGCGCGGTCATGACTGAGCTCAAGAACAAGGATAGCGAAACGGTTGTCATTCGGCTGGCAACGCGGTCCGATGCGCTCACGCTGGCGAAGTTTCGGTATGCCTTCCGTTCGAGCCTCAGTTCGGCGCACGAAAACGAAGATGATTTCGTGAAGCGTTGTGCTCCCTGGATGGACGAGCGGCTGCGGGAAGGCAGCTCCTGGAAGTGTTGGATCGCGGAACGCGATCAAATGACACTGGGACATCTCTGGCTGCAGGTCATCGAAAAGGTTCCCAATCCAATAATCGAGCCGGAGTACCACGCCTATATCACGAACTTCTATGTTCGCGAAGAAGCGCGCGGCAAAGGCATCGGCTCAGTGCTGCTGTCTGCTGCGCTCGAGTGGAGCAAGACTCATGGTGTGCACGCGGTAATCCTTTGGCCGACCGAGCTGAGCCGATCCCTGTACCAGCGGCATGGATTTGCCGTTCGCGAGGATCTCATGGAGTTAATTGTTGGAGCTATCGGAGAGGTTTGATGATACCGAGAGTCTTGATACAGGAAGTTTGAGTCCTCTGCACGACCGCGAGTGAGAAGTTGGCGGAGCCGACCGCGGCGCTTACGATCGTCTCTGGTTCCGAGACCATCCGCTATTTGGGCAAAAGAAGGAACGGTGGTAAGGTGATCCGCGGAGGTGAACCCGATGGCTGCGCGCGCTCTGAAACATACGCCGCCTGAAAACAAGCTGCTGGCCCGGCTGCCGCGCGAAGAGTACGAAAGCCTCCTGCCTCACTTGACACCGATTCACTTGTCGCGGGGCCAAGTAGTCTACGAGCCTCTTGTTCGGTTCTCCGATTGCTACTTTATTGGTGACGCGCTGGTATCAACGATGTCCGTCACCGAAGAGGGCGCCAGCGTCGCGGTGGGAATGGTCGGCTGCGAAGGCTTGCTTGGGGCCGCGGCGTTACTTGACAAGGATCTGTTGCCTTACCGCGCGGTCTCGATGTGCCCGGGCAATATGATGAGAATGAGCGTGGAGACGCTCAAGGGCTGGCTTCATCCTAATTACGAGCTGCGGCGGCTAATTCTCGTCTACCTACACGCGGGGTTTGCGCAGGTAGTTCAGACCGCTGCCTGCAATCGATTTCATGTTACAGAGCAGCGGCTTACCCGATGGTTGCTCCTGGCCCAGGACCGTCTTGGGCTGCGGACGCTGCCCTTTACGCAGGAGGGCCTCTCTCAGATGCTCGGCACGGATCGCGTCACCATAACCCGCGCAGTTCAAAAGCTGAAAAAAACAGGCCTGATAGACTACAGCCGCGGCAAGATAACGATCCTTAACCGAACAGAATTGGAATCCGCAAGTTGTGAGTGCTACGACGTGATCAAGTCTGCCTACAGCGAACTGCTATCCAGTTAAGTTTATTTCTTCTTAGTGGCACACGCGACAGACGGCTCAGCCCCCGCTTGTTAAGCTTCTCTTCGTCCGGCTTCTCGGGTATCGGTATGCTTTGCTTTCAGATGGATAGTCAAGACTCTACAGCAAACCCTGGTGAACCGTCATTATTTGAGTATGCGATGATCGATGGGCTCACCGCAATTATCGAGTTTACGCAACTGCTGATGGAGATGCATGCCAGGGACCCGCACTCGCTAAAACATTTGTCCAGTATAAAGAAAGCGACTGAGGGCCTGATCGAATTGATTGAGCTGAAGGAAGAGTGAGGCAAGAGCGTCAGTACCAGTGAGCGAGACGTGATGTGGCCCTTCCGTTTCGTTCGGGATGGCCGCCGCTACACCGGCCGACTCCAACTTTGACCCACAATGGTGGAGTGAACCGAGAGAAAGCGGCGGCCAACTTATATGAAAAGACGTTAGTCCGGCTCCGAGCGTTAGTTCCGGAGATCTTTGCCTGCGAGGACTGAGTCCTGCAGGGGACCCGGAATCTAAGCAATTTGCCCTGATCAACAACCATCGCTAACCAACCCGCTTCCATCGTTAATCAATGACCACTGAAAGCGTCATCATTACCGGCACCGATACGGCCAGGCGTCTCGCGGCATTCCTGGTGGGAAGTTCGATCTGGTTTTCGGTCGAGCCGCTGCCGGACCGCAAATATGTGTTCACGGTCAAAGCTGAAGAGCTAGACCGAGTTGTCGCGGAGATCCGAAATCCACGTCAGGGCTAAGCAACCGGCCGCCTCGGAAGGGCCTGCTGCGAGCGCCGCGCCCACCAAGACAACAGATTCCATCTAAAACCTCTCTTGCGAATTCTTTCGGCACAGCAAAATGTCTAAGCCCCGGGCCGTGCCTTAATTTGCGATTCCTCTGCGTTTGGCTCTGCGTCTCGGCGGCTCCGCGGTTAGCAGGTTTTAAGGCTATCTAACCGCAGTGACGCTGAGACGCAGAGCCAACGCAGAGAAGACAATGAAATTTAAGGCACCGCCACCCGGTGCTTGCCCAAACCTCCGCCGCGGACTTCCAGGCTCAGTCGGACCCAGTGTTTAAGAATGACGTGCCCAGCGCGGTCAAGCCCGTCAGTATGACGGAACCCTCCGAAAGGCAATGAAAACTGGAGGGTTGTTTCAACGCCGCAAATTTCTTTTCTGCTGCAGTTGCACCGCGGCGAGTCGAGAAGACGACGAGTGGCCTTATCATTGCCTTAGACAAGTCCGTCGCTGATGCGCAAGAAAGAACGCTTCGGCGATCAGAGGAAACCGCAATGTTAGAAGTCGCACAAAACGCTGAGCTCAGGGCATACGCGGGCGGAGCCATCGAAGAGCCATTTCCATCAGTACACGTTTCTCTTGCGCGCCCGGAGGAGGAGAGCAGGGATCTGCGGCTGGACGCGATCACGGTACTCGCTCTGTTAATAGTTAATAGCGGTCTAATAATGGAGGTTGTGACTGGCGGCGCCGCTCGCTTTGAAGGATATCCGGGCGCAGCGGAATCGGTGCTCGCTGTCCTGTGGTCGCTCCAGGCAGTCATAGCGTTTCTGTTCTTTGTTGTGGTCGCCCGCTGGCTGAGAAGCTAGCGGAAGTTCGTCTCTTACGTGCTGTGCGGAGGACTCAATCTCCGCGCATGGATTGTCTCCCAAGTCATCTCCGGCCCGCTTTCTCGGCGGGCCTTTTTTTCGCACCGATCCGCGCGCTCCGATTCACCACGCAAGACGCCCTGTTGAAGTTGTCCGCGCAGTTAATTTGCGCGAGAATCAACACCGCTATTTCGACAAAATGATCGAAAGGAGAACCTGCGATGAGAAAAGTGGGAGTCTTCTGTTTGTTTTTCTTTTGCGCCTTGCCTTTGAGCCCACCGCTTGAAGATGCAGTCGTGGGCGCCCGGGACAGCTCGGCGGAAGTCACGCGCTTTGCCCGAAGCGCAGACAGCAACGAGTATGATCGGCTAGAAGCGCTGCTCGACACTTCGCAGGGCCAAATCGTCATCGAGTTCCTTCACAGCGACGCGCCCAGGCACGTCGAGTACTTCGTCAAGCTTGCACGCGAAGGCGCGTATGACGGCACGACCTTTCACCGGCTTGTGAAGTACGGCTTGATTCAAGGTGGCGATCCTCTTAGCAAGAATCCGCGCGACAAGGCGCGCTACGGGACCGGGGGCTTGAACGCCGGGCTGCCCGACGAAGTTAAAGGTAAGCACCTGGCCGGCGCGGTCTCATCGGTGCTGGCCGCCGTAGCGGCAGGGTCGATCGAGGTCAAGCAAGGGACTTCGGGTCAGCAGTTCTTCATCGTGCTGAACGCGGGACCGGCGCAGGCAAATCTTGATTCCAAGTTCAGCGTCTTCGGCAGAGTCGTCGAAGGCATGGACGCGGCGGCTGCCATCTCCGGCGCTGGCGCAACTCCGGCCGGAATGGCATCTGAGCGAATCACAATCAACAAGATCACAATTCGAGAGAAGACTCCGAGCGTCGATCAGATGAAGGCTATGAAGGCCACAATCGAGACCTCACTTGGAACCATCAAGCTGCAGTTGGTGCCTGAGGTGGTTCCAAATACAACTCGTCATTTCGTGCGCTACGCACGGTCCGGCTTCTATGACGGGACGGCCTTCTTTCGAGTCTCGCAAAAGTACTTTCTCGAAGCCGGCTACCCCGGCGATTGGCCTCCGGACAGCCTGAACCGCAAGCGAATTTTCAGCATGTGGCCGATCCCTTTCGAAAAAAACGATGCCAGGCAGGTTCGTGGTGCGGTTTCGTTGCGTCAATCTCAAGACGGAACCGAAAGCTTTTACTTTTTCGCCCTTGCGGCGGACAATCCCGCGCTCGACGGCAAACATGCTCCGTTCGCGAAAGTGGTGGAAGGGCTCGACGTTCTGGACAAGATCGCTGCCGCCGAAGTCGAAGGCGACAAGCCTAAGCAGAGAATCGAAATCAAAAAGATCACCATCCAGTGATCGAAGCTTAGCCCGTTCATGTTGTAAGAGTCCGCGCTTCCAATCCTGGAGCGAGTTGGAGTCCCTTCGCCTTGCTGATACCATCGTGAAGAATCCCGAGTACAAGTGGGTTAGTTGAATGATACTGGTTATAGACAACTACGATTCGTTTACCTACAACCTCGTTCAGTATTTCGGCGAGCTTGGCGCGGAAGTGCTTGTCTTTCGGAACGACGCGATCTCGCTCGACGGCATGCAAGCAATGAAGCCCGAGCGGTTGCTGATCTCACCGGGACCGGGAGTGCCCGACAACGCCGGCGTCACCCTGGAGGCGATTCGCTCGTTCGCTGGGAAGATTCCGATCCTTGGGGTGTGTCTTGGGCATCAAGCGATCGGCCGGGCGTTCGGTGGAAAAGTGATTCAAGCGCCATCCTTGATGCATGGTAAGACGAGCGAGATTTGCCACGACTCTGCGACGATCTTTCGAGGATTGCCCTATCGGTTCAAAGCTACGAGGTATCATTCCCTGATCGTTGAGAACGAGAGCCTGCCGGAAGAGCTCGAAGTCTCTGCGACCACTCCTGATGGCGTAGTGATGGGATTGCGCCATCGTCGCTTTCCGGTTGAAGGAGTTCAGTTTCATCCCGAATCGGTGATGACCGAACACGGAAAAACGCTGCTAAAGAACTTCCTGAGTTTGTGAGTTTGCGACTCAGCGTCTTAAGCGTCTGAGCTTCACGCTAGACGCGCAGGCCGCGAGTCGCCGAAAACCTGTGGCGACTGTGGAAACACGAATCAAACTGCCAGGAGTGGCGACGGTGGGCGGTGTGTTGGATCGCATCGTCGAGGCCAAGGCCGCGCGACTTGAAACAGCAAAGCGCGAAACGCCGCTTGATGCTCTGATCGGGCGGGCTGCCGAGACTTCCAATCGAGCCAGTCGTTCGTTTGCCAAGGCGCTCGCCAGAACGGATCGGGTCAACCTCATTGCCGAAATCAAGCGACGCTCGCCTTCGAAGGGAGTCATCCGAGAAGACTTCGACCCGGTTCGAATTGCGCGGGGCTACGCGTCGGCCGGAGCAGCTGCGCTTTCGGTGCTTTGCGAAGAAGACTTTTTCGACGGATCGCTCGAACACTTGAAGGTCGTGCGCGACGTCGTCGATCTTCCGGTGCTTCGGAAGGACTTCATCATCGACGAGTATCAAGTCTACGAGACCGCCGCGACGGGCGCGGACGCGGTGTTGTTGATCACAGCGATCCTGGACGACGGCCTGCTAGCGCGCTTGCTGAGAATCGCGCGCAAATTGAACCTGGAAGCTCTCGTTGAAGTGCACACGCGCCATGAGATGACCCGCGCCGCTCGCGCGGGAGGAAACCTACTCGGCGTGAACAATCGCGACCTGACGACG
>Ga0257146_1000047_pt1 | contig 12198 bp, 13 predicted proteins | sample CO08A_FD_185958 | JGI IMG/M metagenome (GOLD analysis project Ga0257146, IMG submission 185958) | Soil microbial communities from H.J. Andrews Experimental Forest, Oregon, United States - CO-08-A | ecosystem: Environmental > Terrestrial > Soil > Temperate forest > Bulk soil | place: USA: Oregon...
GAACTGCACTTCTGTCATTATGAACTGCACGCTCTCGAAGGCGTTCTCGGCGCTCGGCCGATAATAGAGAAGGAGCAGGATTCCAGTTACGACTTGAACCAAGAAAAGGAAGAGGCTCATGCCGCCGAAGTAATACCAGACGGTGTGGCGATGAACCGGCACCTCTTTCTTGCGCGCCAGCTTGGCAAGCGCGTCGGTGCCCAGCCGCTCATCGAGCCAGAGTCGCAGCGCCTCTGCCCGCATCGTCGCTTATCCTTTCGTGACGATCACGTCATCGCCACGCGTGTTCACGGTGTACTCTTCAAGCGGACGCGGGGGAGGTCCACCGACGTTGTGGCCGCTCAAGTTGTATTGCCCATTGTGGCAGGCGCACCAGATCATCTTCATGTCGGGCCGATACTGAACGATGCAATCGAGATGGGTACAGGTGGCAGAGAAGGCCTTCAGCTCCCCCGACGCAGTGCGAACCAGAATGCCTGGCTTGTTTCCAAACTTGAAAATCTTTCCGGAATTCGAGGCGATTTCGTTTGCCTTCCCAGCCAACACAGAATTCTGTGCTGACTCCACGACCTGAGGGGGAATGATGAATCTGAGTATCGGGTAGAAAATCGCGAGAAGCGTTGCTACCACGCTTGTACCGAGCAAGTAGTCAAGAAACTCGCGACGCTTGCTCGAGGCTGGCTCGCTCTTCACCGAATCCATAAGAGTCTCCTTCGCCCATATTTGTTTCCAGCCTGTCAAAGTCGGGCCTTAGTCTCCACTGAAGTGCTCTCTTGGGAGTTTCAGATCAGTTCGATTCCGCATGATTCACTCAATACCTCGGAGTATTAAGTTAGAACTGCACAATTGCGCGGCAAATCCACGCAAAGCAAAGGTTGAGACCACGATTGAGGAAGGCTTCGAGGCATCCGATCACTTAGGGACGGAGATCGCTTTGACCTCGTCGTTTTCCCGCACGACGGATTCGCCGCCAGAAACGAGGGAATACAAGTAGATCACTATCCCTACCCCGATTAATAATCCGCCGGCAGCGACGAAGACAATGAAGGCGATTGGATGTGACCACAGAAGGCTGATTAGCTCGATCAGCAAGCCCAGCACCACAAGCGTGCCCGCGATGCGCAGTCGGCGTTCCATGTTGATCGTCTTTGCCATTACTTGTCGCTCCCGGTACCCGCATCGCCAGCCGCCTCGGCATCGCCAGTCTTCCCTTTGCTGTCCGTTGACCAGAAAGTCAGGCTGCCGAGGTTCTTGACATTGTGAGTCGCCTCATGGCATCCGGTTGACAAACAAGACAGCTTGTTCGCTTTGATCAAGTCGAGACGGCCTACTTCAACATTGTGCGTCGCCCCTTCTTCGAATGATCTCGCGCCTAAGTGACAGTGCAGGCATTCGCGGTTGTTGTAGGGGTCGTATAATTCAATCTTATCGGGCACCTTACCCAGATACTGGACATAGAGGTGCCTCAGGCCTCTTAGCTTCGCCCGGAAGTCGCCGTACATCGCATAGTCGGTGTGGCAGGTGTAGCAGGCCGCATCGCGCGGCACGCGGTTGTTCTGGAAGTGAGCCGCCGGGAGGAACGATGGATCGTCTATGCGTAAGCTCTTGCCATAATCCTGCATCACGTGGCAGGAGGTGCAGAACTCAGTGTTCTTTGATCGCTCGATGTGTTCGGATACGCCCATCGATCCTCCCAGGACGGGAAATACAAGGAGCGATACGAAGGCGAGGATCTTGCCGCCGCGCGAGACGGTGATCGAAGGCTTGATGATCAGGAGACTGATCAAAGCCACGGCGAGAATGATAGTTGTGATGAGTATGGACGTCGGACCGAACATTCGCGACTCCCTTGGGTTGCCGGAACAATAGCGTGGCGCAAGCTGGCGGCTTGCGCTACTCGTCCCGGGAGCGAGACCTAATGTTCAGAAACTAATCCTTCAGGTCGCATTCACAGCGGCTTGGCGGCATTCCCCGTTGCGGGCTTCAATCAGAGCCGGGGATGGCGTTCATTTGCCGAACAGCTTACGAATGTGCGCCACAAGCGCTTTACACGTATCGGCGCCGAGAGTCTTCTCGTAGCCGGGCATCTTCCCGTTGCCTTTGGAAATAACCGCGAAGAGCTGAGCGTCGGATTGGCCCTGCACTTCGGCGGAGCGCAGATCGCGGGCCTTTAGCGCTTTTCCCGCGGCTGTACTTCCGCTTCCGTCAGCGCCATGACAGCTCGCGCACTTGGCTTTGTAGGTAGCCGCCGCATCGGCCGCGCTGCTGCCTGTCGGGTTGGCGCTACCACTAGTTGACACCAAGGCGGCGGCGCAGACCATTGCTGCCGCTGCCAGAACGCTCTTCGCGCGTTTTCTAGTAATTCTCATTTGTCGTGTATCGTCCTTTCCTTTGAACCCTTATCTAACTCGCGGAATAACTAAAATCTGACTCATCGAGTTGCAACGACGCGCGACGTGAGTCATTTGGGCTGGAAGCCCTGACACGCACTCGCTATTCCTCTACTGGCGACGCCCGAAGTGAAACCTCACTGACGTATAGGGAAGATGCGCCTCGTATCGCTGCAGGTTCGGGAAGCTCTCCTGATAATCCCAATACTGATAACCGGCGATCCAATCTATCCGGTTCGATAACTTGACGACGAACTTGGCTTCCGGAGATTGAAACTGGTAGGGGAACGACCCGATAAATACCGTCGGCGTTGGAAGCCGATCGCCCTGACCTGGATCATTATGAATGCGGTACCCTCCGTAGAATCCGAGCCTCGGCAAAATCTGCCAATAAGCATTCAAGAACGCGAAGCTGTCTTTGCTAAAGTAGCGACTGACCCCGTCAGTCCGGATGCCGGCATTAAAGAAAACGATCGTCGCCTCGCTGACCACGTGAGCATATGTGTACCCGCCACCAACCGAGAACTTCTCAGACGGCGTCCAGTCAGCAGATGTGGAAAAGATCCGTGTCTTTATGTCGGCTCCGAAGTTCCTTGGCGGAACGTCCTCGGTTACCGAGGGATTGTTGTTATTGCGGGTTGTGAGCGACGCGTTGATTGTGAGGTTCTTTGTCGGCCGGAGAATACTGCGCACTCGCACGTTTGTGAAGTCGTAGTTTGCAACCCGCGTAAAGACGTTGTCCGATCCACCGCGTTCGAGGTCGAAGTACAGCGACCAGATTCGCACGGGCTTCGCCTTGAAGCCAAAGATAAACGAGTTCGTCTGATTATCGAACTTTTCCAGCTCGGGCGCCGGCGCCGCTCCCTTGTTGAAGTCATTACTTCCCAACTCGATGTGCCGATCTGTGAACCTGTAGCCGGCGTGAACCGACAGCCGCCTGTTAATTTCGTAGTCGCCTTCAATGAGATTCAAATAGCGCCGGTAGTTTGTCGTTCGGAAGTTGAACTGATCCAGCAAAGTCACGGGCAACGGAACCCCCGTCGACCGTGTTCTATTCAGTGTGTCAAACAGCTCCTGTCCGCCGCTTATCCGGAAGCTATCAACTCGGAACGTCTCTGAAACCCTGAAGTTGTCGCTGATGAAAACCGTCGTCGCGAGGTCTCCCATTCCATGAGGCCGCTTTGCGTTCCCGCTGATCTGAAACGTATCCAGTGTGATGTTGTTTCCCGAACTGTCCTTGCCTGTCGCCCTCTCGAATAGCGTGTACTTGGTGTTCCCGCTCGAATATATGTAGCGGCCGGTGAAGTCGAGCCGTTTCTTCAAAAAGGTGTGAAGACTGAACCTCGTGTACGGCGAGGTACCTCGAGTCGGAAGATCGCGGTGGAACGTGTTCAGTACTGACGTGTTCAATGGATTGTTGCCAATGTTCGGAACGTCGATATTGTACGTCGTGTCCTCTTTGTAAGCCCTCCACCCTTGCAGGAACGAGATATCAAACACCCACAATTTCGCATCAACCCCGATACGGTAATCGTCCGCCGCGATCCGCGTCGCCGCCAACACCGGATACTCGTCACGCTGATAGTCGTAAGTCGTGACCCCGGGCCCGGTGTTTCGATCGAGCGAGTAGCCCAGATTCAGACGGAATTTCTGGTTGTTGGGTAGGATTGTAAGATCGAAGTCGCCCTGCCGATACTCGGTGTTTGCGATGTGCTGATTCAATGCCAGAGTCGTCAGGCTGTTGAAATAGTCAAACCGCCGGTAGTTCACATCAAACCGGTAAACACCGGGCTTTTCAGCATTGACCCGCAGCAAGCGGTTCGGATCGTTTCCCCGGTGATCGCCGCCTCCAATGCCCCAGCCAAAGGAACTGACCATCAGCTTGTCAAAGAGAAAGCCTTCCCCTTCCTTCGCCTCCATTACCAGACTGGAGTCGAAGATCCTAAAGCCCGGCGTGTAGTTCAAATCGCTCCGATACTTGTTGGCGTTGCCGTTGATGGCGATTCCTCGAACGCCAAGCTCGATGCTGGAAGTTATTTTGTACGGCCCGGCCTGGTTTTGATCCTGCTTGTCGGCGGCCGGCTTCTGAGCATCGGAGGCGGCGGCCGGCTCCTGGGCTCTGGCATCAGTCGCGAGCAAGGCTACCCCCAATACAAATCCCAACAGGAAGGTCAGTGCAAATGCGAGCTTGCTCTTCATCGTTCTTTCCTCCACAAGCTATCTGTGGTCAACGCCTTCATCGGAAGTAGAAAGGATGACTGTTCGACCCGTGAATCTTGGCGTGACACGTCGTGCAATTCTGGAAGCGCAAAGTTGCCTGGTTGTGGAAGCTCGGTGTGCCGGGCGCTCCCGGCGGGGCTTCTTCGCCAACCTTGGTCGCGATCTGCGAGTGGCACTCCAGACAAAGCTGGTTCACGTTGTTACGCTTGAGGAGCCGCGAATTGCTGGCGCCGTGCGGCGTGTGGCAGATCGTGCAACCCTCGGTCTTCAGCGGGGCGTGCTCGAAGACAAACGGCCCCTGCTTATCCGCGTGACATTTCAGACAGGACGCGTCGGCGCCCGCCAGCCGCGTTTGCTTCGCCTCGAACCCGCCGTGCGGGTTGTGGCAATCGCTGCAGTTCATCGCGCCTTCGAGCACGCGATGATGAAACGGCTGGGTGAATTGGGCCTTCGTTTCGTTGTGGCAAGTCATGCACAACTGCGGCTGCGAGTTAATCAGCATCTTCGGAGGCGCCACGTCGGTTGAGTGGGCCTTGCTCGGACCAACGGGAATGAGCGATGAGGGAGCATCCTTCGGCTGGTGTGGCGCGGTCAGCTTGTCGGCGAGCCGCTTCGTGAAATGCGGGGAATGACAGTCGGTGCAGCCGACGTCGTTGCGCCCGTGCTCGCCCCTGCGGTAGTTGTTGTGCTCTTCTTTTCCTGCGTGACACGCGAGGCATTTCTCAGAGATCTGCTTCGGCGTTTCGTTTTCGAACGTGCGAATCTTGGTCTTGTCGCCGCCGCCTTCGACGTGAGCCTTCCCCGGACCATGGCACGATTCACAACCTTCGTTCTTCCATCCGGCCTTTGCCAGATGCGAGTGTGCCGTCTTCGAGAAGCTGTTGAACTGGTCATCGTGACAGGCCTTGCAGGTCTCGCTGCCGACGTAGTCCTCTGGACGGGAGGTCGCCTTTGTCACCAGGGCAGGCTTGTCTTTTTCGGGCGAGGCCGGTTTGGAAAAGGACGACCGGACGGTGAAAGACACTCCGAATATCACCCAGCCAATCACCAGCGCCCACTTGATTGCATTAAGCGCTTTCATAAAAGTCTTGCCTCCCTCGGAATTAGTGAACCGCCTGTGCGGGAACTCGCCTGCGAGCCTGTGTTAGGGCAAGCCGGCGCGCGTCGCTACAGCTGGTGAAACACGACTCGGGCACTCCCAGCGCAACTATCGTTCACAAGCCGGCAGCCGAATCTAAACGACCGGTCAACGGCTCACAATGTCTATCGTTTCAACACTTCATCGAGCAGAAAGACGACTCTCGAACGCCCACGGTGTTGTAGCCATCGGCGCTATAACCTGAGAAAACTGGGTGGTTTTGCGCACTGGCGTGCGGGCTTTTGCCCATGCGCGCCCAGATACACTTCAGCTTCAATGAAGTATCTTCTCAGCACGGTTGATCAGAAGAGAAGAGCCGATCATTCAGCACCGGAACCCGCGTTGCAGGACACGGACCCTAGTGAGTGATCGTCCATTCTTTAGGTCCGATCCGTGTTGATTCTGACACGACGTTTCAGGAGAGCCTATGATGCAGAGCACGCCGCCTGGGGACGACGGTCACGCGCGAACACTGGAAAAAGCGCCGGACAACTGCGCGCTTGTAAACCCTGGAACACTCTCAAACTCGCGCGAATTCAATCGAAAGATGCTGAGGTTCTGATGCGTCGGAGCTTGCACCCAGAGAGGCACATCAAAATGAACAGACACTTCATCAATAGCGGAGTCCTACTACTTGCGTTTGATGGCTTTTCTTGGTTTGCCCAGGTTCTCAGTTTCGGCGGCGGTTGATCCCAATCGTTCGATCACGAACCTGGAGGCCTACGTAGCGGTTTCGCCGCGATCTAACCTCGGCCATCAGGACCGCCCGCTGTAGTTTGAAGAACGCATGATGTATCACCGGGCGATTGATGAGGTCTACTGGCGCCACGTACTGTGGCCGTCGGAAAACAGCACCTGGAAGCCAGCGCTTGATGGTGTGATGCCGCTGGCAACCACAGTCTCAAAGTGGACGACTCGCTGCACAGTCCTACGCCCTCGAACACTACTCCGCACGGCCGATCACCGGCGAGCAGCTGCAAGCCGAGATCGAGCGCACGGCAAAGCAGACAAGACAGTCCGAATCCTTAGCGAGTTATGGAGCGAACTGGGCAACGACCCATATGTAACATCCGAGTGCCTGGCTCGCCCGCTTCTAGCCGATCGTTTCTCAGGAACAATCAGCTTCGCCGGCGGAATGAACATGCAGCGTGGCAAGATAGTTGTGAGGTCATCAGAGGCAACCCTTCTCCGTCCGGGGTGATGTTATCTATGGAAAGTATTAAGTGTTTGGATCGAGAAAATTCCAATGCCCGCTCGGCTCCGCTATGTAGTTTATTCACTCGTTCGCCAATCCTTCTTTCATCTACCTCGTGAGTAACTGTCACGATCGGACCGATCATTCCTTGTCGCCTGCTGTTGAGATGATTGGTCTCTGGACCGAGTCGCTTGCTCGTGACCTCGGGCCTGCTCCGCTTGCCGAGCAGCTTCAGCAACTTCTCTTGCTTGGATTAGCTGTTCAGCTTGCCGCGCCCAGGCGTTGCGTTCTATCCTTGATGGATTGAGAGGCGGCAGCTTTGAGTAAACTCTCTCACCTTGCTACTACCGCCTGGATCGCTACGCGAAGGCGATAGAGCACTATGAGCGCGCGCACGAGATTCTCGCATCCGCAGGCGACGACACCATGCGCCCGGTGGTCGAACCAAACTTCTCTCGTCCTGCATTGCCCTCGGACGGTCCTAACGGAGCGCCCGAACCTCCAACTGCCTTGGAAGAAGCTGCGGCGTCGCGCAATCGTTATTCCCTATGCCTAAGAGAAAAGTTCTCATAGTTGACGACGAAGAACTGATCCGATGGACGCTCACCGAAGCGCTACGTGGGTGGGGTTATACATCCGTCGATGTTGGTTCAGTTGCCGCCGGTGTAGCGGCGTTCGATGCCGAACGACCCGCAGCCGTTCTCCTGGATGTCAATCTGCCCGACGGCACCGGCCTGGATATGCTGAGCGAGATAAAGCGGCATCAACCCGACGCTGTGGTCATCATAATGACCGGCAACGTAACGGTGGCCGATACGATTGCAGCGCTTCGGGGAGGCGCTTATGACTTCATCAGCAAGCCGATCAATCTCGAAGAGCTTCAAGTCACCATCCGCAACGGCATCGAAGCTCAATCGCTTCGAAAAGAAGTGCGTTCAATTCGTCGGGAGCGGGCGCGAGAGTTCAGTCTCGATCAAATAATCGGCCAATCGCCCGGTATGGTCGAGATGTTCAACCTCGCGCGCAAAGTAGCCGAGAGTGAAGTTTCGTCGGTGCTGCTTCAAGGAGAATCGGGAACCGGCAAGGACCTGGTAGCCAAAGCCATTCACTACGCGTCGCGTCGCGCGGATTCCCCATTCATCGCCATCAACTGCGCCGCGCTTCCGGCGACGCTCATAGAGAGCGAATTGTTCGGCTACGAAAAAGGAGCTTTCACGGATGCGAAGGCCCGCAAGGAAGGGTTGCTCGAGCAGGCGGAGGGCGGCACTCTTTTCCTGGATGAGATCGGCGAGCTCGAGTTGAGTCTGCAAGCGAAACTCTTGCGAGTTCTCGAAGAGGGCGCCTTTCGGCGGCTCGGCGGACTCAAGGACATCCCGCTCGATGCGCGAGTAATCGCGGCGTCCAACAGGGACTTGAAGGGCGAGAGCGAAACCGGACGCTTTCGGCTCGATCTCTACTACCGGCTTTCGGTGATTCAAATAGATATCCCTGCCATACGCGAGCGAGGGGATGACATGATTCTGCTTGCCGAGCACTACATTGCCCACTTCAACGAGAGATTGCGAAAGCGGGTGCGCGGCTTGAGCGGAGAGGTCGCGGACATCTTCCGAACCTACGCGTGGCCGGGCAATGTTCGAGAGCTTCGCAATGTGATTGAGCGGGTGATGATCTTGGAAGACGGTGACGTAATCACTCCGGCTTACCTGCCCCGTGGACTTACGCCGGAGGACAAGAGCACGGGCGGCCTTGCAAGCAGGCAGGTTCAGCTTGCGGAAGATAAGAAAACTCCAGGCTTCCGGCTTCCACCCGACGGCGTGATTCTGGACGAAGTAGAGATGTCGCTCGTCCGCCAGGCGATGGAGCGAAGCAACGGCAATCAGACGCGAGCCGCTGAGTTGCTGGGTATCTCGCGCGACCAGCTACGTTACCGCATAAAGAAAATCGAAGACACGACCGAGTCGCGGTAGACCGCAGCAAGCTACCTTGGAGCTCGATCTGGGCCTATCGCTGCGAATTTCTTCGCGCAGAAATGGTCATATTTCCCAATCAGCTTACGCTCGCCTTAAAACTGAACGTTTTCCAAGCGGCACATTCATTGCAGCCGATCTGCTCGTAGGCGAATCAATCCTGATCGCAGGGTGGTTGCGAATGGTAGCTAGCGAGCGAATCACGTTCGAGCGAGTGCTCTGCCCAATCGACTTGTTGCCCGACTCCAAACAGGCGCTTGATTACGCGGCGTCCTTTGCACGGATTTGCGGAGCAAAGCTCTTAATCTGTCACTGCCGCGACCAGTCAGAACGGACCCGGTCGGCGGAATCCGGCGGCCTGGGCGAGGGTGGGAGTGCCGAACGATCCCTTGTGCGCTTGATAGAGCAAGCCAAGTTTGAGCATTCTGTTAATGGCGGCGACATCCTAATAATCGACGGCGATCCGCTCGTCGCGATTCCTCGCATCGCCGCCGACAAGCGCATTGACCTGATCGTCATGCGCTCGCGGAGATGGCAACATGCAAGAGCGCTGCTGGGCTCAATGGCTGAGGCCGTATGCCGCACGGCGCCTTGTCCGGTGCTCATAACTCATCCCCGAGACCGGGAGCCAACGGAGTCAATGCGTGACTCGCCGGTGAAGCGCGTGATGATTGCGTACGACTTTTCGAGCGACGCGGAATTAGCTCTCTCGTATGGGCTTTTTCTGGCGAAGAAGCATCAAGCGGAACTACATTTGCTCCATATTCTTCCGTCGAGGGCCAGGACCGAAGCGCCTGAAGTTGCGATGTTGGCGTTGGGCGCAGGCACTGCGTTTGACGAGATAAGTAACCGGCTGAGGAGCGCAGTTTCTGGCGAAACCAGACTCACATGCCAGATTAAATACGCGGTCCGCGAGGGCCAGCCTTATCGGGAGGTGCTGGCTTACGCGGGGGAACAAGAGATCGATTTGATTTGTATGGGTGCGAGCGGGACTGGGTTCGGCCTGCACGCACTGTTCGGTTCGAATGCGGACCGGGTGCTTCGTCAGGCTGAGTGTCCCGTAATAGTTGCTCGTCCACTCAGACCATCGATGCCAGTCGCGAGCCCAGTGGGATGACCAACGCGTCATTGCTCTTATTGAGCGTTCGGAGGTGAAAGATGAAAATACTGTTAGCGGTTGACGGGTCGAAATTCAGCGACGCCGCTGTCGACAACGTCGCCCGCAGGCCGTGGCCCGACGGCAGCAAATTAGACATTATTTCGGTCTACGAGCCTCCGGCTTTGCCGACGACCGAAACCTGGGTGCTTCCCCAGCACTACTACGAAGAGATGGAGAAGGCCAGTCAGGAACAGGCTCGTGAGGCGATCAACACAGCGAGCGAGCGGCTTCGCGCTGCGCAGAGCAACTTGCGAATCAACAGCGAAATCGCTCGAGGTTACCCGGCTGAGGTCATACTCGACCGAGCCAATCGATGGGGAGAGGATTTGATCGTAATTGGGTCGCACGGCTACAGCGGCTTGAAGCGGTTTCTGCTCGGTTCAGTCTCGCAGAATGTATCGTCGCATGCGAAGTGCTCGGTCGAGATCGTGCGGGCGAAGGACACGACGGAGAGCTAGTTTGCGGTGTCCGACAAACTTCAGTTTGTCGGTGAATCGCTGATGAGTTTCGCTCCAACAACGACGACAAACGAAAGTCTGTCGGACATTTCCCAGGGAGTGAAAAATGATAAGGCCACTCACTCAAGACGAGACTCGCTCACTGTTGATGGAGGGCAGCGTTGGCCGCCTCGGTTGTATAGACAACGGAGCGCCGTACGTAGTGCCGATCAGCTACGTATTTCACGACGACAACATCTACGTTCACTCGTTAGTCGGGCGCAAGATACGAGCACTGCGAAAGAATTCGCGCGCATGTCTTCAAGTGGACCAAATCAAAGACGAATATCACTGGCGCAGCGCCCTTGCTTTCGGTCTTTACGAAGAGGTGACAAACGAGCAAGAGCGAAGTTGGGCCTTGCGCCGGCTACTCTCACGCTTTCCGCAGCTCACGCCTGTTGAATCCGTTCCGGTGCATGACGGCCAGTCTTCGGTCATCGTGTTCCGCGTACGAATTGAGGAGACGAGCGGCGTCGGCGAAGGATAACCGAACCAACTAGCGCCTCTCTCACCAGCCTCAAACCGATCAAAAAAGTGCTCTCCCATTCCGCTCGGTGAATTGGTGCTTGTCCGCGTTGACTCGGCGTCTTACTATATTCACTAGTACATAACTCCCACGGACAAAGTAGACTTTGCGCAATGAGGGAACCGCACGTCGACCGTGACAGCAGCCTGCTGTCAGCCATTTTAAAAACTGACGGCGCGATGATTGTTGTTCTTGATTCAGAAGGGCGAATCGTCCGCTTCAGCCGCGCCTGCGAAGAAGCGACCGGCTACTCATTAGATGAGGTTCGCGGCAGATATGTGTGGGACTCTCTGCTAGTCCCCGATGAAGTTGAGGCTGCCAAACAAGCAATTCGCTCTCTTCAAATCGGTCAAGCCCCCAATCGTTTCGAGAGCCACTGTCTCACCAGGAATGGACAGAAGAGACTGTTTACCTGGAGCGGCGCTCGTTTGCCTGAAGATCCGTCTGTTCAGTGGGTGATAGGCATCGACTCGACCGAGCGCAGGCAGGCTGAAGTGGCGCTGCGTCAGGGTCAAGCGCAGTTGGCCAGTATCATCGATTCGGCTACGGATGCGATCATAACGATCGATCGCGATCAGAACATCGTCCTCTTCAATGCGGCGGCCGGAAAAATGTTCCAGTGCTCAGCTGAATCGGCTATCGAAAAACCACTTGAACGATTCATCCCGGAGCGATTTCGCGCTCCGCATCGAAACCACGTCGAGAAATTCGATCGAACGAATGTTACCAAGCGCTCGATGGGAGAACTGGGAGGCATCTCGGGAGTCCGGCAGGATGGTGAAGAGTTTCCGATCGAAGCCTCAATTTCCCAAACCGAAGTGGACGGGCAAAAGTTTTACACAGTCATCATTCGCGACATTACAGCCCGCAAGCGAGCGGAAGAACAGCTACTCGAACAGGCTGCTCTGCTTGACCGAGCATCGGACGCGATTATCGTGCGCGACTTCGAAGACCGGATACTGTATTGGAACAGGGGCGCAGAGCGAATCTACGGTTGGAGCGCCGCAGAAGCGGCCGGGAAGAATATTCGAGAGCTCTACTACAAGGAAATCACTCCTCATTTCGATGAAGCGAGACAGGTCTTGCTGGAAAAAGGCGAATGGGCA
>Ga0257146_1000050_pt1 | contig 12087 bp, 9 predicted proteins | sample CO08A_FD_185958 | JGI IMG/M metagenome (GOLD analysis project Ga0257146, IMG submission 185958) | Soil microbial communities from H.J. Andrews Experimental Forest, Oregon, United States - CO-08-A | ecosystem: Environmental > Terrestrial > Soil > Temperate forest > Bulk soil | place: USA: Oregon...
AGCGAGGGCGAAATGAGATTCAACCTGGCGCTCCTGCTCGCTACAAGTCTTCTTGTCCCGGCTCACGCAACGCTCGGCGCGAGGAGACCTGCAAAATCGACGCGCTACACGATTCAGATAGGCTCATTTTCCAACCAAGCCCAAGCCCAGCAGCTCATGGCGAGACTCGGCAACCGCGGCGAGTTCGCGACATTGACAGTGGTAGATGTGCCAGGCCGCGGCAGTTGGACTCGCGTGTCCGTCGGGTCTTTTGCGACGGTTACGGAGGCTCGTGAGCGTGCAGAAGCTCTGGTGAGCCGTGGAGTCATTACCGAGTTTTTCATAAGAACACTCCAGGATTCCTCACAACATCCAGCTCCAATCGATCAGAACTTGGGAGCCTCTGCGTTCCGTCCGTCTCAGGCTGCTTTCGGCTCGGAGCTCCAGCCTTCGAGGCTCGGTGGAGGAGTGCCTCCGCGAGCGCCTGCTACTTTGGCGGAAGCCGGCCGCCCGCGTGTGGCTTCTAGCCTCCGTTCTTCCCCAATGCGAGCTGATCAGCGTCTCGTCGCAAGCCTACCAGTGGCGAGGAGGCTGAGCCTCGCCCTTTCGCCGACCATCGAAACTCGTTTTTTGCCCAGGCCGGACCCTGCAAGGCTCGCATTTTCGTTGATAACCGGGGACGCTCGGCATTCGCGAGCACCTAGGGAGGCCGGGTTATGGATTACGGGCGATACCGCAGAAGGACTGGCACGCTTGCGCTGGATTGCTGGGCCGAATGCGGCCGAACTGATCACTCTAGAAGGAGATGGGCTAGTGAAGCTGGATACGCGCCTATTGGCAAGAGCAGCGCGAGTCGAGGACGTGCCCTTGATCGAGCGACCGCTCGCCGCGACCGACTATATTTGTTCGAATGAGGGACTGCTGCTGTTGGTTCAGCTTACCCAGTCGAGGCATCGCTATCGTCTTCACATTGCCAGGCAAGCCCCGACTCGCGGGGCCGCGATTGCCGTGGCCGGCGGAATAAACCTGGACAACAACTTCGACAGCCGCATAAATCCGCACCGGAGGTTGGGTAAAAAGATGGACAACGAGCGGCCGCCGGACGGGTTTGATTCGCTTGTTGCAATAAACCCGGTTGCCCGCTGGTTCAACCAGCAAACCAATCAGCTCGTGCCCGCTGGGCTCATTACATTCCACGAGATGGCGGAGGCTCACGCCAAGCTCGAACTGGGGCTCGAGTATCTTAGCGATGGGTCAAGGATTGGCGCTCACGACGTGGCGCTGGAGCGCGAGAAGCGGCTGAAAGCCCAACGACCGCTAGCCGGCGTGGTTCTAACCGCTGGAGCAAATCGCGTTCTGCGGTCGGAGGAGGAGGTTCGCGAGTTCTTTTCACGAAGCGCTAGCGCCGGCAGACAACGATGAGGTCCCTGTCTCGATCACCGCAGAATCGCCGCCAACCATTGCTGGTTCCCGCCTTTACAGTCCGCGTTCGCGTGTGATAGCTTTTCTTGGTTCAAATGGAACAAAGATTCTGATTTGTGGCAGAGGAGACAGGAATAGTGGCTTTGGCAAAGGAAGTCAAGACCGATGTAATCGGTCAGTACAAGAAACATGAGACTGACACCGGCTCGCCCGAGGTTCAGGTCGCGCTGATAACTCAGCGGATTAATGGACTCACCGAACACTTCAAGACGCACGGCAAAGACAATCATTCGCGGCGAGGCTTGCTCAAGCTGGTCAGTCACCGGCGCAGGTTGCTGGATTATTTGAGACGCAAGGACGCTGATCGCTACCGCGAAGTCATCAACCGTCTGGGTATAAGAAAATAGAGATCACTTCAGCGAGAGGCCGGGAGCACAAGCAACCGCCCCCTGCGGTCCGGTCAGTTGTCGGTTCTCTGGCGTGCGGCTACGGCTTAGCTGTTCGAGTATTTCGGGCATCCCTTAACAGGGCGCGCCACCTGCAGTTCAGACAGAACGAATTATCGATGGCCACGGGAGCGAGTCGGCGAAACCGACCCTCACCGTGGCCTTGCTTTTTTGCACTCCGGCGAAATGAATCAGGTCGAGGGTTTCAGCGTTGAGAGTTTAGACACTTGAGTCGCGCGCGGGAAGGGCGATCGGTAAACGGTGCCAGACCTTCTGAGACAGGCGGTCAGCGCGCAGCGGAGAGAGAAGGAGATACTTATGGAGTTGAAGGAATCAGTCCAATTGGGAGGAATCGAGTTTTCAATCGAGACAGGGAAGGTAGCAAAGCAGGCAGATGGCTCGGTCATGGTGCGCTACGGAGACACAGTGGTCCTGGTCGCTGCAGTTGGTTCGAAGCCGCGAGAAGGAATAGATTTTTTCCCGCTCACTGTCGAATACCGCGAATACGGGTATGCAGCGGGACGCATCCCGGGCAACTATTTCAGGCGTGAGGGCAGACCATCAGAAAAAGAGACTCTGACGTCGAGATTAATCGATCGCCCGATTCGCCCGCTGTTCGCCGAAGGCTATAACAGCGAAACACAAGTCGTAGCTTTCGTGCTTTCAGCCGACGAGTCTTATGACTCAGACGTACTTGCGCTAACGGGAGCTTCCGCAGCGTTGTACCTCTCCAACATCCCATTCGAAACCCCTATCGCGGGCGTTCGCGTCGGGCTCATCGAGGACCGCTTCATCGTCAATCCCACCTATGATCAGACCCGCGCGTCCGCGCTGAACTTGATTGTGGCCGGATCCGAAGAAGCCATAGTGATGGTGGAGGCAGGAGCGAAGGAAGTTGCGGAAGAAGTAATGGTCGAAGCACTGATGTTTGGGCACAACGAGATCAAGAAACTCTGCCGGCTCCAGAAAGAGATGCGGCAGAAGCTCGGCGTCACCAAACGCGAAGTCGTGAAGCCCGAGCTGGATCAGGCGATGTTGTCCGAGATCGAGGCTCGAGTAACTGACTCGCTTCGGGACGCGCTCGATACGACCAAACGAGACAAGATCGAGAGTTACGCCCAAGTCGATAAGATCAAGGCGGAGACCGTCGAGGCCTATCCCGAGGAAGAGCCCGATAAGCGCGCAATGGCAAAGAAAGTCTTCGACCATTTGAAGGAGAAGATTTTCCGTGAGGACATCTTGAATCGCCGGCATCGACCCGACGGGCGGCGGTTCAGCGAGATACGCCCGATATCCATACAGATCGGATGGCTTCCGCGCACGCACGGCTCTGCACTGTTTACTCGCGGCGAGACTCAAGCCATCGTGACCGCGACACTCGGAACCAGCGAGGACATTCAGTATCTGGACGATTTGGAAAAAGGGGAAGTCAAGCGGCGGTTCATGCTCGCTTACAACTTCCCGCCTTTCTCGGTCGGCGAGACCGGCCGCATAGGCTCAACAAGCCGCCGCGAGATCGGGCACGGGGCGCTTGCTCGACGAGCTCTGGAGCCGATGCTACCCGGCGACGACGAATGGCCGTATATCATCCGCATAGTCTCTGATATCACCGAATCTAACGGGTCGAGCTCGATGGCCTCGGTGTGTGGCGGGACGCTGGCTTTGATGGATGCGGGCGTGCCGGTGAAGCGCCCGGTGGCTGGCGTTGCGATGGGTCTGGTGATGGAAGGCAACAAGTACGCGATACTCACCGACATTGCCGGCGCCGAAGATCACTACGGCGACATGGATTTCAAGGTTGCCGGCACCCGCGACGGAATCACCGCGTTGCAGATGGACATCAAAGTCGGCGGGATCAACGCTAGAATCCTGGCGGATGCGCTTCAACAAGCTCGCGATGGCCGGATGTATATCTTGGAGAAGATGGAAGCTGTCATCGGAGCGCCTCGCGCGGAGATCAGCCAGTACGCGCCTCGCATTCTCACCATTCAGATTCCCGTGGACAAGATCCGCGAGGTTATTGGGCCTGGTGGAAAGGTCATACGAGGCCTGGTCGAGAAGACCGGCTGCAAGATCGATGTCGAAGACACGGGCCGCATCAACATCGCTTCGGCCAACCTTGAATCTGCAGAAGCAGCCAAGCGGGCGATTGAAGAGATAACCGCAGTGCCTGAAGTCAACAAGACCTATCTCGGAACCGTTCAACGTATAGCGGATTTCGGCGCATTCGTTGAGATCATGCCGGGAACGGACGGCTTATTGCACGTTTCCGAGATCGCCGAATATCGGGTAGCTAACGTTCGAGATGAGCTTGAAGAAGGTCAGCAGTTGCTGGTCAAGGTGATCAACGTTGATCCTTCCGGCAAGATTCGACTGTCGCGCAAAGCGGTCTTGAGAGAAGAACGCGGCGAGCCCGCCGAGGAGAGCGACCGCTCAGACGATCGGGAAGGCCGAGGCGATCGTCCGCCCCGCGATGACCGCGGGCCTCGCGGGCCGCGTCCGGGTGGAGATCGCCGCCCGAACCGCGGACCACGACGTTAAGGATTGAAGACGAACGTGACAGTTGCCGTGATCCTTGGAGGGCCAGGTGTTTGTCGAACACTTGGCCCTTCATTTCTTACTGCCAGTCGCTCACCCAACAGTAACAAGACCGTGCGATTCGGCGTGCCACTGTCGCGCTGCGCGAGCGGTTTTCTTCGCAGCCGGAAGTTGCTGGCCTGTCATCTCCGTATAAACTTTCTCTACCTGCGATGCAAAGCCGTCGCCCTTTCCGACGTAGCGCGCGATCTGTGCGTCAGCCGACAGCAAGCCGCTGATCTTCTCAATTGAGTCGCGCACTTCCTGCCCCGATTTCTTTCCATTCACCAGCGCGCCGACCTGGTCGCGCAACGACTTGAAGTACTTCTGCTGGTCGGCAAGCACCGTGTCCACGCCGCGAGGCCCGTGACCCGGACAGACCACTCGAGCGCCCAGCTTGCGCGCGGCATCAAGCGTCGCAACCCACTTTTCGATATCTCCATCGCCTACAAAGTTGTAAGGGCCGTTTACACACGCGTCGCCGGTGAAGAGGATTCGCTCGTTTGGCAGCCAGGCGAACGCATCACCGTGGGTGTGCGCGATGCCCAGGTGCATAAGCTCAACTCGATGCTTGCCGTCGTCGAAGATCATCTCGCGGGGGAAGAGAACTGAGGGAGGCTTCAGCTTTGAAGCGGCGACGTCCGGCCTGGTCTTTGCCGTGTCCTCCCAACGGCCAGGCTTGCCGCCGTAGTAGCCCGTCTCGTACTTCTTCATCTCGTCGATAACGCCTGTGTGAGCTATCGGCGTCGCGCCGTTGTCGACCCACACTTGATTGCCGTAAGCGTGGTCGCCGTGATGATGAGTGTCAAAAGCGAACCGAATTGGCTTGTCGGTGAGCGCGCGAATCTTGGGCAATATCTCTGCAGCGCCGGACGGGAAGTTCGCATCGATTACAAGAACGTAGTCCTGGAAGATGACCCAGCCGTTGTTGCAATGACCCTTAACCAGGTTGCCCTCGTGGAAGTAAATCTCGGGCGCCAGCGGATCGACCTTACCGATCTCGGGCTCCGCACTGGCAACAAGAGCCCTGGCATCCTTCATGGTCAGACCAATCAGGGCTGCTCCCCCGATCAACATCTCTCGCCGCTTGACGTCGCACATGGTGAGTTCTCCTTTATGGTTACTTCGTGTTTTTGCGGGCCTTTGCGTCTTTGCGTGAAATGGGTTTCTCGCAAAGGCGCAAAGACTCGCAAAGACGCCGCGATCCGTATCTTTCCTCGTCGAACAGTAGAAACGGCGGTAGGAAGACGCTCTTCCCACCTTACGAGTTTCGGCATTATATGACGCGGCCCGCATTCGCACAAAGCTGCTCGCTAGCTTAAGCCCGACATTTCGTGGAGAATCAGTTTCGTGGTTACGATCGACGGATTGAATCAATCGCGCGGGTTGTTGGGCTTGAGCAAAGACGATCTGCGCGACTTCATGGCCTCGCTTGGCGAGCTGCCCTATCGCGCCCGACAGCTCTTCGCCGCGATGCACCGCCGGCGGATCACTAGCTTTGATTCGATGACCGACCTGCCCAAGACTCTGCGGCATCTGCTTGATGAACACGCGGTTGTCACCCGCACTAGCGTCGAGAGCGTCTTCACTTCATCGGACGGCACACGCCGCTTTCTCCTAAAACTGGGCGACGGGCGGGAGATTGAGTCAGTCTTCATGCCCGAGCAGCATCGCGACACGATCTGCATATCGAGTCAGGTCGGTTGCCCGCTTGCGTGCGATTTCTGTATGACTGGGGTCGTCGGCTTGAAGCGCAACATGACCGCTGGTGAGATAGTCTCGCAAGTTGTGATCGTGTTGAACGAAGTCTACGGCGCCGGAGTCGAGACGCCTCACCGCACTAACATAGTAATGATGGGGATGGGCGAGCCGCTGTTGAACTACGAGGAGGTGATGAAGTCGATCCGGTTGATGGCGGATCAGGAAGGCCTCGCCATAGCGCCTCGTCGAGTCACGCTTTCGACGGCTGGTATCGTCCCGCGAATCTACGATCTGGCTCGGGAGGAAGTCAGGCCGCGTCTTGCCATTTCTCTGACCGCGTCCAACGACGATCTGCGTGACCGTTTGTTCCCGATCAATCGCAAGTATCCATTAAAAGAGTTGATAGAAGCTTGTCGCCGCTATCCGCTTGGCGAACGCGAGCGATTGACCTTCGAGTATGTAATGCTGGCGGGGGTGAACGACAGCGATGACCAGGCGCGCGAGCTTGTGCGTTTGCTTGCAGGTATTGCCGCGAAGGTGAACTTGATCCCGCACAACCCGGCGCCCGAGCTTCCCTACCAGGCGTCTTCGATGGAACGCATCGAGGCCTTTCAAGGCGTACTGACTGCAGCCGGATTGCCATCATTCATTCGCCGCCCGCGCGGCCGAGACATATCGGCCGCCTGCGGTCAGCTTGCCGCGAGACATCAAGCTACAGCGTAGAGATCCAGTCGTCCTTTTCGTTGATAAGGGTAATGTTGGTGAACCCTGGCAAACCTGTCTTGACCGCACTCTTCCCAAGCTGCTAAAACGCGCGCGTGGTGCGTCCCGCCATCACTTTTGACCTCAGCCTCATCAAGTACGAACTCGAACTGTTCCTGCTCGCCGGCGAGTTCGAGCTCTTCGAAGACCAGCGTCTCGTAGCAACTGTACAAGCCAGCTCTTCGGCGGCCGAGTTCTCTTACGGCAAGCTGATCATCTCGTGCTGGGGCGACGGTTGGTCGCGCTCGTGGCGAGTGGTTTCATGCGAGCTGTCTCCAGACCGGATTATCCTCGAGTGCGCTAAGCAGATGGGAGTCAGGCGATGCGAGCTTGCGTTGAGCCGCGGCGCGGGAGTTCGACAAGCGGCGCACGCCAGGAAGGAGTTCGCTCGCAAGCTCGCAGCCATCGTCGAAGCGAGTCTCCCCGGCGTTCGTGTCGAGCAAGCCGTCACCGCGCGAAATGACCGCCGTCACCTCTCGGGCGTTCATGCCCGTCTGATCATTCGAGATCGGGGCAGGAGGTTCGCCGGCATCGGCGTGAGCGAGACTGAGTTGCAGCCGAACGTAGACGCGGCGCTCACGTCCGGGTTGATCTGGCTCGAGGAGCTTCGGCGCCGAAGCGGTTCGGTCGATGGACTTATGATCTTTGCGCCGCGCTGCGACACGATAGCCATTCGCCTGAGCGCGCTCGCGGCCGAGAATAAGATCTCGCTCTTCCGTGTTGACGAAACAAATGGCGCGCTGGCGCCCATTTCGCCTTTCGATCAAGGCGATCTGAATGACAGTTTTCGAAAGGCGGCGCGGCGCGCTCACTGGCCGCGGCCGGGAATGCTTCCGCCCGACTGCGCGATGCTGGTCGAGTCGGTGCGAAGGCTGGCTCCCGACCATATCGAAACCCATCATCGGGGCCCGTGGGTCTCGCTTTCAGTTCGAGGTCTTGAAGTCGCCCGGGTCTGGATCAATCGCCGGCGAGTCGAATTCGGAGTCGGCGAAGCACGAGTGAAGCTCGATCACCGGAACGAGCACGAGCTGGCGCGGCTGGTACAGGAAGCTCTGACGCGCCGCCGTCCCGAATCCGAATTTCGCAACGAGATGGTCTTTCGGTATCAACCTGAGCGCTGGCTCGAGTCGATCATAAGCCGGGATGTGACCACCCTTGACGCCACACTCGACCCGCGTTTTGTCTATTCCCAAGTTCCGACCTATCGCGGTGAGCAGAGGACTTTCATAGACCTACTGGCGGCGACGCGCGAGGGCCGGCTTGCGGTGATGGAGTTGAAGGTGAGCGAAGAGACCGAGTTTCCGTTTCAAGGGCTCGACTACTGGTTGCGAGTCGAGTGGCATCGCGCGCGAGGCGACTTCCATCGGCGTGGGTACTTCGAGGGTCTTAGCCTGATCGATGCGCCGCCGTTGTTGTATCTTGTTGCGCCCCTGTTTCGCTTTCACGAAACGACAAAGTTAGTCGCCGGTTCGATTCACGAGCGAGTGCCGGTGTATCGAATAGGACTCAATGAAGACTGGCGTCGGGAGCTGCGGGTGTTGCTGAGAGAGAGATTGAATTAGGAAAGGGCAAAGAGCAAAGAGCGAAGTGCTCTTAGCTCTTGGTTCTTTACCCATCAGCGACGCTTCGATTTTCCGATTAGCGCATCGATGCTCAATATCCCGGAGCCTCGCGAGGCGATATACAAAAACACAACGCAGAACAGGACAGCCATCTCTCCCTTATTCATAATTGGCCAAAATCCGCCCGGCGCGTGCGCCTTGAAGTAGGCCGCTGCCATCTCACCGCTGCAGATGAAAGCGACTATGCTGGTCAGGAGTCCCACGGCGATCAAGATGCCGCCGGCAAATTCAATGACTGCGGCAGCAATCATCAGCGCGGCCTCTTGCTTCTGCCCGCCGAGTACTCCGAAGAGCTTCTGAGCGCCGTGACAAGCGAACAATGCGCCCGCGACGATCCGCATCAGCGCGTAAAAAAAGTTTGAATACCGCCCAAGCCATTTCTCCATCGGTTCTTCCTTTCAATCTGGATCTCTACGCTGACGCCGTCCGTTTGAGCCGTTAGGTGCAAAAGGCATAACCGCAAGAAAGCAAGCGATTATGGAGTCGCTTCATCTCGGGCGCGACGTCTGGTCACCAAGCCGCTCGGCCCCGCCCTGCGATTTGATGAAAGCTGAGAGCCCAGCGCGGACGTTACGCGGATGCGTCGCTGACATTTATAGGCGTCTCGTCCTTCTTGTGGCTGGGAAGCACTCCAACCATTTCGGTGTGAGCAGTCTCAGCCGCCCAATACACCGAGATCATTGTCACTACCGAGAGTCCAATAATATACAACGAGATCGGCCACGAGGCGTTGTACCTCTTCAGTAGCGCGGCGGCGATCAGCGGCGAGAGCCCTCCCGCAATCACCGACGCAAGTTGATAGCCCAACGAGGCGCCGCTGTACCTGACTCGCGTGCCGAACAGCTCTGAGAAGAAGCTTGCCTGCGGTCCATACATCGCAGCGTGTCCGAGAACCAGCGCAAGCACAATCGCCAACGTCATCAATCCATTGCTGGTAGTTTCGATCAACCAGAAGAACGGGAAGGCAAACAGCGCGGTGAAGATTGCTCCGAACAGGTAAACAGGCCTTCGCCCGAACCGGTCCGACAACGCGCCAAAAGCCGGCATCGTAAACAGCTCTATGATTGCGGCTGTCGAGATGGCTGCGAGAAGCGCCGAGCGCGAAAACCCTAAGCGCGGCTGCGTTGCGTAAGCCAGCACGAACACAGTGTAGAGATAAAACGCTCCGTTCTCAGCCAGCCTCGCGCCCATCGCGAGCAGCACGTTCTTCGGGTGCTCGCGCACCGCGTCGAGTATCGGCATTCGCGCTGCGCGGCCTGCTTCTTTGATCTCGGCGAATATTGGCGGCTCGACGACTGCTAGTCTGATAAACAATCCAACGCCGACCAGAACGAAACTTAGAAGGAACGCCACGCGCCAGCCCCAGCTCAGCAGCGCTTGCTCGGGCAGCTTTGTGATCTGGCCGAAGATCACCGTCGATAGCAGCAGACCGGCCGGCACGCCGATCTGTGGCCAGCTACCGTAGAAGCCGCGCTTGCCCCGGGGAGAATGCTCGACCGCCATCAATACCGCGCCGCCCCACTCGCCACCCACCCCGAATCCCTGGGCGACCCTGAGAACGACGAGCAGTATTGGCGCCCAGATTCCGACCTGGCTGTAAGTGGGAAGACAGCCGATCAGGAAAGTGGCCACTCCCATTATGAGCAGCGTGAGGATCAGCATGGACTTGCGGCCGATCTTGTCGCCAAAGTGCCCGCATACGATTCCTCCGATGGGCCTCGCCGCAAACCCGACGGCGTACGTGCCGAACGCCGCAAGCGTCCCAGTCAGCGGATCGTAGTTGGGAAAGAAGAGTTTGTTGAAAATCAGCGCGCTGGCAGTCCCGTAGAGGAAGAAGTCGTACCACTCGATAGTGGTGCCGATGAAGCTGGCAATGGCGACTTTTCGAATCGCCGCATTAGTGGAGGGAGGGGTCTTCAAAATTCTTCGAAGCTCTCGCCGGCAGCCTTATCTCTCGCAACGAGCGGCATAGTATCATTTGCTCCCTTCCGACGGGAAATGAATCGTGAGAATAAACCGGGCGCCACGCAAGACGCCGCGGAAGAGGCGTCGCTCAGCGGAGTGCGGGTCAAAGTGGTCGGGACACTCAGGTTCGTCTTCAAGGAATAGACGATTCGGTGGTGTCCGAGCTCGAATGTTTTCTCTGCGTATAACCTCGGCGTCTCAGCGCCTCCGCGGTTAGCATTGTTTCGGCGCTTACTAACCGCGGAGACGCTGAGACGCATCAGAGACTGCGCTGAGAAATTGAAATTAGGAAACCACCGGCGATCTTATTTGTTGGCGGTTCGGCCTTCGAGACGAGATTACTGTTTGGCGGTGGGAGTGCTCGCCTGGTTCTCGATCGATCGGGAGGAGTCAGGCCGAGGAGTTCATTCTTTCTTCTCGCGACGAAACATTGTAAGAATCTGTCCGGAGCCCGGCTTCGATGAGAACTCAGTGGGACGATTGCCCTTCAGCACGCCGCAGTGCCTGAACGAGTCCCCATCAAGCTCGTAAATGGCTACAAACTTGGTGCCCGCAGCAGCGCCTACCGTCAAGACGTAGTCGATTGTCTTTGGCCTCTTCGTGGGATCGAGCGTGGCCGTTCCTTCACCGACGACTTTGCCGTCACTCTCTACCTTCCACTTTCCTGTGACCTCAAAGATGAGCTTGTCCTTCCCGGCTTCTCCAGCGGGTGTCCTAATGCCGTCATCGAATTCATCGACAAGCCGCCAGGTGCCCTGTAGTTTCTTAAGTTCCGCAGAGACGTCCTCTTGTGTTGGCTTGCCGGCTGCGATGAGTGCAACAGAAAAGAGTGCGATAAGCGGCCATTTCGTCATGGCACTTCCTCCCGCTGTTACCCGATCCGCGCGCTCTGGCCGCCGTCGACCGGCAACGTTACCCCGGTGATGAACTTTGCTTCGTCCGATGCAAGGAACAGCGCCGCGTAAGCGACGTCCCAGGCAGTTCCCATTTTCCCGCCAAGCGGAACCGCTGAGTCACGCTGACGAATCAGATCCTCTTTCGGAATCCCTCTCGCCTTTGAGATTCCTTCGATAGCCATCGGCGTGTTCATCAGACCGGGCATTATCGCATTCGCTCGAATGTTGTGCTTCGCGTTCTCGAGCGCGATCTGATGAGTGAGCGCGTTCACGCCGGCCTTCGAAGTCTTATAAGCTACGATGCCCGTCGAGCAGATCGCCGCAATCGAAGAAGTGTTTATGATCGACCCGCAGCGTTGTTCTCTCATCGTCGGTAGCACGGTTCTCGAAGACAGGAACATGCCTTTGAGGTTTACGCTCATGATTCTGTCCCAGGACTCTTCGGTGAGGCTTAGAATCTCGTCGTCACCGCCTCCGATGCCGACATTGTTATGCAACACATCCACCCGGCCGTAAGCTTCAACCGCGGTTCGGACGAAAGCGTCACAATCCGCCTGACGAGTGACGTCCGCCCTAAAAGCGAAACAGGTTCCGCCCTCGGCTTCAATCAACGATTGAGTCTCGAGCGCCGATTCATAGTTGTAATCGACCAGCACGACGCGGGCGCCCTCTCGCGCGAACAGGATCGAGGTTGCGCGGCCGTTGCCGATCGTATCG
>Ga0257146_1000051_pt1 | contig 12008 bp, 7 predicted proteins | sample CO08A_FD_185958 | JGI IMG/M metagenome (GOLD analysis project Ga0257146, IMG submission 185958) | Soil microbial communities from H.J. Andrews Experimental Forest, Oregon, United States - CO-08-A | ecosystem: Environmental > Terrestrial > Soil > Temperate forest > Bulk soil | place: USA: Oregon...
AGCAGGAGCATACGAGGACCCAAAGCAGCTCAGATGTTGATCCGAGCGTTGCTTCCAGAATCAACCGCTTTCTTGCGACTGGTGCGTTTCCCGGCCTTGGCACGCGGCGCATAACTGAGAGCTTCTTTCCGGTTGCGCGAGCAGAGACCGAAGCCTCTGCTAAGGTCAACCATCAGATGGGCCAGCAGCACTCGCTGATGCTGCGATACGCCTTCACCAATAACCGAGAGGCGAGTGATGCGTTCAATACTGGCGGGCTGACTGATGCGAGCAGTCGGGGCAGCAGCTTTACCGAAGATCACCAACTCGTCGGCTCCCTCGTGTCGCTCATCAGCACAAATGCAGTAGGGGATTTGCGCTTTCAACTAGCCACCCGCAAGGTTGTGCTCCGCACTAACGATCAGGCCGGACCCGAAATAGATATAAACGGGATCATCAATTTTGGCCGTCCTTATGAGGGCGATGATCGTCGCAGAGAAAACCACTACCAGATAAGTTACACACTCGGGTTGACCCAAGGCGCTCATTTGATCAGATCGGGGCTCACGGCGAACCACGTCCGCTTGCACTCGTTCGCCCCAGACGGATTTGGCTCAGTTTACCTATTTGGCAGTCTCGCTGATTTTCTCACCGGGCGCGCAGATACGTTTCGGCAGGCATTTGGTGATCCGAGCACGAGCTTTGTAGTCACTAGCTTCGGTGGATTCATCCAAGATCATTGGTCTGTGAATAAGCGGGTGACGCTTGATCTAGGTCTCCGCTACGACTTTGAGCACCTGCCAAATCAATGCAATCAAGATACTAACAATCTCAGTCCGCGAATCGGCATCGCCTACAGCCCTTCAGATACCTGGGTGCTGCGAGCAGGCTACGGGATATTTCATGATCGCTATGTTCTGGCGTTCTTGAATCGCGCTTTGGAAAAAGATGGCAGCAGAGCGTTTGAGCAGGTAGTGTCCAATGTTGATATGGCCAGCGCAATCTTTCAGAACTCTGGCGGCGCGCCACTTAGCTCTCCGATAGCGACTATTCATCCGTCAATATTCCGGGCGGACCCTCTACTTGCTGCGCCTTATAGCCAGCAGGCAAATCTTGGCATCGAGCGCCTGCTAACCAAGAACCTAACTGCGGGGGTAAGCTACCTGCTTGCGAGAGGAGTCAAGCTTTCGCGCACACGAAACGTGAATCTATTGCCGCCTGTAGTGCTCACCGATAGGAATGCCGTGAATCTCGGAGTGGTCAACCCTTCACCTCAACAGATTGGCCGTGAAGTCTTTGGACCAGGTCGTCGCGATCCGCGCTTCAATGACATCTACCTGCTCGAAGACTCAGCCACCTCGACCTACCACGGCGTTTCGCTTACGCTGAACAGAAGGTTGGCTGATGAGTTTGAGTTCTCCGCGAGCTACACATTTTCAAAGACTATTGATGATGCTTCCGATTTCGATGAGCAGCCGGAAAACCCTTTCAACTTGAGAGCAGAACGCGCCCTTTCGCGGAATCATCAAGGGCATCGCTTTGTGCTGAGTGCGCTTTATGACCTTCCGTTTGGCGAAGAGGAGGAAAAAGACGCCAAGCCTGGGCAGCGGAAAGACAAGTCAAACTTTCTTAGCGAGGTACTTGGCCACATAGAGGTTGCTCCTATCGTGACGATCGGAAGCGGCCGGCCAATTAATCCTCTTACCGGCCTTGACTCAAATCGCAGCCACGCGTTTCCACTTTCATCACGTCCTCTCGGCTTTGGCCGCAATACGCTCAAGACCCCTAGCCTTGCGACGGTTGATCTGCGCGTGCTTAAGTATTTTCATCTGGGTGAGCATGGCAAGCTTGATTTCGTCGTAGAAGCATTCAATCTGTTTAATCACGTCAATGTCAGTCAGATTGATCCATTTGGAGGACCGGATTTTAGGCCGCGCGTGGGCTTTGGTGGCTCGTTAGATGCCTTCAATCCCAGACAGTTTCAGTTCTCGATAGACTTCGAGTTTTGAGGCCCCAAAACTTGGACGCTCCGTTCCGTCTGCGCCAAAGGCCAGTCTCCGTCGGAAATCAACCGTGTACGAGTTAATCGGTGAGGCGCGCATGAAAAATTGAGTCGGGCGACACGAATCATCGGGTTGTGCAACACTCACACGATGGCTTACCTTCTCATTCTCATAGTTCACTCTCTCGCACCAGCTTCGGAGCGTTGACTCTCTCCAAGCACGCACTTCGTAACTACCACCCCATGCCATTCAACTTTCTAAGGCCGAGCGTCATCCTAGACTTTGATCTGAATATTGCGAAATGCAATCGGAGAGCCGGAATAAGACTGCAGTCCTACATAGCCTACTGGCGCGCCGGTTTCTGAGGCAACGCCACGAGCTGCATCAGTATTCTGAAATCTGGTTGTCCTGACCTTCGTACCCGTGTCGAGATTTGTAAGATCAACCGTGTAGTTGTTCCCTCTAACATCGATCTCATACTCATACCACGTTCTCGGGTTCAAGGTCGGACCTGGCTGATATATCTGAGTCTCAGAATCAAACGTGTTGAAATTAGGGATGGAGTCCTTTGCCGGAATCTTGTAAATCGCTCCGGTTCGATTCTTGCGCAAGCCATTGGGTTCAGGTCGGACACCGAAGAAGTCCTTACGTGGGTCGCCTATCGCGTTATCGTCTATCTGGACCTCGAATCCGGAATGGACGGCACTCCACGCCCGGTTCTTCTGGAAGAGCTGGAAATCATTATCGTCACCTTGGATACGGTTGAGGATGACCGGGGTCGGGTTAAGCAAAGGATCGCGAAAGCGTAGAAAGATGCCCGAATTCTGGTTTACCAAATCAAACATCCTGAACTGCACCTTGAGAGTGAAATCCGCGAACGCTTCGGCAGCATAGTATAGGAGACCAAAGTCGCCGGTGCCGTAAGTGACGATCTCGCCGCTGATCAGGGCAAAGCCGTTACTTGCTGTCGGGCTGACCCGAGTCCAGCGGTTAAAGGAGACACCGGTTCCGTCGAAGAGCGGCCGAAAGCCTGGAGTGATAGCGAACGCTGGCGGCTTCGGCAAAACGGAAGCGGTCAGCAAATCCGCTGCGCGGCGGGCCAGAGCTACTCCAGTTAGCATCGGGTTAGGCGAGCCGGTGCTAGGAAAAAGCGCGGGACTTGCGACGTAGCAATTGGTCGTATCATGGATTCTCCCGAACTCGTTGGTTACTCCGTCGGCCGGCTGGTTGCTCATTCGAAGCGTTCCAGCCTCGTGGTGTGTTGTGCCCAAGGCATCTCGGATGTCGAACTTCAACCTCCCACCGTCGTTCTCTCGGAGAACTTTCAAATCAGCCGCTGTGGCTCCCGCGGGAACTGGGATCGTAATCCCCAAGCGGTTCGTCAGAATGTCAAACGGCTTTCCGTTCGCGAAGATCACCGCTACCTTGTCAGAAAACTCATCCATAACATCCCAAAATGCGCGATCATCTTGTGTTTGCGCGCTCCCGCCTGATGGCGCCAGTGCATTCCCGACTACCGCGTAGGCTGCGGGACGATTGAAGTCGATGTCGCCTGGAGACTGAGCGAGCCCGATGCGACTGTCCGGATTCATCGGCGACATCTCCCCAATTCCACGAAGCGTTATTACTACGGTTGTGCTGTCTGACTCCGTCATCGCTCGAACTTGCTCTATGTCGGGAACTTTCTTGAAAAGGAACGCCTCGGAGTTATTGCCTAAGTCTGACAGGCCGGAAGCTGTGATCTGCAGATGAAAGTATTTGTCCTTGCCATTGATGTTCGCCTTTCCCTTCACAAAGAGGGCGGACACCTGCAAGGTCTTGAGCGAAGCGGCGGGGAGATTTGTCAGCGCTTCCTTCGGGACTCGTATGGTGAGATTGGAGCGAAGATGGGCCATCAAGTTTTCGCCCATCCGCTGAGCCGCACGGCCAGCCAGCGAATCCTTAAATGTCGTGATGGCGACGCGAGTGGTCTCGATGGTGCCGAGGGCTATGATTGCGACACTCTGCGTCCCGTCCGGCCTAGACGGAGACAGCGGGACATCTACAGAATTTCCAGTTCGATCGATGGCCCGCACGCCGACGACTCTCACCCAGTAGTCACCCTGGACCTGTGTGATCAGTTCCTGAACATGACAGTCAGGCACGACCATGAAACGCTTCCTCGCATCAGCTTCGACGCCTGTCCCATCGGCCTCGGTTGAAGCGACTCGAGCCGCATTGATCGCCAAAGGAATAGCGCTGAATTTATTGAACGGAAACAGACCGGGTTCGGTAACAGATTGCACCGCCAAAGGCGCTTCGAGCTTGAGCAGGTTGAGCAGGTCCGCGCGCGGAGTTGTATCTGTCGCAGGAAGGTTGAGCCACTCTCGCAACTGTGCATCCGACGGGTCCTGCCCCGGATTCCTGCGCTTAAAACTCTGCACTACTGGATGGTCCGGCAGATCGTTCAAGACAAGTCCAGTAGGTGCGGCGGCCTTGAGGCGGTCGAAGAGCTGGCGGCGCAGGCCCTCGTGGAGAGGACCATGGATGAAATCATTCGTGCTGGTAACACCAATCTGATCCGCCGCGTCTAGTAGGTATTTTGATTTTAGGTCGGTGATTACAACGCCTGGCCAGTTGAACATCTCGTCGTTTTGCGCGTCGTGTAAGAGCTCAGGTGACCATCCGCCCCACAACAGGGACCTTCCTCCAATCGCAAATAGGAGGCCCGGAAACTGATAGAACTTTTCGAGGTTTGGGTCATAGACCCAAGGACGCCGAAAGTTAGGAGCTCCTCCAAGAAAGGGCATGTTCTGAGCGTGCTCGGGTAGGACGTACGGCCCTGCTTCTAGCATCAGAATACGCAGACTTCGCGTACGGTCACGTGCGAAGAGGCTTTCCGCCATGACAGAGCCAAAGGTGCCTCCGCCGATGACGATTACATCGAAACCACGACTGTGTCCTGCAACGGTTTGTCCGGCACTGTCCAAGGCCTCCTGCAGCGTGTTGCACAGATAGCGACCCATGTTGTCCAGCGTGAATGATGTGGTTTCTGACATTAGCAAGGCCGCCATATTACTTCTCCCGTCTGCAGTTTTAGAGACCTTCAAAGGCCTGCGCGTGAAATCCTCATCCGATTTCTATTTCAGCCCGATTCATGCGTATGAAGCCGTCTACTTTTTCCTAAATAGATAGACGTAATTCAGGAATGCAACTATTCTCCAAATTCCTTCTGTAGGCCCCGTGTCCTGGAGCCGCCAGTCCCCCTTAATCAGGATATTAAAGGCTGGCCGCTACGGGCCGAACTCAACGGCCATTCCGGCAGGGACTTGTGTTCGCCATAGTGCTAGACGTGATTGTTTAGACTATAGTGCTGTACAGCGTTGGACGTTCGGCGGTTCGCCTCAGTGAGAGGCACGTCTAAGTCGTATCGATGCGACGAATTCATGACTAGTGGCGTATCATCCGGTTTGGCACGTATAACGAACTGCACTTGCATTCGCCCTAGTAACTGGGCAAGTTAGTTGCCACCCATAGGCTAGCCACCTTGCTGTGCCAGATTTGTGCCAACAACAATCCGCAACTCGATCAAAACAGCTGCAGAGAGGCACAACGAGGCGCAAGGAGGGACAAGCAATCTCCTTTCTTGACAATTATTACATTAGATTGCCTTTGAGTTCATTTCGTCTTCTTGAATCCCTCCTTCTCCGCCATTCGAAGCGCCTGGGCCTAATAAGCCCAGGCGCTTCTGTCTTAGAGATTGTGCGTGGATGCCTCACATGAATTCTTCCATCAGCTCATCAAAAACCTCTTTGTTCAACCTAAGCTCGCGTCTGACCAGCGGCCCGTCGCGCAACGCCGGTTCTAAGTCCTCATAAGTCGGCTGCTCGCTGCGGTACAAAACACCGATCGGAATCCGCTCGTCCCACTCGAACGCCTTCTGAAGTGCTGGCTCGACATTCGAGGCGTCGTAATCGACTTCTGCGTCGAGCTTATAGACGCGCTTGCGGAAGTAGTCATAGGTGTTGATCTTGTTGTAGGTCACGCAAGGGCTGAAGACATCCACAAGTGAAAATCCGTGATGCGCGATTGCGCCGCCGATTAGATCGGCCAGATGTTTGCTCTCGCCCGAGAAGCCGCGCGAAACGTAAGTTGCGCCCGACACGAGCGCCAGCGCGACAGGGTTGATTGGCAGCTCCACATTACCAAGCGGCGTGGACTTAGTGCGCACGTCTTTCATCGTGGTCGGCGACGCTTGCCCGGTGGTCAGCCCGTAAATCTGGTTGTTCATTACAATGTAAGTCAAATCGAGGTTGCGGCGCATTGCATGGATGAAGTGTCCTATCCCGATTCCATAGCCATCCCCATCTCCGCCGGTGATCACTACGTTCAAGCGATGGTTGGCCAGCTTGATGCCCGTAGCGACGGCGACCGCGCGCCCGTGCAAGCTGTGCACCCCGTACGCGTGAATGAAGCCCGGCAGGTTCGAAGAACAACCGATGCCTGAAACAAGCATCAGGTCTTTCGGCTGGATGCCGAGCTTGCCGGCGGCGATTTCGAGCGCGCGCAGCACCCCAAAATCACCGCATCCGGGACACCAGTCGGGATCGACTACGCTTTCGTACGCTGAGATCGGTAGTTCGAGCACCGTCGCCATTTTCTATCTCCTCTTGATCAAACTAGTCCGCGCGTGCGCCTCCGCTCAAAACCGCCGGCTGCCACTGGAAGATCGAGCCGGTCTGTTTGCCAACCCGCAATTCGCCTTCTTTCTCACCGTGCTCGCGCCCAACCAACTCAATCAACCAAAGCGGCTCGCTGCCGTCATTTCCATCAACTTGCTCGATCCTGGCTGGTCGCACTTTGTCAGCCAGATGCACGCGTATGTAGTGATAAGCAATCTCACGCGCCTCATCCATTGTGACATCCAGCGAGCGCGATCGTCCTTCAAGGATTGCACGCACTTGCTGGACGACGTGGTGTGGCTCGAACGGCTCACCGTCGTACTTCAGGATCAAATCACTCACGCTGAAGCCGGTCTCGGCTCTCAGATGACGCGCGAACTGACCGGTGTAGTTGCACTCAACGCAGATCGTGCGCTTCGAGCTGCGCAGAATCTCTGTGACTTCTTTTGAGTGAAATGGATGAAGATACTTTATCTGAAGATGATTCGCGCGAATGCCTTGTTGGGTGAGGAACACGATCGCTTCACGGATCACGCCGCTGGTCGAACCCCAACCGATCAACGTGACATCGGCATCGTGCGGGCCTTCCAGTTGGGGCGGCACCAGCTCACTCAGCACCGCGTCAACCTTATGCATCCGCTTCTCCTGGATTTTGCGGCGAACGGGCGGCACGGTGAAAACGTCGCTGATCACTATGCCTTCTTCATCATGATCGTCGGTCGCCGCTACATACATCCCGCCTTCGGTGCCGGGCAAGACCCGCGGAGAAATCCCAGACTTGGTGAACGCATAGCGCTTGAACTGCCCTTTATCCTCGGGCCAATAGTCTACGATCTCGCCGCGCTCAATCGGCACGTCGTGCCGAAAGGCGTCGGCTTCGATCGTTTCGGGATGCTCCGAGAGCAGCAGGTCGGAAATGATCGTCACCGGGAGCTGATACTTCTCAGCGAGGTTGTGAGCTTCAACCGCCGTGTAGTAGCAATCGGTCGTATCGGTCGGCGCGATAATCACTCGCGGGTAGTCTCCCTGCGAAGCGCCGAAGACTTGATTAAGATCGGCCTGCTCGGTCTTAGTCGGAATGCCGGTGGAAGGGCCGCCGCGCTGCACCTCGATAACGACGACCGGTGCTTCGATCATCCCCGCCATCCCGATGGCTTCGGTCATCAGCGCGAAGCCGCCCCCTGAAGTGCCGCACATCGCCCGCACGCCCGCGTGGCCCGCGCCGATCGCAACGTTCACGACCGCCAGTTCATCTTCGCACTGCTTGACCACCACGCCGCACTTGGCCCCGTGGTTCGCCATCCAATGCAGGATCGAAGATGCCGGGGTCATCGGATAGGCCGAGTAGAATTTGCATCCGGCGGCCACGGCCCCAAGGGCGAAGGCTTCATTGCCGGTGATAAAGGGACGTCGAATTCGCGTGAAGTTCCACTCGTAACCGAGCGGCACGAATCTTTCGCGCGCGTGATCGTACCCGGCGCGCGCGACGTTGATGTTCTGCTCGACCACTGCTTCGCCCTTATGTTTGAACGTGTCGGCAAGTACGCTTGCTGCCATCTCGAAATCCAATCCGAGCAGATAGAGCATCGCGCCGGTCGCCACCGTGTTTTGCATAACTGGCTGAAGCCGCCCCAGGGGTTTGGTAAGTTCAGCGATAGGCAGAGGGACGGTCACAACGCCGTCTCCAACAAGCACCGAATCGCATTTGAGCTTGTCAGAGTTGTAGATGATCGCGCCGCCCGAATTGACCTCTCGCGCGTGGCGCTCAATCGAATCCTGGTTGAGCGCGATCAGCAGATTCAGATGATCGCCGTGCGAATAAACCTTCTCTTCAGCGATGCGCACTCGCAGCCAGATGTGCCCACCGCGAATCACCGATTGGTACGAGTTGTAGGCGCTCAGATAGAGCCCAAGGCGACTGCAAGTCTTGGCGATCGTATCGCCCGTTTTGTCGAGGCCGTCCCCGGCGGCTCCGCCGATACCGACGGTAACTTCTTGGCGAGTGGTCATAGGGACTCCAGCGATTTAAGATTTGTCACTCCAGGATGAAAGCGGCAGCCAAATCAACCTAACTACCCATCGCCGATCCGGCAAGTTCATTGCTCATCTGGAGTCACGATCCGCTTCAGGCAGCCGAAGACCACCGCCATCCTATACCTGCGCTCAAGATCAAACAAGCGGCGGCGCGAGCTGGCTAAGATGACTTCTACGACATTCCATGCGAAGCGCGCCGCCGCTATGCGGAGTGCGCCGCATGATCTGCAGCTTGTTACCTCGTCTCATTGGCGGCGGTTAAGTTTGTGGCGGCGGCTCTACGGTTTCCCAAAGTATCTCTCATCCCAAAAAAGCTAAAACCAAAGCGGATGCGTTTGCTGCTTCGCCAGTTGTTTCACTCAAACTCCGCGATGACCGGCGCGTGGTCTGAAGGACGCTCCCAGCTTCTCGGCGCCCGGTCGATCACTACTGAAGTCGCATCGCCGGCGAGAGAGTTGGACGTCCAAACGTGGTCGATTCTCAGCCCGTGGTTTCGCCGAAAAGCTCCCGCGCGATAGTCCCACCACGAGAACTCTTTGTCCGCCGAGTTATGAAGTCTGAACGCGTCGACCAGACCCCATTGCCTCAAATGCTCCAGCGAGCTGCGCTCGCCTTCGCTGCACATAATCCTTCCCCGCCAGAGGTTTGGATCGTGAACATCCCGGTCTTCGGGAGCCACGTTGAAGTCGCCGCACAGCAGAACGCGACCGCCGGCGTCGTAATGGGAATCGAAGAACGCCCGGAGGCGTCGCATCCACTCGAGCTTGAAGGCGTACTTTTCGGTGCCGACGGCTTGTCCATTCGGGATGTAGACGTTGACGACTCGAATGCCGCCAATGGTCGCGGCCAATAAGCGAGATTGAGCATTCAGCTCGTCGTTTGTGAAACCGCGCTGCACGTCTTCGAACTTCACGCGCGAAACGATCGCGACGCCATTATACGTAGCCTGACCGAAGGACTCCGATAAGTAGCCGATCTCCGCGAAGGCTTCAGCGGGAAACTTCTCATCAATACATTTGGTCTCTTGCATGCAGAGCACGTCCGGTTTAGCGGCCTCGAGCCACTTCAACACGAGAGGCAGTCTCGCAACTATCGAATTGACGTTCCAGGTAGCCAGCTTCACTTGAGATCTCCTATCACCTTGTACGCGCGCCCGGCATCGATCCGCCGGAGAGCATCGATTCAAACTTCCCCGCCGGCCTATCAGAGTATTCGACGACTTCTGATGTGTCTACCGGTTGCGGCTCATCGTTGTTTTTGTGGCGGCTCTGAATAAGGAAGGCCGCCACAACGGACGGCCTTGAAGACTAAGTACCCGCGGCGGGATTCGAACCTGCGGCCTCTTGCTCCGGAGGCAAGCGCTCTATCCACTGAGCTACGCGGGCAGACTTGAACGAGGATAGCTGCCAGTTGAGACAGTGTCAATTTTTCCATGACTCAATAATGAGGAGCCCGCTTAAGGGATTCGGAAAACTGAATTATCGACGCCTACACCAAGCGATTACAGGTCGGGAAGGGTGGCTTGCCCCCGTGTGAACTATCAGGAAGCAGGTCACGCGCGAGCTAGCCAATCATCTAGACAACGGAAGGAAGCGGGGGCAAGCCGCCCTTCCCGACCTGTCAACGCTTCGAGTAGACACCGCAACCGAAATCGGTTTCACACGATCTCTGAAATGGGCGTGGTGTTACCTTACGGCGCTCGCCGCCAGTCGTTGATGGTAGACTAGACTCATACCTGATATGAGCAAGACCAACTATCCTGTGACTTCGGCGGTGCGTCTCTTGCGCGAGAAGAAGATTGCGTTCGAGCCGCACATATATGATTACAAAGAGCGTGGCGGAACCGCGCATTCGGCAGCTGAGCTCGGAGTGACTGAACACATCGTCGTCAAGACGCTGGTGATGGAGACCGAAGCTCGCGAGCCCCTGTTGGTGCTCATGCACGGCGACCGCGAAGTCTCGACCAAAGAGCTTGCCCGGTCGATCGGAATCAGGAGCGTAACCCCCTGTGACCCGGCAACCGCGCAGAAGCACACCGGGTATCTCGTCGGGGGTACGAGCCCCTTCGGGACTCGCAGACAGTTGCCCGTCTACACGGAAACGACTATCTTCGAGTTGCCCACAATCTACATCAACGGCGGCAAGCGAGGCTTTCTTGTGTCGATCGAGCCCGGCGATTTGCGTAAGGCGCTGACGATTGCGGAAGTGAGCATTGCCATCGCTCGGTCAAAGACCGCCGAAAGAGAACACCAATAGATGTCCGCACGCGAGCTTCCAGCACTGATCGAAAGCGACCTGGACCCCAACCCGTTTCGTCAGTTCCAGCGATGGTTCGACGAGGCGGAGGCGTCGATTCCTATCCTGCCAAACGCGGTGACGCTTGCGACCGCAACACCCGACGGCGTGCCTTCGGCGCGAGTCGTGTTGCTGAAGAGTTTTGACGAGCGAGGCTTTGTCTTTTACTCGAACTACGAAAGCCAGAAGGGCAGAGAGCTTGAAGAAAACTCCGCCGCTGCGCTTGTGTTCTACTGGGCGGAGTTTGCGCGGCAGGTACGCATCAGCGGCCGGGTGACCCGCACTTCGCGCGAGGAATCCGAGGCATACTTTCACACCCGCCCGAAAGACAGTCAGCTAGGCGCGCTTGCTTCGCGACAGAGCGAGGTCATCAGCAGCCGTGACGCGCTTGAAGGGAAAATGAACGAGCTTCTAGCGGAATATGCGGATAAGCCGGTTCCACTTCCATCGTTCTGGGGAGGTTATCGTCTCGCCCCTGAAACGATTGAGTTTTGGCAGAGCCGGCCGAGTCGTTTGCACGACCGCTTGCGTTACAGGAAGCTTCAGAGCGGTTATTGGCTCATCGAGCGGCTGTCGCCTTGAAAGCCTTAGATCGTTGCGAACTCAGGCTTCAACGCGTCGAAACTTACCGCTGCGCCAACCAATGAAGCCTCGCTCTCAACGCGGACCACGCTGGCTGAGTACTTCATCTTTTTTCTTCCTTGGGTCGGAAGGTCTATGTACACGTCCAATCGGATGCCAGCGGGCAGCGGCCTTGGTAGCGTCAGCAACGCGCCGCTCGAGCTTATGTTGTCCAACACCCCGCTCTCCGTGAAAGGCGCGCCGCCGGCGTCGATTCCCTCCACTCTGACCGGCCAATTTACGTGAAATCTTCTCCCTCTCCGCCGTTCGATCAAGGTCTCCTCCAGTCATCTCACACTACTACATCGCTCATTATTTGTCGAAAAAGCCCGCTTAAACAGTACTACCGTGCGTCCAATGAGGCGAAAGTGAGAATCGAGCCGAGGTTCCTTGTTGAAGTAATAATTCGGTCAGA
>Ga0257146_1000052_pt1 | contig 11968 bp, 7 predicted proteins | sample CO08A_FD_185958 | JGI IMG/M metagenome (GOLD analysis project Ga0257146, IMG submission 185958) | Soil microbial communities from H.J. Andrews Experimental Forest, Oregon, United States - CO-08-A | ecosystem: Environmental > Terrestrial > Soil > Temperate forest > Bulk soil | place: USA: Oregon...
AAACACCTGGAATGATCCGAGCTATTGGGCGATCGTGGCACAGCTGTCGCTCGAACTGGAGAGCGAGCAAGACTTCCGCGATGCTACCAGAATGCTCGTCAGGCAGTATCCTGATGTGATCGCAACTCACTATTACAGCGCGGTTGTCGCCGCCAGTGACGAAGATTGGATCAAGGCTGAAGCTGAGATCAAAAAGGCTCAAAGCCTGGGCCTTCCAGACGAAGTGGCGAATGAGTTTCTCGCTTCAGGCATACACACCAGGGCTACAGTCTGGCGTTACGCATACTATTCGCTGTACCTGGTGTCGGCATGGGCTGTTGGGTTAGTGCTGCTGTGGGTGCTGGGCAAGGTGTTCTCGAAAATGACTCTGCGATGGATTGAGACCGTTGATCCGAATGCTGAGGTTGGCGGCAATGATCTTCCGATACGAAAGTACTACAGATGGTTGATGAACGCTGCGGGCGTTTACTACTACATCTCAATTCCGGTCGTGGCCTTTCTCGTTCTGGCGACTGCTGCTTCGATAACATATGGTTTCTTGATGGCTGGCCGCATTCCCATCAAACTCGTACTCATCCTGGCTATCGGCGCCTTGGTGACAGTCTACAAAATGATCCGCTCGCTCTTCATCAGGATCGAATCTGAAGACCCAGGCCGCCGACTGCAAGAAGACGAAGCGCCTGAGCTTTGCGCTTTAGTGCGCGACGTTGCTCAGACTGTAAACACGCGGCCTGTTGACGAGATTCGTGTTACTCCCGGCACAGAAATGGCTGTGTACGAGCGAGGAAGTTTCAAGGAACGAATGCAGGATCGAGCGCACCGGATATTGATTCTGGGAGTAGGCACGCTAAATGGATTCAATCAGAACGCATTTCGCGCGGTACTTGCGCACGAGTATGGACACTTCCGCCATCGCGATACAGCGGGCGGGGATGTGGCGATACGTGTCAACAATGACATGATGAAGTTTGCTGTCGCGATGATCGAAAGCGGCCAGGCGGTATGGTGGAACATCGCGTTCCAGTTCTTACGTGTTTACCACTTCCTCTTTCGCCGCATCAGTCACGGAGCGACGCGACTTCAAGAGGTGCTCGCCGACCGAGTCGCAGCGGCCAAATATAGCCCGCAGGCTTTTGAGGAAGGGCTCGCTCATGTCATACGCAGGCAAGTCGAGTTCGAGGACATTGCATACCGGGAGATCGCGAACGCAAACACGGCCCGACGCGATCTTCAGAATCTCTATGAACTGAAAGCATCGGAAGAACAGCAGGTTGAAGAAAAAATCAAGGAAGCGATAAATCGCCCGACGAGCGAAGACGACACTCATCCAAGCCCCGTCGAGCGATTTCGCTTCGCCCGTCGCGTCACCTGCAACCACGAATTAGCTCCTGCAGGCATGGTCTGGGACCTCTTCACAAACAGAGTGGCTATTACTGACGAGATGAGTTCGTTGATCAATGCGCAGGCAAAAGCCGTCAGCGGGGGTTAGGAAACCGTCCTCCGCAATCACTTGGCGATGTCCACCATTCTGAGCGTACCGATGCTGCGGTCATGGACCGCACCGGATGTGTCGGGACCCCGGCATACGAACGACCCGCAAGCAGGCTCTCACGCTTCATCACCACGCTGTGAGACGCGACGTGCGTTCGCTCGCCGATGTCCGCGCCGTACAGCAGCACGGCTGAGCTCCCCACCGTCGCGCTACGCCGAATAGTTACGCGATCGATCTTGAGCACTCGATCTTCAAAGGTATGAGCCTGAAACTGACAACTCACGGTCGCTCCGTCCTCGAAGCAAAGCATGTCGGGATCGACGACCTGAGCGAACCCGCCTCCCAGAACGACTCCTCGCCCTATCCGCGCCCCCATCGCTCTCAGATACCAAGAGAGCAACAGCGTTCCTTCGAGAAAGGCGAGCGCGCCGCTTGCAAAGACCGCCCACGCCACATAAAGAAAATCCCAGCGACTGCACCAACAGGACCACAGCGGGTGAACGCCGGGGCGCACGCGTCCCAAAAGTCCCCACTTGAGAGCGAGCACCAGCACGCAAAAAAACGCTAGAACCCCAAGGCTAAGCAAAGGAGCACTGATGCCCAGCAGCACCGGCCACGAATCGCTGGTCTCCCGCGCCGTCAGCAGCTTGTACCACACCGGCAGTACCAGCACCGGAATAACCGGAAGCCCAAAACGCAGAAGCTCCCAGAACATTCGATCCAGGTAGCGAATCCAGGATGGCTCATGAGTGAGACGGCGATCACATTCGACGATTTCGCGTCGAGGAAGCTCGAAAGGCGGATGCCCAAACCATGCGGTGCCGTTGCGAATAACCGAATCGTCTGCAGTCGTGCAAACACCGAGCAATGAGTTATCCGGCAGTCGTTGACCCGCGGCTATGACAACACAGTTGCCAAGGAAGGTGTTATCCCCGAGCCTTGTCGAACCAAGCGTCACAGTACCTCGGTGAACACGAGCACCGCCAAGATAAATCCCATCGGCAAGAAAGCTCTGGTTGCCGATTTCAATCAGCTCCGGTACGACGTCGATGATCGTGCTGATCTCGCATCCGCGTCCCACCCTCATTCCCGCGAATCTGAGCCAGACCGGCCAGAAGAGCGTGCCGCTGAGCCGCTGACCCGCCGATTTAAGAATTCCTGCTTTCAACCAGACCCGAATGTAGGAAAGGCTCCAGCGGCTGATGACACCGGCCGGCACGCGGCCAAGCGCTCTTACTATCGCTATCTGGAGAAGCAGTCCAAGGGGCGCCGCCACAATCACGATCACCGTCAAAGCGACGAGAAGGGGGAGATCAAGCGATGGCGAACGGAGCCAATTCAAAGCGACCTCGGTGTCGACTCCGCAGATCATCGCAACCGTGATGGCCGGCACCTGCAGCGAGAGGAGGAGAATGCCGCCGACCGCCGCTCGGGCCAGAATCAGCGCAATCCCGTGCAAAAAAGGTGAGGCGATTTGCTCTCTCTCGGGCAACAAGGGCTGATGCGGCGCCTGACCGGCGGGCCTCGCGGGAACGCCATCCCAGCGCTCGCCTCGAGGTATGCGCCCGCCATCCGGCAGAGATGACAATGCTGTGAGGTACGCTCCCGGTTCAAGACAGGTATTGCCGCTAACACCGGCTCTTATGTCTAATGTGCTCCCGTCGCCGAGCGAAACGGCGCCGACAACGATCTGACCGTCGTCAAAATCCACAAGCCTTATAGAAGCGTCCTGGCTGATCGTCACGTCATCGCCAATATCGAGAAGGTCCCATCCACCTCGTAGCAAACCCACGCCGCGGTGAATGTGCACACCGCGTCCGATGCGCGCTCCCAAAGCTCGAAGACCGGCGAGTTGAAACACGGTGCCTTGCATCAGCGCCCACGGCACGAACCGAACGGTCTGTTGGACCATCCAGTTTCGCACGTAAAAGCTGCCCCATACCGGCGCTCTGAGCGGACTGTAGCGCCCGATCAAGATTCGCTTGACCAGTGCAACCGACAGAACTGCCAAAGGGGTATAGATCACCAAGCCGGCGAACAGCAGCACCGGCGCCAGGAGGAGGAACGAGACCAGCCCGATGCTTCGAATCAAAAACGGCAGGACCTTGAAGACCGTCAGGCACACCGCTGATGAACTCAGCACAAGCCCGGCCAGGAGCCAGATGATTTGAATGCCCGTCGCAAGTACCGGCTTCCCTCGCGGGGGCGCAAGTTCCGTATCGCGGACGATCTCGGTACGCGTGTCGGCCTTCGCTCGTTTTGCCAGACCCTCGATTGTTCGAGCTTCGTAAAGATCGCGCACCGCTATGGACGCAGTTGACGAGTCATAGCGCAGCAGCGAGATCAGTTCCGCCGCGTTCAGTGAATCGCCACCGAGGTCGTTGAAGAAATCGTCATCGACGGAAACTCCGTCCCGCAGGCGCAGAACTTCCAGGAACGCTAAAGCTATTTTCTCCTCAAAGCTGTCTCGCGGGGCGACCGCGTGTTTCGTTCCATTTCGCTTTTGAGCTTCGATGATTGGAAGCTTGTTTCTGTTGAGCTTTCCTCCAACCGTCGTCGGCAAGCCGGAAATAACGGCGAATCGGCTCGGGATCATGTAGGCTGGAAGCGTCGTCCCCAGAGATGCTTTCAGATCATCGAAGGACGGAGTCTCTCGGTCATCTTCAGGCACGACGAAGGCAACAAGCGTCTGTTGTCCTCCGTTCCCCTGAACCCGGCAAGCAGCTTCGCGCACACCGTCGCACTCGGCGAGCCGCCGCTCGATGGCTTCGAGCTCGACGCGATAGCCGCGCAGCTTGACCTGCGAATCTATCCGGCCGTGATAAAAGAAGCGGCCAGCCGAATCCCGATGTACCAGATCGCCAGTCCGGTAGATGCGTCCCAATCGGGGATGCTCGGGAAACTTTTCAGCAGTCAGCTCGGCCCGGTTACGATACCCGCGCGCCAAACCTATTCCGCCGAGACAGAGTTCACCTTGCCGGCCGTTGCGTACTTCTTGTAACGACTCGTCCAAAACCCAGGCTTGAAGACCGCGAACCGGCCGTCCGATCGTGACCGGCTCGCCTGCCAGAATTGTCTCCCGAAACGAAGTAACCGAGCACTCGGTCGGACCGTAGCCGTTTACCAACCGACGGCCCTTCGCCCACCGGTCGGCTATATCAGCCGGCAGCGCCTCGCCCCCAACATATAACAGCGACAAATCCGGCAAGGCCGTCTCGGGATCGCCGCAGCCGGTTGTGCGAAGCAAGGTCGGAGGCGGGCAGAGAACCGTGATTCGTTCTCGCTGAAGCCAGGGCACCAAATCCGGACCGAGTCGCGCGGTCTCGTCGTCCATCACAACTACGGTCGCGCCTGAGGCGAATGCGAGCCAGATTTCCTCAACTGATGAATCATAAGAAGCCGACGAACTCTGGCCGATTCGCGCGTCGGACGAAAGACCGAACTCTTCGAGATCCGAAGCTACCAGGTTAGCTATGCTGCCGTGCTCGATCATCACGCCCTTGGGCCGGCCTGACGTTCCTGACGTATAGATGATGTAAGCAAGGCTGCGCGCCGTGAGCCACGACGGCGGCGCAAGCATCGACGTTTGGGTCTCGGCCATCGGCTCTGCGACATTGAATATTCGGGTGTCTGCGAAGCCAACCCGCTTGGCGTGAGCGCGGCCGGCTTCGTCGGTCAAAAGCGCGATCGAGTCTGAGTCTTCAAGGACGCTGCGCACTTGCTCGTCGGGGAACGACGGGTCGATGCAAGTGTAAGCGGCGCCCGCCTTCATCACCGCCAACTGGCTTATGTAAAGATGCTCGGAATGTCTCGGGAGAAGGATCGCTACCACGCATTCATCGGCGACGAGGGTTCGCAAGAAGCAGGCGAGCGTTTCGGATCGGCTTTCGAGTTCGCCGTAGGTAAGCAACCTTCGTTCGCGGCGTTCGTTGCCCGGTGGAATATCCAGAGCTGTTCGTTCCGGCCACTGTCGAGCGGTTCTCTCGAAGAATTCGTGTAAGAGAAACGGTTCACCGTTGAGCCGCTCAGCGTTCTGTGATTCCAATTCGAGTAACGAGCTCATGAGTATTCAGTCACCTGACTGCAGCGGGATTTGATTCTTGCAACACCACGAAACACAACCGATGTTGCCGCGCCGGACCAGAAAGCGTTTGCGTGCTCTGATCTGCCAGGCCAAGAACAAAACTCAAGCTGCAAGCCGAATCAAATGCACCGGCACGTTTGAATCGCAAACTCGGAGGGTTCTGCGTGAGACTGCTAGCGCAACTGAATCACTGAATCTTCAACGGAGCCCATCGTTCAGTTGCATCTGCATCGGTGAGCATTATGTTCTATTGAGTCGAACAGCTCAAGCGGTAAGAGTAAGTTTTCGTTTATGCTCGTGCTCAGTAAGCCAACAGCTTTCGCGCTGCGTCGGCGATCTTATCGACCGAAGGGAGCATCGCCATCTCGAGCGGAGGGCTGAAGGGGACCGGCACATCAAGTGAAGTAACTCGCATCACTGGTGCGTCCAGGTAGTCAAAAGCCTCTTGTGCTATCAATGCTACAATCTCCGCGCCAAAGCCAGCGGTCATATTGGCTTCGTGAACCACAAGCGCCCGACCGGTCTGCTTTACGCTTTCCAAAACGGTTTGTTTGTCCAAGGGAACCAACGATCGCAAATCCACGACTTCAACGGAAGCGCCTTCGCCTTCGAGAACACGAGCTACTTCGACGCAGTGATGAACCGAGGCTCCGTAGCTGATGATCGACAGATCGCGCCCTCGCGTTCGCAGCGCCGCCAAGCCGAGCGGAACCACGTAATCGCCGTCGGGCACTTCCTCGCGGTAATGTCGATACAGGAACTTGTTCTCGAGGTAGACAACCGGGTTGTTGTCGCGAATCGCGGCGGTGAGCAGTCCCTTCGCATCTCGAGCAGTAGACGGCAAAACGACTTTTAGCCCCGGGGTGTGCGCGAACCAGGCTTCCGGGTTCTGTGAGTGGTAAGGGCCCGCGTGAATGCCTCCACCGGTGGGCCCGCGAAAGACCACCGGCATCGAGATGCCCCAACGATATTGGCACTTCGCCGCATAGTTCACGATTTGATCAAACGCGCAGGCGATAAAATCGATGAACTGAAACTCGACTACCGGGCGAAATCCAACTGTCGCCGCCGCGCAAGCCGCTCCGACAAAACCGGACTCGGAGATCGGCGTGTCGATCACTCGGTCGGGGCCGAACTCTTCTAGAAAGCCCTGAGTGATCTTGAACGCGCCGCCGAAGACAGCAATGTCTTCGCCCAGGACGAACACGCTCGGGTCGCGTCGCATCTCATCGCGCAGCGCGGTGCTGATTGCTTGAAGGTAAGTTATTTCGGCCATCGCGGTTGTGAGCTTGAAGCAAGTTAGGCCACGCATGACACAGATTTGACCGATCAGCACAGATCAGATCCGTGCTGATCCGTCGAATCAGTGTCATCCGTGGTCTAGTTTCGTCGGCTGAAATCAGAAGTGTTCTCCGCTTGATCTCTGTTGTGCTCGTGTAAGCGCTGGGATCGCAGGGTTCTCGATTGGTTCAAAGCGTTTCTCTCGATCTTCCGGTTTCGGGTCGTGCGGCGAAGGTGCAAACAGTCGCTCGGTGACCGTCTCGGGTTTTGGATAAGGTAGGGACTCGGCGTACTCCACCGCGGCCTCAACCTGGCGCGCCGCTACCTCGTCGATTCGAGTGATGATCCCGGCTTTGAACTTGCCCCGTTCGATCAGCCACTTTCGGTACATCGTTATCGGATCACGCTTTTCCCAGAACTCTCGAAGCTCCGCCGGCACGTAAGCCATATCGTCGTGCTCGCCGTGCCCACGCTGGCGAAACGTCTTGAACTCTATCAACGCCGGACCGTTTCCATTTCGAGCGTGCTGGATGCCGCGCCGCGCCGCCGCGATCACTGTAAAGATGTCGTTGCCGTAGGCCGTCTCAGCGTAGATATTGAACGCGGGCGCGCGATCCGCGACGTTCTGGACCGGCATCTGTTTATCGCAAGCCGTTGAGTAAGCGAACTGGTTGACTTCGCAAATTATCACCAACGGCAGCTTATGAATCGCAGCGAAGTTCAAGCCTTCATAGAAGTCTCCCGGGCTCGTCGCGCCATCGCCAGTGAAGCAGAGCATCACGTTGGGCTGGCGGCGCATCTTGAACGCCAGCGCGTAGCCCGCGCCCGCCGGGATCCACGACGCCATTGATCCGTTGTGATAAGGGATGATTCCATAGTTTTCGAGGTCGGCGAGGAACAAACCAAGCTCCCGGCCATGCGAGGGCGGCTGATCCTTGCCGAACCACCGGGCCATCACGTGGCGCGGCTCGACCCCGCGATAGAAGTACGCCGACAGATTGCGCGCGACCATCGACAGGAAATCTCCTTTTTCGAGCTGGCTCGCGCAGCCGACCGAAGTCGCCTCCTGTCCCATTCCCAGATACACCGCGCCGAAGATCTTCCCTTGCCGGTAGAGCGCCGCGAGCTTCTCTTCAAACGTTCGCGCGAGCCGCATCGAAGAATAGAACCGCAACAGTTCTTCGTCCTTAAACGGCAGTTCACGTCGGGCGGCGGTGATCTCTTCCGGATAGTCTGGCAGCGGGACTTGAGGCGAACTATGCGCCATTGATGGCTCTCCTCTTACTGAATCGTAGGCCCCGCGTCGGGTCCTCGACGTAGACCCCGAGTTGCAGGCTTGCCAGCACCTCGGCCCACACCGGCGCGAAACGCGCTCGGTCATCTTCCCAGAATTCCATAGTGATCAGCGGCTGGATGTTTGAGCCGTGTCCGATGCATTATCCCAAGTTGGCATGAAGATGTTAGATCCGCCGGCGATGATCGATGGCTATTCCACGCTGGAGAGACGGTCTCGTGCCACTATGGGAAGTATCTGTAGATTTCTTTTCGGTCCAGGCAGCGCACAAAAGTGACTTCGTCACCTTCCACCGTTAGTCCTTTAGTCGATACTCGCCGACCCTTATTCGATAGTAGGTACTGGCGCCCTTCAGCTTCTTGATGTTCGTGATGTCTTGAAGGTTTTGAGCTTGCTCCGTTTGTTCAATCGTTGCTTTGATTCGATTTAACAGATCCTTGTTATCGATGTTGCGAAGGTCCTTTGTGAATCTGCCTTTGAATCTGACTTTCACGGTCTGCCTTCAAGCAGTTTGAATACCTCGTCTCTGTCTACGAGGTCGCTATTCAAACCGTCATGGATCGCTCGAACCAGACCAATGTCTTCCAGAGCTGTCTCGACAGCGTCGTGGAGCAAGTCTCGCCGTTCTTCAAAGACCTCGATCAAAGCGGCCTTGATTAAGTTCTTAAACTGATCCTGACTGACTGATTCTTCCATATGAACCTCTTTCTTTGTTCAAGAATACCATCTTCGAGTTGAACTCACATCGGCGGACTTCGGGTGTTTTGCGGGCCACTTGAGTTTGGCGTAAACCCAGAGTTGACTGGGCTAGGCGCGCTGTTGTTACTTCGCCTCGTTCTTCCCGAACGAGCTGACCACGCTGGTCGAGGTCAGCACGCGGCGCATCTCGTCCGGGATGATTGCTGATTTCAGAGTCCCGTCTTCGTTGATGCGAGCATAAACCCGAGTTGCGCGGCCTTCGGTGACGGGCTCGCCGGTCAGGGTGCGCTTGGCGGTGCAATGCCAGTGCAGAGTTCGCTCACGGAGTTCGGTTAGCTCGAGCTTCAGAGTCACACGGTCTCCGTAGGCTGCGGGGCCGATAAAGCGAAACTCGATCTCTCCCATTACGAAAGTAGTGCGGTCGTGCTGAATCATCTTATCGATGGGGTAGCCAAGCGTTCGAAATAGCTCGTGCTCGGTGTCGTTGAACCACGCCAGCATTCGCGGGTAGTAGACCAGACCGAAAGGGTCCGACTCACCCCAGTTCACCGTGATTTCACGCCAGTACATCATAATCCGCAGATTACCTTAATCGGATATCAGCGAACGATCCCATCGTGGCGGAACCAACCGCCTTCGCCCGTCCGCGCTCATCGAGATTCCCGGCTCATCAAGCCCAACTCGATCCCAAAGCTTGCACGTCACCTTCTTGTGCATCTGATCCAACCCTTCGCAATAATTAGTGAACACGCATCGGCGAATCTCATCGCCTTTGCCAAGCCGAAGCTTGAGGAACCAGTCCGGGTCGGCAAGCGATTGCCGCGCCGCGCCGATGATATCCGCTTCGCCGTTTCGAAGGATATCTTCAGCCTGCTCAAAAGTCGAGATTCCACCCGAGGTAACAACCGGCGTCGCAAAACCAGCATCGTTGACCGCGCGCTTGATCGCCGCGGCCAGCGGGACATTGCGGCCAAACGGCCCCAGCTCGTCCGAGATAACCGTAGGCATGCATTCGTATCCGCTTCTGCCGGTGTATGGGTAGACGGCGTGACCTACCTTGGGCTGTTTCGCGTCGTCGAACTTCCCGCCCTTCGAGACCGAAAGGTAGTCGAAGCCCGCCCGCGCGAACTCGACGCCGAAGTAAACTGCATCTTCAAGATGGCTCCCCTTCTCGATAGCTTCATCGCCAAGAAATCGCACGCCCACCGTGTAATCAGTGCCGACTCGCCGGCGCACCTCGCGATAGACCTCGATCGGCAGGCGCACCCGGTTGTCGCGCGAGCCGCCGTAACCGTCCGGGCGATCGTTCTTCGCGCTCAAGAACGAAGCCATCGTGTAGGCGTGCGCGTAATGCAATTCGACTCCATCAAAGCCCGCTTCGCGCGCGCGCTCGGCCGCCGACGCGAAGATGCCGGGCAGCACCCTAGGCAGCTCGCTTACGTGAGGCAGGTCCATATCAGTGACGCGTTCACGATAACCGAAACGCAACGACTCGAGCTCGCGTTCGTCCAGCACTCGGTCGAGCAAGTCATCGGACGACGTGATCAGAAAATCTCGCACGCGCGAGTCGTCGGCTTCGATCCATCGGGCATCGCCGGTTGCCCTGGCCAACGCGGCCCGATGCCGGGCTTGAACTTCAAGAAAGCGCGCGAAGAATTTCTCCTTCTCCGGTCGGCGCTTGACTGCGAGGAAGTCGATGATCTGAATAAACAGCCGCGTATGACCCTGACTCTCGCGGCGAACCGTCTCGACCAGGTTGCGCAAGCCTGGGATAAATCGGTCGTGTCCGATCCGAAGCAGCGGGCCGCTTGCGATGTCGCGCACTCCGGTCGCTTCGACTACGATCGCACCGGGCCGTCCCGAGGCGAAGCGGCCGTACCATTCGATGATGTTGTCGGTTACAAAGCCGTCTTCGGTCGCGCGCCAGGGAACCATGGCCGGCACCCAGGTTCGACTTTCGAGTGGGACGCCGCCGATTTTGATTGGAGCAAACAGAAGTGACTGCGCCGCCTCGTCAGCCGCGGGCCATCGAGCGGGTAGAATTGAATGTCGGACAGGATGCTCTGGATGCCACATAAATTTGAACCGAGAAATCTATCTCGCGAGTAAGGCGAGTTTCACGCAAAGACGCCAAGCACCGCTAAGACGCAAAGTTTTTGGCGCCTTTGCGCTCCTTGTCGTCTTTGCGTGAAACTGACCTTCAAATTTCTGAACGCTTAATCCACTCATCATAAGCCGCGATGAACTCCGGAGCGCGCTGCTTCAACTTCTCGTAATCGATCTTCTTGCTGCGAGTCATCAACTTGTAAGCCAATGGAATCGGATCAAGGTGCATCTCCTCGCGGGCGTTCTCAAACAACTGAAGGCTCGAGTAGGCCGCTTCCTGATAGGCGTCGATGATCGGCTTTCGCACTCGTTGAAACTCGGTGAGGGTTGATTGGACATCGCTACTCCCTTCGAAGCACCTGGCGAGCGCGATGGAATCTTCCAGCGCCAGCTTCGTCCCTGAGCCGATCGAGAAATGCGCGGTGTGAAGCGCATCACCCAACAGAACGACTTTTTGGTGATGCCACTGTTTGTTCTTCACCAGCGGAAAATTCAACCACTTTACAAAGTTGTTCGAGAGCAACGCATGTCCGCCGAGATCATCTTGAAACACGCGAGCCAGGTAGTCACACGTTTCTTCGTCAGTCTTGCCTTCGAAATCCGCGTTTCTCCACGCAGTTTCGTCGCACTCTACGATGAACGTGCTGGTAGTAGGGCTGAACTTGTACGAGTGAGCGATGAACAAACCAGCTTCGGCCTCGCGGAATGTGAGCGTCAATCCGTGAAACAACTGGTGAGTCCCGAGCCAGATGAACTTGTTTCGACGAAGATCGACTGACGGTTCGAAGAACTCGGCGAAGCTCCTGCGGACCAGGCTGTTCGCGCCGTCCGCCCCGATCACCAAGTCGCAATGGCCTGCCTGATCGACATCCGAGATGTTGGCGTTGAATCGAAGGTCGATGCCCAGATCAAGACAGCGCTGGTGAAGGATGTTCAGAAACGCCAGACGCCCGACTCCCGAGAACTTATTGCCGTGAACCGAGACCTTCTGGCCGCGATGCACAACATCAAC
>Ga0257146_1000053_pt1 | contig 11931 bp, 8 predicted proteins | sample CO08A_FD_185958 | JGI IMG/M metagenome (GOLD analysis project Ga0257146, IMG submission 185958) | Soil microbial communities from H.J. Andrews Experimental Forest, Oregon, United States - CO-08-A | ecosystem: Environmental > Terrestrial > Soil > Temperate forest > Bulk soil | place: USA: Oregon...
GCGCGCCGAACTCGCCTCAGGACGGTTTCTCGACGGCGGGCATTCTAGCCGCGCCGAGCGCGTCGCGATCCTCGGCCCCGACGCCGCGCGTCGCCTGGGCATCAGTGGAGTCGAGCGGCTGCCCGCGATTTATGTCGGCGATCAACTCTACCTCGTGATCGGTATCCTCCGCGATGTGGTGCGAAAGCCTGAACTGCTTGGTTCGGTAATCATTCCCGAGGGTACGGCGCGACGGCATTTCAGCCTGTTCGGACCTGGCACGGTTGTCGTAGAGACGAAGATCGGCGCCGCTTCCCTGATCGCGCTCCAGGCGCGGGCGGCGCTGCGGCCGGACGATCCACGCGCGCTTCGCGTGCAACTGCCGCAGGAGCCGCGGCGCGTACGCGATGACGTGCAAACCGACCTCAATGTCATGTTCCTGCTGCTAGGCGGCCTGTCGCTCGTGGTCGGCGCGCTTGGGATCGCAAATATCACCCTGGTGGGCGTGATGGAGCGGACGGCGGAGATCGGACTGCGCCGTGCCATTGGCGCGACTCGCCGCCACATCGCAGCACAGTTTCTTATTGAGAGTGCGTCCATGGGTGTCGTGGGGGGACTGCTCGGATCCAGCGTCGGAGTGCTGATCGTGGTGGGTGTCTCGGCGTATCAGGTCTGGACTCCGGTGCTCGACCCGCTCGCTCCCTTGCTCGCGCCAGCCGTCGGCGGCGTGATCGGTCTGCTGTCGGGAGTCTACCCTGCCTCGCGCGCTGCCGCGCTCGAGCCGGCCGAAGCGTTCCGACACTAGAGCATGCTACTTTTGGGCGTTGGAGAAAGCCGTTTCGAGCACTTCGCCAATCGGTTGCCACGTGCGGCCGTCGAATTGAACCAGTCGCAGGTGTTTGATCGGCCGAAAGTTCCAAGGTCCAGTGTTGATTTTGATCCCAGGTAGCAAAATGGAGCCTTGGTAGTCTTCGAGGGCCGCCGCTTGCTTCATGACGTTCTCGCGAGACAGGTCATTGCCGCACTGTTTGAGCACTTGGGCCAATGTCTCGGCGGCCGCGTAGCCGAAGACGGCGGCACTGTCGTCTTTGCCACCGGCCTGATTATATTTGTCAACAAATGCCTGCCAGTCGTTGGTGGCTTGTTCGTCCTTCCAAGCCGGATCATTGGCATCCTTCAAGAACGCGGCTGTAATTACGCCCAAGGCGTTTTCCAAGCCGGCAGGCTTTAGCGCCGTCGCAATCGATGACGCCATATAGTTCGTTATGAACACAGGATGCCAATTGAGATCCGCCGCTTTTCGGATTACTTTCGCCGCGTTGGCAGGCACGCCTGCAAATACAAAAATCTCGGCTCCCGATCGCTTCAAGATCGATACGTGCGTGTCCAGATGCTCATCTGCGATATCGTACGCGATATCGACCCTGATCATCCGTGCGATGTCACCGAGCCCGTCTTCCAACCCCTTGAACAGTTCTCGACCGAAATGATCGTTCTGCCAAAGAGCTACAATCCTTTTTCCGGAGTAAAACGCCTGTATGTAGTTGGCGTAGATGCGCCCCTCTTCCCGAATTGAGGGCTGCCAACCCATTGTCCACGGGAACAACGATGGATCGCTCAGATGGTCGTCTCCGGAGGCGACAAAGAGTTGAGGAATTTGCCTTTCATTCAAGTATGTGCGAACGGCAAAGTTTCCCGGAGTTCCGAAAGAACCGAACATCAAGAGGACGTTGTCGTTCTCGATAAGATCTCGCGTAAGCTCCAGGGCGGCCGACGGATCGGATTTGTCATCATATGAGATAAAGCGCACCTTACGGCCATTGATCCCGCCACGCTCGTTGATCAAATCAAAATACGCTGCTTCGGCTTTTCCAATTGCTCCGAAGACCTGCAAACTCCCGCTGTAAGGCATAACATTCCCGATGCGAATTTCAGTGTCGGTCGCGCCTTGTTCGCGCACTCGCTCGGAGATCGCGCTCAATGAGGTAAGCGCCAAGACAATGGCAATCAGCGTTCGGACCCAGGTTTGCATCGGATCAGCTTAACTACAAAAGAGTGCAGCCAGATTTCGAAACAGATTGGAGGCGCTGAGCTTGATTTAGATCAAACGCCAAGAGATTGACGGCAGCGTGATCGCCATTTTCCTTGACAAGAATGGATGAGCCTTTGTCCGGACCGGCTCACACCGAAAATAGCGCGATAGCTGGAAGCAGGCCAGAGCAAATTCCGCAAATCGCGATGCAACGAGGGGTCAGCTGTCGGTCAGTTGACCGCGAGCCGCCGTGAATCGTTCTGAACGGCCGAATAGATTTCCTTGAGCCATTGCTCGATTACCGTGCCGCTGAGAGCCAAGGCCGAATTGCCGGGCAGCATCGAAATGCTTTGATGTTGAGCGAGCGAGGCGCCCTCAACGGCTCGCTGAAATAGCCGTTCGCGGGCGGGCCCGGGATATTTGTCAGCCGCGACCAGCTACCGTCTAGATCAATCGCGGATCTCGTCACTCATTCGCGAGAGCATTGACTAAACCCACCGTCTCAACCCGGTGGGTTTTTCTTTCGTCTTTTGCCGCGTGCTGCGACTCGTTGATGGTGAGGCTTTCGTTCCAGCATTCTTTGGTCCGTTTGACGCAGCCGGTGGAGCGAAACGAGAAGCCCATCGCTGCTCGAGGCGTCTTTGAATGTGAAGAGGAATGGCGCTCATAGTTAGAGTTCCCGCCGGATCGCCCCAACATCACAGCAACGCATTCCCATGGCTTAAGGTCCGTGGTTCACGCCGATGTGCTCATTCCGACGATGACAGGCGCGGTCGCGCCTGGATGGACTAGCTAAATGCGATAGCGAGCAAGCCCGAGCAAAGCAGCACAAGGCTGGCTGCGATTATTGCCAGGAATCCATCGGACACGAAGTCATGATTGCGCATGGGTACACCTGCGGCTGTTGTCCTGCGCCGCTCGAACAGAACGATATGCCGCACGGCGCTGTCAAAAGGTTTTCGCGCTGCTCCGAAAATCGGAATCCGACTGATGTTTTTGAGCAACAGGGGTCTTGAGCCGCACCGGCTGCTTGGATGTTGGGGGAACAAGCATCAACGAATAAAGATTGCAACAAAATCATATGCTTACTTGAGTTATTGGCGGCTGGCTACAGGGCTCGCTCGGCGAGCCATCCCGGAGGCGTCTATATGGACCGCCTAAGGGGGTCAGGTCTTCGATCAATGCGTCTCGAGCGAAACCATGCAGCCACAGGAAGGGCCAACATGTAAGGCCCAGGAGAAGTGGATAGACTAGAATCGAAATGAGGTCGGGTGCCCGCTGCACGGGGCCGACGATCGGGATGTCAACAAGCAAGCTCAGTACAAACAAGATCGGGGCGAGGACTGATGGCCCCGACGGCGAAAACCAAAAAAGCGACGAGCGGAATGTAAAGCCAATGCCATCGGAGCGCCTCGTTATGGTGAGATTTGGACATTTTCCGGTGTCCTCCTCCCGGATACACGCCTGGACCGCGTCGTAAAACACGCAGGAGATGCAGAGGAGCTTACTCGCGGTCTCTGCGACCCGCCGGGCTTCAACCGGCCCATGGGAAATGCGCCTAAATCTTCGCGCTGCAATCTAATTGCAATACGCAATGAAAGTTGTTTTCCCTCTCGATACACTGACCGGTGAATAAGATTATCGCGCGATATCATCCGAACGAACCAGTTACATAAGACTCAACATGTCCGAGACTTGGTACCGTGGAAAGGCCGTCGAGGAGCGGAACAACCTGGTTCAAGGAAGCGAAGAGGCGGAATGTCATGGCCCACTCCAGGAACCGAGCAGTCTCATTGCAGGCGGCCACGATAGGAGAGGTCCTTACAACTGCTTCGGATCTCTTGCGTAGCTGGATCACGTCATGGTCATGCCTGGCGCGACCCAAAACAATTTATTTTCTTGTACTTGAGCCACATCGTGGTCACGGAGTGACCATTCAAGGAGACGGGTGATGGCGAAGGACAAACTGGTTTTTGGTAACCCGCTCGGAGGGTTTACCGCCCGCTCAGGCAGTTTGCGCGTCGCCCCGACCCGTGTAACCGGGCCCGCCGGCTTCCAGGCCTTTATCTACAAGTGCTGGCTGAATGTAGATTGGGATGGAGCGTCCCAGTGCTATGGATTGGATAGGCCGGACACCGCCACACAAAAATTTCCAGCGCAAAAGAATTTGAAGCCCTGGGAGAGGCCGGATTTTCATGGGGGCAGCCTGAATAATGCCAGGGTCGGTGGGAGATCCTCCAACCCTTGGTCCAGCATCGTCGTCAAGACACGAAGGGAAGCTCTGGACCTCTTGGCCAAATTTTTTCCGGGTTGGAAGGCGCTTGACGCCACAGCGCAGGAGAAAGTGCTCAGCCAGTTTTGGGATAATCGGACGAATACACCGTTCGAGGATGGCCCAAAGGCCTGAATAGGGTGCCCACGAGGCGTCGCACGATCCGCATCGCGATGCCAGCAATTTTGGTGTGGTGACTTCGACGTAGCGCATGTACTATTTGTTGCAGTACGAAGGCCTCACACGGAACGGGAGGGTTTTCGACATGCGCGGAATGTTGCCGCATAGTGAAGCCCGGATGCGAATGTGCGTCATGAAGGTCGCCGACCGCGGGCGATGGACATACCGGGATTGGCTTCAATGGCACTTCCTGTGGAAGTTCTTTCCCTGGTACGCGCGCGAGATGCGTTATCGTGGACATTTTTGTCTCGGACAGGGCTGCATGCACTGGTTCTGGGAGAACGCCGAAAAGAAGGAGCGGGGTTATTGTTCGGCAGCGGTCTCGCGGACGCAGAACATGATGTGGGCGGAGGAATTGGAGGACCGTGGGCTCTGGAGCAACCGAACCAGCGCGGCTCCTCGACAGCCGGCTGCTCCGCCAGCGGCGGCTGGAAACGTTTCTAAATTTCCCTCGCGGCGGCCTTGAGGTTTGTGGCGCGGTCTGTCAGCGGCCCTTCCGCTCGCGCTTTTCCACACGTCTTGTAGATGAACATGAGCGAGTCGGAATCACCATCCGGGCAGCGACAGCGGCAGCCAATGCGATGCGGCGATAACTAATGCGATAAGCGTTCCGACCTTGAGCGTGTTTTCGGCTGCTGTGCTTGGAGGGAGTGTTTGATTATCGCTCAAGCCATACCTGAACAGCACGAGAATACTTATTCCGAATGTCAGACCGAACACGATGATAGCGACAATGAACGCCCGCATGGAAGGACTTGCCTTTAGCGGCCGTATTTTATCGGCATCCCCGAGATTGAACGCCGACTTGCGTTGATCACGAGCCCCATCACGATCATTATGATTGCAAACATTTAGCGGCTCACTTCTTTCCCTTCAGCCCGATCTCGACCAGGCGGCGGCCCCGAAGGTTGCAGTCAACACAATGGGCCATAGTGACGTGTCCATTTGTGCCCCCATTATAGCGCCTCGCCCCCGCGCTCTTGTGGCTGATTCGCATGGCAACGCAACCAAGGGCCGGGGCGAGGGCGCTAAATCTTGGGTTCCTTGGGATCGGCTGCGAACTGCGACACGTCCCTCCAAAACAATTTCGCGTCGTCTGGTTGCGCCGTAGCTTCCTCGCGGTTGGCTTCGTCGCAAAGCTGTTTTTGAAACGATTGCTTCTTGGGCTTCGTCCAGCTGCGAAATGCAAACCCAGATTTGCCGCTCGGCGTACTTAACGTCCCTAGTGTTTGGGTCCTTCGCCAACTGGCGCAACGCACCCATCAACGGTTTGAGCCAATCCATTTTGCACCCTCGTACCTATGGCGTACCTAAGTGAGTGCGAACTAATTTCGTAAATTGATCTAAGCTATTGATATTGCTTGGTGAGCGCGGAGGGACTCGAACCCTCGACCCCATGATTAAAAGTCACGTGCTCTACCACCTGAGCTACGCGCTCACTTGCCGCGCTGTGTAGGGGGCGGCTTGGTGCCGGTCAATAGCGGCACAGCCGTAAATGCGCCGTTGATACCGCGCGGATTTGTCTGCCGGCCCCGCCTGTTAGCGGCGATTCTTCACCCGCGCGGACGAGCCCGAAACCTCCGCGATCAACTGGCTTCGCGATGAATCTCGGAGGCCACCGGCTGGGAGCTGCTGACCACGGTCGGCATCGCCACCGGGCGCAGCCCGATCAGCTCCAAGGTCCGCACGCCAGCATGGCGCCAGAACGAAAACGCGTTGACCCGCGAGTTTTCCAGGATGGCGATCGCCACCGCCGACAGGAACGGCAGGCTTTCCAGCACCAGGACGGCTGCGAACACGTAGATCTCGCGGACTTCCTTCTGGTTGTTGGTGACCACCAGCACGGCCGCGCCGACCAGCAGCAGGATCCCGATCACGGCTTCCCAGAACGCCTGGAATTCGACCGACATCAGCGAAAATCCGCCCTTGGAGGTGCGCGCGAAGGCGAGATGCTCGGTGATCAGTCCGTTCGCCACCGCGCGCGACACGGTCCATTGCACCGACATCGCGGCGATCATGGCGCCCAGCATTTGGCCCCACTTCACGGGAACGCGCAGCCGGTACAGCACCACGAAATGCAGCAGCGAGACCACAAACGATGCGATGATCGGCAGCGTCAGGATCTTGTCTGGAATGGCGATGTCGGCGAAGGCCACGATCGGCACCCAGATCAGATTGAGGATCGCGACCAGCACGCCCAGGCTTTCGGCGCCGAGCCAGTTGAGCCAGCCCAGCGCAAATTCGCGCCGCTGGTCCGGCGACAATCGGCTCGCGCCGGGAAGAAAACGCCGCCAGTGCTTCTTGACGATCTGAAAGCCGCCATAGGCCCAGCGATGGCGCTGCTTCTTGAAGGCCTCATAGGTGTCCGGCAGCAGGCCATGGCCGTAGCGGTGGTTGGTGTAGTGGGTGAGCCAGCCGTGCTCGATGATCGCCAGGCCGAGATCGGTGTCCTCGCAGATGGTGTCGCCGTTCCAGCCGCCGGCCATGTCCATCGCCGCGCGCCGGATCAGGCACATGGTGCCGTGGACGATGATGGCGTTGGCCTCGTTGCGCTGGACCATGCCGATGTCGAAGAACCCGGCATATTCGCCGTTCATGATGTAGTGCATCAGCGAACGGTTGCCGTCGCGATGGTCCTGCGGCGCCTGCACGAGGCCAACGCGGGGATCGGCGAACACCGGCACCAGATCCTTCAGCCAGTCCGGCTGCACGACATAGTCGGCGTCGATGATGCCGATGATCTCGGCATCCACGGCGGTGCGTTCCATGGCGATGCGCAAGGCGCCGGCCTTGAAGCCTTCGACCTTCTCGGCGTTGATGAACTTGAAACGTTCCCCGAGCGCGCGGCAGTGATCCTGGATCGGCTGCCAGAACTCCGGATCGGGGGTGTTGTTGATGATCACCACGCATTCGAAATTCGGATAGTCCAGCCGGGCCACCGCATCGAGCGTCTGCTTGAGCATCTCGGGCGGCTCGAAATAGGCCGGCACATGGATCGAGACTTTTGGAAACGCCTCGCTGCCTGCAACGGCCGGCTCGGCCGATGGCCCCTTTGCAAGCAGCCGGAGCGGGTTGCGGCCGAAGGCTATGGCGGCGATCTCCTCGATCCGCGCCATCGCGATCAGCACCAGCGGAACCAGCAGGATCAGTCCCAGCGTCAACGCGAAGGCCGAGCCGAACACGAAGTAGTGGCCGGTCCAGTACGCGAACACGGTAGCCGTCCACGCCCCGATGCCGTTGGCGGCCGCCGACAGCATCAGCGACTGCATCACGGTGGCCTCGGTGAGCCGCAGGATCGGCAGCGACATCAGCACGCCGACCAGCAACGCGAGCAAAGCGAGTTTCCAGTAGTTCTCGTTGACGATCGGCCCGGTCCAGGCAAATTTCGGCTCGCGGGCCGCATTGAGAATGCCCCAATAAGGTCCGACGCCGCCTTCAAAGAACTTCCAGGGCTGATCGATCGCCTCGACGATGTTGTATTCCATGCCGATGGATTCGGCGCGGGTGACAAAGTTGCGCAACACTGCCGCTTGCTCGAACGGGCCAGGATTGGCGTTTTTCAGATTATAGCCGGCACTCGGCCAGCCGAACTCTGCGATCACGATTCGCTTGCCGGGAAATTTGTCCCGCAGCATCCCGTAGATATAGACCGCCTGATCCACCGCCTGCTTGTCGGTGAAGTTTTCCCAATAGGGCAGAATGTGCGCGGCGATGAAGTCGACCGAGGAGGCCAGCTCCGGATTGTCACGCCAGATGTTCCAGATTTCACCCGTCGTCACCGGGACGTTGACCGACTTCTTGACCCTTTTGACGAGCCCGATGAGGTCATCGACCTTTTGCTCGCCGCGATAGACGGTCTCGTTGCCGACCACGACGCCGATGACGTTGCTGTTGCGCTTGGCAAGATTGATGGCGGCGTCGATCTCGCGCTCGTTGCGGTCGACATTCTTGTCGATCCAGGCGCCGACGGTGACCTTCAACCCGAATTCCGCGGCGATCGGCGGCACCAGTTCGACGCCGCCGGTTGAGGAGTAAAGCCGGATCGCCCGCGTCAGCGACGCCAGTTTTTTCAGGTCGGCGCGGATTTTTTCGGCGTTGGGAATGTTGTCGACGTCGGGATGCGAGGTTCCTTCGAACGGCGCATAGGACACGCTCGGCAGGATACCCTTGAAGTCCGGGGCCTCCTGCTTGTCCCGGAACACCCCCCAAAGGCCAGCGTGAACGGTGGTGACCAAGAGCAGAACGGCGACGACGGCGCGCATCGCAACAAAACCATAGGGGGTCAAGATGGCAGGGAAGCGGACCCGTCCCCAAGGCCCGACCAAGTCAGCGGCTAATCGAGCATATCTCTGCCACGCCATTTAACAACTGTTATGACGCCATGGCGTTTTGAGGGCGCAAATATCCGAACCGCGAAAATTTCTGATTGTTCCGCAGCGGTTAGGGTTATTTGGCGGGCGCGGCCGCAGGCGTCGGCGGGGCCGTCGGGGCGGGCGCTGCAGCCGCCGAACCGGCCGTCGAAGGCGGGGCAGGTTGGGCGACCGCGGCGGCCTGTGGCTGGGCGTTGGGATTGATCCAGCAGGCATGAACGCGGCGATCAAGCGACTCCGGCACCTTGGAGTCGATTTCCGCGCCAAAACGGGTCAGGCACCGAAATGTCGCCTGGATGTGGCCACCGGGACAACCGAAGCGGTCGTAGAGATCGAGATGCCGAAAGGCGGTATCGAGATCGTCGTTCCACATCAGGCGCACCATGCGGCGACCAAGCCAGACGCATTCCGGATTTCCGGCCGGCCCGTTGATGGCCTGCGACGCCTCGACGAACTGGTCGGTCTTGCGCTGATTATCCTTGGCGGCATCAGCCGAATTGGCCGCCGGCGGCTTGCCCTGCTCCTGGGCGCGAAGGTCGCCGCTTTGAGCGATGGCGCTTCCGATACCGATCAGCAGGGCGAGCCCGGGGACGGCGAGAAGGCGCAAAACCGCATCGTGAAGCTGAATCACCCGTCGACCCATAAAGTCCCCGAATTGTTGCCTGCCTGCGGCCAGCACTGACGCGCCGGCTTGATGCCGTTCAAATGGGTCTCCAATGCGGCGGAGATGCCCCTGAAATCCCATGACGGACATTTCGGATTTTGTCCAGCAAAGTCACAACTTTATCATGCTGTGGTAAAGCCGTAACGGGGAAAGCCGCATCCTGCTCTTGGCAGATGGCTGGTGACCGGCTAATCGACGGTCCCTGCCCGGAGGATGGAACCGATTTCTCTTCGTACGCCACTGGCGCTTCTCCTGATATCCCTGGGTGCGATCGCTGCCGTCTGGTGGTGGCTGGCCACCCCTATCAATTTGGCGCGCGCGCCGATCGATCCCAACGCCAAGCTGCTGTGCGTGTCCTATGCGCCGTTCCGCGACACCCAGACGCCGCTCATGCTGACTACTCATATCGCACCGGAACAGATCGCGCAGGATCTGGCGCAGCTCGCCAAAATAACCGATTGCGTGCGCACCTATTCGATCGAAAACGGCCTCGATCAAGTTCCAGCGCTGGCCGCCAAAGTGGGACTGAAAGTCATCCAGGGGATCTGGCTCGGCAGCAACCGCCTGAAAAACCTGGCGCAGATTTCGACCGTGGTGGGCCTGACCAAGGAATACCCCAGCGTCATCACGGCGGTGGTCGTCGGCAACGAGGTGCTGTTGCGCGGAGAGATGACCACGTCCGATCTCGCCGCCCACATCCGGTCGGTCAAGTCGCAGGTCGCGGTTCCCGTCACCTATGCCGATGTGTGGGAATATTGGCTTCGCAATCGGGAAGTTTATGAAGCGGTCGATTTTGTCACGATTCATATCCTGCCTTACTGGGAGGACTTCCCGATCCGCGCCAGACATGCCGCCTCCCATGTCGACGCCATTCGCAAGCGGATGGCCGTGGCGTTCCCCGGCAAGGAAATCCTGGTCGGCGAGACCGGCTGGCCGAGCCAGGGACGGATGCGCGAAGGGGCGCTGCCGTCGCGTACCAATCAGGCGCGAGTGGTCTCGGAAATCCTGCTGTTGGCGAAGCAGGAGAACTTTCGCGTCAATCTGATCGAGGCTTACGACCAGCCGTGGAAACGCGAGCTCGAAGGCACGGTCGGCGGATATTGGGGCCTGATCGATTCAGTGCGGCGTGCGGTGAAATATCCGCCCAATGAGGCCATCAGCAACTTTCCGTTCTGGAAGCTGCAGATGGGGTGCGGAATGGCGTTGAGCTTTTTCGTATTCGGCGCGGCCGGGCTGACCCTGCGCCGGCGGCCCTGGACGCCGCGCATCGCATCCTGGATCGCGGTCGGAATTTCCGCGACCACGGCCGGAATTCTGTTGGGCGTCGCCGCCGACAAGATGTTCTATGAAAGCTACGGTTTCGGTGGCTGGCTCCGGTGGGGCTCGCTGCTGGCGGCCGCGATCGCTTCGCCCTTGCTGTGCGCCAACGCCATGATGTCGGGGCGCCCGCTGCCGACATTTCTGGAACTGCTGGGTCCCCGCGACGAGCGAGCCCGATCGGCGCTGACGATGATCTTGGGAGCTGTGCTGATCGTGACCACGTTGATCGGCGCGGAGACCGCGCTCGGCTTTGTGTTCGATCCGCGCTACCGCGATTTCCCGTTTGCCGCGCTGACCATGGCGGTGGTGCCGTTCGCGACCCTGATGCTGCTCAACCGCCCGCCGGAGGGATCGCGGCCGATCACCGAGGCGGTATTCGCCGGCCTGCTGGCGGGTGCGGCACTCTACACGGGGTTCAACGAAGGATCGGTCAACTGGCAATCATTGTGGACCTGCGCAATGTATTTTCTGTTCGCCGTTACGCTGTGGCGGGCGCGGGTCGCGCAAATCCCAAAATAAGCAGGCCGATCGCCAAACCCGACAGGCCGATATTGTAGAGCACGATGCCGAATCCGGCGGCGATCAGCCCGCCGGTGAGCAAGACGATCGACGGTCGGATGACGTGAAGCGTCGCGATGATGAGCGCCACGATGCCGAACACCGAATTGCGAAACAGCGACGTCACCAGGATGCGGGTCTTGCACAGCATGGTCTGCAGGCCGGCGTCGCATGCCAGCGCAACGGTGGAGAACTCGATCGCCATATAGCGCAGATAGAGCGCGTAGCCGACGGTGACGAAGCCGACGACCAACAGCCATTGCACCTGGTACGGCGTCAGCCGAAACGGAGATTTTTTCACTGGAGCATTTTCCGGGCTAAGTGGAATCCGGTTAGCCGCGAGAAAATGCGCCTAACAATCATTTGCGCGCATTCTGCGGAATGCGCCCAAGGCGAATATGGTCGGGAATGCGGGGCGGGACAACCCGGCGCAGGCAGCGAACACACCAATTTCGCGAAAACGCATGAGAGTCTGCTTACAAGTTATTGGAAACAGAAGCTTTAATTGATCACTTGGCTCTGGTGAAGAGCGACGACAGCGTGGTTTCCGGTTTTT
>Ga0257146_1000054_pt1 | contig 11889 bp, 10 predicted proteins | sample CO08A_FD_185958 | JGI IMG/M metagenome (GOLD analysis project Ga0257146, IMG submission 185958) | Soil microbial communities from H.J. Andrews Experimental Forest, Oregon, United States - CO-08-A | ecosystem: Environmental > Terrestrial > Soil > Temperate forest > Bulk soil | place: USA: Oregon...
TTGACCTTTGTCTTAACCCCGGACGTGACCGTTGTCTTGGGGGCGCTCTGTTTTGGAGCGGGGGATTGCTGCGCAGTAACGGGAACAACCGCCGCTACCATTAACACTACGAGGGCTCTTAACATCGACAGTTTTTTCATGACATTCTCTCCTACAGCCCGAACTGGGGGCTACGATTTGGTTCGCGTGGAATTGATGACCGGATCCGTTTCAATGATGAGTGGAACCGGCTAGGCTGATGGCAGCCTGCTCCTGGATGCGGCCCGCTGGTCACCACGGAGGCGGGAGAGGAAGACAGAATTCCATTGCTTGCCTCCACAGTCGCATCGCCCTCGAAGGGGTTTGAAACGACTGCTAGAAATCCTTGTAAGATCCGGAACCGATTCATCCGCGCTGATAGAGGGCAATTGTCGTGCAAGTCCGAAAAAATGATCTAAGCCGCGGTTTTTTAGGGAATTCAGGCTATTCCTTGTCGATGGCTTCGCCGATACCGCGTAGTTTTTTCCGCAGGAGATTATTGGCTGTGAACTATTTGCATACAGGACCTCGTGTTCGCATTGCCGAAATGAAGTTGAAGATGACACCGACCTGAGGTGCTAACCGGAAAACGGCGTGCATCGGATCAAAATATCCGAGGCCGCAGTTGATCCACTCGCGTGCTTCCGATAGAGTTCGCCGCGAGCAAATCCCTTGCTTCTCGAGAAACAATGCTTGACGAAACCGCCCGGCCAACAATCGCACTGTCGTTCGAAGACTTCGGCCCTCGCGGACGCGTAGCTCGCATAGTGGTAGATCACCAGCCACGCCTCAACATTCTTAACAGCACGTTGATCGCGCAACTTGCCGCAGCCGTCAACAGCTTGCGCGATGATCAAGAGCTTCGTGTTCTGATATTGTCCGGTGCTGGGGAACGCGCTTTCATCGGAGGTGCCGACATAAACGAGATGACGCTGCTAGACCCGGATACCGCGCCCGCCTTTATTACCGGCTTGCACGAGGCTTGTGAGGCGCTACGGAGGCTTGCAGTTCCGGTCATCGCACGAATCTCCGGTCATTGTCTTGGAGGCGGGCTGGAAATAGCGGCGTCTTGCGATCTGCGCGTTGCCGCCAGCCACTCGACCTTCGGAATGCCCGAAGTACGGGTCGGAATCCCTTCGGTGATCGAAGCGGCTTTGCTTCCGAGGCTAATCGGCTGGGGAAAGTCCGCGGAGCTGCTCTTAACCGGGAAGATCATTACCGCGAAGAAGGCCCGTGCCTGGGGGCTCATTCAACGAGTGGTTCCCGCAGACCAGATTGATCAAGCTGTTGCTGATTGGGTCGACTCAATTCTGGAGGCTGGGCCTCGCGCCATCCGCCTACAGAAGGCGCTGCTTTCCGAATGGGAGCGGCTTCCTCTTGACGGGGCCATTGCGCGCGGCATTGAATCGTTCGCCGAGGCTTATCGGACCGATGAGCCGCACCGCTTGATGGAAAAGTTCCTCGCTCGCAAACGCGAAGCGAAGTAAAGCGATTTGTTGCGTAAATTCTCCGCGCGGTCTCTGAGTCTCGGCGGCTCTGCGGTTAGCAGGTTTCAAGGCTATCTAACTGCAGAGACATTGAGACGCGAAGGCAACGCAGAAAGAAGACAGCGAGAATAAGCCACTGCCCCGATTTGTGGTTCTTTTCAAGCGCGCAGACGGTTTGAGAAAGAGAGTATGAACGCAATGTCAGGAGATCTCACCAGGCCGACCGGTCCGCTTGTGGGCGTCAAAGTGCTGGACTTCTGCAGCTTTATCAATGGCGCCTACAGCGCGGCTTTAATGGGCGATCTGGGTGCCGATGTAGTCAAGATCGAACCGCTCAGCGGCGACAATGCGCGCACCTGGGGACCCTTTCTCAAGGGCGAAAGCCGCTTCTATCAGGCTTGGAATCGCAACAAGCGATGCATTGCTCTCGATCTGACCTCCGACCGAGGCCGTGAAATCGTCCACGAGCTGGCCAGGAAGGTTGATGTGGTAATCGAGAATTTCAGACGTGGAGTGACGGAAAGGCTCGGGATAGACTACGGCACATTCCGAGAAATAAATCCGCGAATCATCTATTGTTCCTCGACAGCATTCGGAACAAAGGGAGTGCATCGCGATCGGCCCGGCTACGATCCTGTGCTCCAGGCGCTCGGCGGCGTGGCCAAAGACAACGCGCGATACAGCGGAAGCGTAGCGATCGGCGCGGTCGCTGCTTCCGACTACCAGGCCTCGATGCTGATAGTCACCGGAGCCCTGTCGGCCTTGTATCACCGCGAGAAGACCGGCGAAGGACAAAGAGTCGAGACATCACTGCTCCAAGGCATACTCTCGATCCAGTCGCATTACTTCGTCCAGGCTTTGGAATGCGATGAAGAAGGCGCACTCGGCATCTTTCCATACAAGTTCTTCGAGGCTCGAGACGAATTGATCTTCATCGCCGCCGGCACCGACAAGTTCTGGATCACGTTGTGCAAAGTCCTCGGGGTTCCCGAACTGGGAACCGATCCGCGCTACGCCACCAACCGCGGGCGCGCCGAACGTCGAGAGGAGCTAACTGTCTTGCTCCAGCCGCTCTTCAGGCAAAAGACGGCCGCCGAATGGGAGGAGTTGCTAATCGAGAAGGGCGTCCCGTGCGGCGGGGTAAAAGACTACCTGTCTTTTCTTAACGATCCGCAGGTCGGGGCTATGGGGATGAATCCGGTGATCGAGCATCCGCTTATTGGACCTATTCGAATGGCTGGCGTGCCGGTCAATCTCGAGAAGACTCCCGGCGGGATTCAGCGATCTGCGCCGCTGCTCGGACAGCACACCGACGAGATTCTTAGCGAGCTCGGTTTCGAGGACCAGCGTATCGCCGGATTGCGAAAGGATCGAGTGATCGCCTAGCGCTTTCGATGGTCTCCAGCCACTAAGCTGACCTGTACGGGCGTCCCTCCTTAGAAACCACTAGCTCGCGCACGGCTGGAGCTGGTAGCCCAAGGATAGAGCCTGTTTTTTGAGAGCATTGATCCGTCGTTCTTTGTACATCTGTTCATAAGCTTGTTGGCCCGCTTCTACGTAAGACGTGCCTTTGGTCAGCATTGAGTAGTAGATACGAGCGATCTTATGCGCTGTTGCGGTGATAGCGCGCCTGCCGTCTGTTCGGGATCGAATGCGCCGGTAGAATGCTCCCAACGCGGTTTGGCTTCTGGCTAGGGATGCCGCTGCCATACGAAACGCTTGCGCCCCACGATTCGCGCTTCGCTTGGTCCTTCTGTCCAGCGCCTTGCCGCCTGAGAACTTTGTGCCGGGGCACAAACCGAGCCACGAGGTGAAGTGTTTGACCGATTTCCACGGTGTCATGTCGAAGCCTACTTCGCTGGCCAGTGTCAGGAGTGTGTCTGCAGCTAAGCCGGGAGTGGCGAACAGATCTACCCCGGTCATCTTGAACAGCTTCTCGCGGACATCGACGTCGGCGCGCATACGTTCCCGCGCACGGACGGCTTTGCCTGAGTCTGGAGGCTGATCATCAGTGACATTCGGCCGGGTTCCCAGATGCTTGATAAGGGCTTGTTCGCACTCGGCAATCTTGGCCTGGTAGGTCTCATACAGTTCGACCGCTTGCTTGAGAGCAAACATATGGTCATCTCGCAAGTTGCCCACGAGGGATTTTGCTATGGTCTCTTTCGAGTTCCGGCATCCCTTCTGTCGGTTGAGGGCAAGTACATTTGGGTCACGCTCGCCGGCTAGTATCGCTTTGATGATTTTCATCCCGGTGACACCGGTGATGTCTGATACCACGTTGTGCAGAAGCAGGTTCATCTGTTGAAGCGCTTTCTGCATGTGTTGAATGTGCATCGATGACGCCTGGGTGAGCATCTGTTTCTGGCGAACGTAACTGCGTAGTACACAGACCTCATCGGGCGGACGAAACGCACCTTGAAGCAAGCCGTATGTGTGAAGCTGCTGAAGCCACTGGCAGTCCAGCACATCGGATTTGCGGCCAGACACATTCTTAACATGGCGGGCATCGACTAGCTTTACTTCGAACCCGCGCTGTTCGAGAAGCTCGAATAGAGGTATCCAGTAGACGCCGGTTGATTCCATGGCTACTGTTGTTACGCCGCATTTCTCGAGCCAGTCGGCTATATCGTTCAGGTCGGAGGTAAAGGCGCTGAACTGTCGAACCGAAACGTTGTCGCGGCCTTCTGGTACAGCGACCAAGTGGCGGTCCGAACCGATATCGATTCCTGCCGCGTTGAGATTAATGTGGCGAAGATGCTGGGGCAGATTGTTCACGTTGATCTTTGACTTTCGTGGCTTTCTGTTGCGCTGTGACATGCCTTTATCCTTCCAACAGATGATGGCTCACAGGCGCAGGGGAGCACTAAAATCGCATTCTCCTTAACGGGAGATCACACATTCTGTCGAATGGATGATTCACCAATGTCATTGCCGCCAACCCCTGAGACCAAACTCCGTGACGGGTACGAAATCACCAGTGGGCAACCGGCCTTCACGACCTGCGAGTGCAGTAACACTACTCGAATTCGGCCAGGTGCGCGACACATTGGGTTTCATTCTCACATTAGCTCGTACTCGAGCATGGTTACTCCGTGGGCGCCCCTTCTCGAAATGCTATACGCGACGCGTTATGAGGGGCGCCCACGGAGGGGCGCCCGTACAGGACTTCGCGAATACTATTGCGTCTTCGTCCCTTTCAACTCTTTGTACATGTCCTCGACATTCGGCTGAGCGAAATTCTGAAAGGCAAAGCTCTTATACTTCTCGGGAAGCGCAAGCTGCGTCTTCGCCTGGTCAATCGTCAGGCCGTCGGCGATTCCCTTCTTCACCCGGTTTCGCAAGTCATCAAGATAGTCTCTGAAGTCACGCATCTCCGCCGCGCTCGCTACATCGCCGTGTCCCGGAATGAACTTCGCGCCGGCATGGTTGCTTAGGATCTTGTCAAGCGATGGGATCCAATCGTTCACCGTCGCGTCTACAAGGTTCGGAAGTGTCTTTGACCAACCCATGTCTCCGGTGAACATCACGTTGGCGTCAGGCACGAACACCAACACGTCGCCTCCGGTATGACCCGGCAAGCTGAAAAGCACAACTTCGCGAGTGCCGAGATAGATATGCAAAGCGCCCTCGCGGAACGTCATTGACGGTTTCGTCAACTTGATCGCAACCATCGCATCGAGCCTGCGCAGTTGCCGCTCGAGCTGCGACCGCTTATCCTTCTGGTCTTCCGGGGTCTCAGCTATTTGCTTCGCAGTGTCTGCTCGCCGCTTTTGCAGCTCCTCCGGCGGTGGCAGGAAACGCCGGTTCTTTAGAGTCTGCCAGCTCTCGACGTTATCGTGCGCGATGATGGGAACGTTGCGCGCTGCGAGGACCTGATTGCCGCCGGTATGATCGAGATGGTAGTGAGTGTTGACCGCGTATTTGATCGGTTGCGGGGTTTGCGCCGCAATCTCACCGATTAGCTCTTCGATCGCGATGGGAGTAAAGAACGTGTCGACAACCAGCACGCCTGAATCGCCGACGATGAACCCGGCATTCCCGGAAGCGAGGCCGCCGGGTTTAGCTATAGCGGCATAGATGCCCTCTCCGACTTTGACCAGTTGAAAATCGTCCGCCGCTTTTGTCGGCGCGGGCTGAGCGACCCCGACCGCACCCATCACGAGCACTCCGATCAATGTTAGAACCGCTGCTCTTCTCATTAAGCCTCCGCTGTTGGCCGCAATACTACATGAAAAACCGTGTGGTGAGTCGAAGCGCATTCTTTCAGTCAGGGAATGAAATCATCGAGGTTCCATACCGTAAACTTATTCAAGATTTGACGCCATTATTTCGGCTCAATGATCTCGACTCGTTCGATGCGATCGCCGCGGGCTATTCTGTTCACCACGTCCATCCCCTCGACAACTTGACCGAACACCGTGTAGCCGCCATCAAGATGTGGCTGCGGCGAATGTGTGATAAAGAACTGACTGCCGCCGGTGTCCTTGCCCGACAACGCCATCCCAACCGTCCCCGTACCATACTGCTTGAGATTGATCTCGCAACGGATCTGATAGCCCGGTCCGCCGTTCATATCGCCGCGCGGGTCTCCTCCCTGGATCACGAAGTTCGGAACCGCCCTGGGGAAGGTCAGGCCGTTGTAAAAACCGGATCGCGCGAGGTGAATAAAATTGTCCACGGTCATCGGCGCATCTTCGGGATAGAGCTTTATGCGGACGTCGCCTTTCCTGGTATGGATGATAGCGAAGAAGTCGTTGACCGACTCGCTCAACTGCGCGATTCGCTGCCAATAGGTCCGGTCGTGCCCGGTCTTCACTCTTCCGATCTGAAGCGGTTTGCTTGCGACGATCTCGGCCCCGGACTGAACAAGAAGTTCGGCTGCCTTCAACCTGACAACATAGTCGTCTTCGAGGATGTCGTCGGAAAGGACACGAACGTCCATCGGTCGCTTGAGCCTGGCAGCCGCTTCGATGATTGCAATTCGCGCATCGTTCATCTTGTCCGACCGCGCCGCCTTGTAAGCGGCTTCCAGAGCCTGAGTCACCGGTTCTTCCGAATTGCCAAGCTCGCCCAACAAAAGTGCTGCCGTCGCGCGGACGATCACGTCTTCCGCCTTTAACTGATCGAGCAGAATACCGCGAAGGCCGTCTGCCTTCACCGCCGCGAGCGCGTTGAGGATGTCCGAGACCGCTCGCGGATCGGGTTTCCCATAAGTCTTGCCAGCAAGCAAATCGAGCAAGACCGCCTTCGCGCGCGCCGAGCCGAGTTGTCCCAGTCCTTGCGCGTAGGCCGCCATTGCGCTCCAGTCGTTGCCCGGCAGCTTTACCGAGTTCGGGACTTCGAAGAACGCTGCGTCCCCGAACTTGGCGATGGCGGTTTCAATCTCCGGACTCGATCCCAGCTTGCCGTCGGCAAACCGCAGCGCTTTTAGAAACTCGAGGCCTCGCGGGTCCTTGAGGTTGCCAAGCGCCGTCGCAATCAACAACAGCGTGTTCTGTTGCGTGGGCACTCCGTTCTTCTCGCGATCGAAGGAGCGATAAGCTGCCAGTTGCGATTTGCCAAGCGTCGACAAAGGTTCGAGGCCGCGAGAGTCGCCAATTGCCCCGAGAGCGTTGATGGCATTGGAAGCCACTCGGAAGTCTTCGTCGGCAAGCAAACGAATCAAGGGCTCAACCGCTTCAGTTGCCTTCGCAACGCCGAGGGCGCGAGCCGCGTTCGCTCGCACCAAGGGGTTTTTGTCCGCCAGCAGCGGCAGCAGGGCCGGCACAGCAGGCGCAATCACATCGCGTATCCGGGCAAGGGCGTTCGCAGCTTGCCATCTGAGATCCTCGTCCGGAGATCGCAGTTGCGCGGCGATGCCTTTAACGGTGGACGGCTGCCGCAGTCTGAAAAGCGCGGTCAGCGCGAGCGATCCAATCAGTTTGCCGGCTTCCGATGGCTGGGTGTCGGTGGGTGGAAGTTGCTTTACAATCGCATCCGCCAGTCCCGCCACGCCGTAATTGCCCAGCACCGCGGCCGACAACTTGTTTGAACCGATCTTTCCAAGAGCTTCGATGACTCGAGCGCGCACCGCTTCTGACTTTTCGATCGCCGGATCGAGCCGCTCGATCAAAGCGGCGGTCGCGGCGTGGCTTTCAATCTCGCCAAGCGAGAACGCCGCCAACGCTCGAAAGCTCGGGTCCCGGTTCTCTGCGTTCTTATCACCCGCAAGCACGCCCATCAGCACTCCGAGCACGCTTGGATACCCGATTCGCCCGAGCGCCAGAATCGCTCGCCGACGGACGCCACCGTGAGGCAGCAACAACATATCGATCAACTCGGCGTTGACCGCGCGCTCATCTTCGAACTGAACTATTTTCGGATACAAGATCCGCTGCGTGCGGTCTCGTTTTAGCGAGGGTTTGCGATTGGATAGGGTGACCGGCGGCGCCTGCCCCTCCCCCAATATCTGAAACATCAGAACGACAACTACAACACCAAAGGTCTGAAACTTCATAGCGACGTTTTCCGTCAGTCGAGATCTCGCGATGTTGGCACGGTTGACCTATTGTAGCATGCGTAGGCAGAACCCTGGATTCGAAGGCTCTGCAGCTCTTGGCCGCCCGACAGAGCTAAGTAGTCTGGCGGGACAAGGGTTCGGTTAGGAGTCACTCAACGAGTAGAGACACAGAGTCTGGTAAGTCGAAGACGTTTGTGCGTAGCCAAGCTTCGGCCTTGTCCACTGGCCACGCGTTTTCTTCAACAGCAACGACAAGCTTAATTATCTCGTGAGTGGATGCTTGAATTATTCTCCCGTTCCTCTTCAAGAACTCGTTGGTTATTGCCTTTGCGGTTCGCTTTTTGCCGCCAACCCAGGGGTGGTTCTTGATGAGCCCGTAACAGAGGGTTGCTGCCTGTCGTATCAAGTCTGCGCCTTCGTATACTGCTGCTTGTTTCGGCCGAGCGAGCGCGGATTCAACCAAAGCACGATCAAACACGCCGTAGTGCTGGTCGCCGGAAAGGCGCATTAGTAGAATGTGAATTAGTACAGCTTCGGAATAAGATAGATAGCGTATTTTTTCAATCGCCAAGACGTTTCATCTCATCGAACGCATCCTTAAATCGGTCATAGGTGTCTCGGACTGATTCTTTTAGCGCTCTAGAGGCCGGTGGCAGCATCTCCACTTCTAAGTGCCCATCCTTCACGTGGAGAATCGCTATCGATCCTTCGGCCAGACTAAGGGCACGAGCTATCTCATTTGGGACGTCAACTACCCAGCCTAGTTCTGTCTTTTCGGGTATGGTTGTGCCACTCATTTTGTTACTAGTCTGCTCCCTCAATCAGGCTTGTTGAATGATACTATGTTTCATCTTTCGGTTCTAGCTCCGCACTCGAACCCGCTCATACATCGCTCTCCTCTCTTGCTTAACTCGGTTAGCGACCTCCAGCCAGTGCGGCACTCACCGCCTACTGCGGAAAGGTATTTCTCGAGCGGCTTCACCTTGAACTATTAATACCATCGGCGCCGAGTTCACGCGGCTGAAATCAATCAGTGGTGATCCTTAAATCACGCACTCGCGACTTCGACAAGATTGTCATAGAACGTCGCGCCGGCGCCGATGTCCGTCAGCTCCTGGGAAACCGTCTGGTTCACGTTGGTATTCCCTGGGCTACGCTTGTTCCACCAGATCGCAAGCGCGACCGCAACTCCCGGTTTCACGCGATCCGAGACTCGGGCGATCAGCTGACACGCGCCTCGGTCGTTCCACACTCGAACCATCTGTCCGTCAACGATGCCGCGCGATGTGGCGTCCTCCTCGCTAAGTTGGATGAACGGTTCGCGCTCCGCTTTTATGAAAGACTTCAGGTGCGAGAAGCTTGAGTTCAAAAATGAATTCGCCGGCGGGCTGAGTAGCTGAATCGGATAACGCGCCGCAAGCTCCGGCGCTGAGACGGGCGACTCACGCGGCGGAATATAAGCCGGCACCGGGTCGAGTCCAATTCGTTCCATCGATTCAGAGTAGAATTCACATTTGCCCGAAGGAGTCGAATATCCGCCCTCTGAAAATGGTGCGAATGTTTCAGGCAGATTGAGTCGCGCCCAACCGTCTCTCTTCAAGCGATCGAGAGTGACTCCCTCGAACGGCTTATAATCACCCGCGAGCGCCTGGCTGATGATGTCTTCATCGGAGTCTTTGAAACAATCCTCTTCGAACCCCATGCGTTCGGCGAGCAGGCTAAACACTTCCCAGTTTGGCTTGGCTTCGCCGAGCGGCGCAATGGCCGGTTCGCTGTACACCAGATAGTAGTGACCGTACGGCTTGATCATATCGCGATGCTCGAGCTGCGTAGTCGCCGGCAACAAAATGTCGGCGTAGTCGGCGGTGTCGGTTTGAAACTGCTCATGCACTACCGTAAACAGGTCCTCGCGCTTGAAGCCTTCGATGACCCGCGATTGATCGGGAGCGATGGTCGCCGGGTTCGAGTTATAAACATAGATCGCGCAAACCGGAGGGCTTGCTTCGGTGAGAGCTTCACCAAGCCGTGACATATTGATCGTTCGAGGATCGCCGCGAATCAGATCCGGCCGCTCGAGGGCGTTTACGTCAAACTGAAACATGCCGCTCGTCGAAAGCAACACGCCACCGCCCGCATCGCGCCACGCGCCCACCACCGCAGGCAGACACGAGATCGCGCGAACTGCCATTCCTCCGCCGGCATGGCGCTGCAGACCGTAGTTCACACGAATGACCGCGGGTCGGATGGTCGCGTACTCGCGGGCAAGCTGCACAATCACTTCTTCCGCGATGCCGCAGATCGAGGCCGCTCGCGAAGCCGGAAATTCGGCGGCGCGCTCGCGCAGTTTGTCGAAACCCAGGGTGTGATGTTCGATGTAGTCGCGGTCTTCCAATCCCTCGCTGATGATCACGTTCATCATCGCCAGCGCCAGCGCGGCGTCTGTTCCGGGCCGAAGCTGAATCAATTGATGACACTGGTCCATCGTGTGGTTGCGATAGGGATCGATCCCGATCAGCCGGGCGCCGTCTTCAACCGCGCGTTTGATCTCCGGCCAGAGATGGATGTTGGACGAGAGCGTGTTGGTTCCCCACAAAACTATGAGCCGCGCGCGATGGAAGTTCTCAACATCGGTGCCCATCTTGGCGCCGAGCGTGTGGGCAATCGCTTCGCCGCCGGCAGCCGAGCAGATCGTTCGCGCGAGTTTGCTCGCGCCAAGTCGATTAAAGAAACGCCGATCCATGCTTCCGCTGTTGACTATGCCCATCGTCCCGCCGTAGCTATAAGGCAGAATCGCTTCAGGTCCGTCCAGAGATGCGGCGATCTCACGGAAGCGGCTCGCGATTATGTCCAAAGCTTCGTCCCACGAGATGCGTTGGAAACGGCCTTCGCCTTTCGCTCCCACCCGCTTCATCGGATACAGCACGCGGTCCGGGTTGTAGACGCGTTCGAGATAGCGAGTCACTTTTGTGCAGAGAAACCCTTGAGTCGGCGGATGAGCGGAGTCGCCGGAGACTTTCACCGCGCGACCGTCCTCGACTTCGACTAGCATTGCACAAGTGTCCGGACAGTCGTGCGGACAGGCTGCATGAATGGTTCGCGTTTCTGACATAAGAGTTAAACCTGGTTCAAGAAGAATAATCCACGAATCAAAGCGATTCAACGGATCTGACACAAAAACCGGAAGGCCAGAGGCCAGAAAGCCTTTGTGAAGCTTTGGGCCTTAGTGCATTTGTGGCTGATCCTTCTGCCATAGTGTATTCTGCAACGCATGAAACTCTGGGGCGGCAGATTCGAAAGTGAAGCCGATGCCGATTTTGCGAGGTTCAACTCATCGTTCGCCTTCGATCGAAGACTGATCGACGCCGACATCGAAGCGAGCCTCGCCCACGCCGAAGCGCTGGTCGGCGCAGGAGTCTTGACCGACGCTGAAGGCAGCAAGATCGGCGACGGGCTTCGCGAGATACAGAGACTCGCTCGCGAGGAAATCGGATATCTCGAAAGCCGCGATGCCGAAGACGTTCACAGCTTTGTTGAGACCAAACTGGTCCAGGCGATCGGCGATGCGGGCTACAAACTTCACACCGGGCGAAGCCGCAACGATCAGGTCGCGACCGATCTCAGGCTCTTTCTGCGCGGCGAGATCGACTTTGCCACCGGCCTGATTCGCGAACTTCAGCGCGCGCTTCTCGACCTGGCGGAAGCTAATCAGGACACGATCATACCGGGTTACACACACCTTCAACGCGCGCAGCCGATCATGTTTGCGCACTACTTGCTCGCGTATTTCGAGATGCTGAGCCGCGATCGCGCCAGGCTTTCCGATATGAGAAAACGAGTCAATCAACTGCCGCTGGGCGCGGGCGCCCTCGCGGGAACCGGGTT
>Ga0257146_1000056_pt1 | contig 11842 bp, 7 predicted proteins | sample CO08A_FD_185958 | JGI IMG/M metagenome (GOLD analysis project Ga0257146, IMG submission 185958) | Soil microbial communities from H.J. Andrews Experimental Forest, Oregon, United States - CO-08-A | ecosystem: Environmental > Terrestrial > Soil > Temperate forest > Bulk soil | place: USA: Oregon...
GGCTTCAGGCGCTGACATCTCGGACCGTGGGCAAGTCCTGGAGCGAGCAATAGTCGCGCTGCTCAACGGCGATGTCTCGGCACAGACTCGGAAGGTTCTGGACAAGCAGTTGACGGACGGCGTGCCGGTGAAGGGCGAGCTGGGCGAAGTGCCGCGGATACCAGCGCCAACGGGCGAAGAGCTGATGGCGGACAATTCAATGCAAGTCTTGCCACCGGGCAACGCGGTCGGAAAAGCGCAGAAAGCAGGCGACACCGAACGGCTCGAGAGGCGGCTGGGTATGCGTCAGAGCCCCGGACCTCAGATCGCGATGTCTTCTGAAGATCTCGAGATCGGCAAAGTGTTCGGACTGGTGCTCGGCTCGCCCGAGTTTCAAAGAAGGTAGCTGTTTAGGGTTTAGGGTTTGGGGTTTAGGGTTTGGGGTTTAGGGTTCAGGGTTCAGGGTTTAGGGTTGGTTGAAGCCTGAACCGCCAAGTCGGATGAACCCAGAACCACGAACCCAGAACCACGAACCCAGAACCACGAACCCAGAACCACGAACCTGAACGACGAACCCTGAACCACGAACCCTGAACCACGAACCCTGAACCACGAACCGAATTCTGAATCGGAGATGAAGTCATGGCCGTAACACGAAGATTCTTTCTCAAGTCATCAGGAATCGCGATGGCAAGTTTTGCCGCGGCGCCTTCGTTTCTCGAACGCGCGGCGCTCGCGCAGACTCTCGGCGGAACGGGAAGAGATCACCCGATCATCATCGCCATCTTTCAACGCGGCGCGATGGATGGAATTTCCGCGGTGATCCCGTTCGGCGACAAAAGCTACTACAGCGTCCGGCCTCAGATCGCGGTGCCGCAGCCGAAGAATGGCAATGCCGACGGCGCCATCGACCTCGACGGCTACTTCGGGTTGCATCCGGCGCTCGCACCCTTCAAGCCGATCTACGACGAAGGGCATCTCGCGATTGTCCACGCTGTCGGTTCGCCGGACAACACCCGTTCTCACTTCGACGCGCAGGACTATATGGAAGCGGCGACGCCCGGCAACAAAGGCACCGCTGACGGCTGGTTGAACCGCTACATGCAAGCCAAGAAGGACGGGAAGGCAACGCCGTTTCGCGCCGTGTCATTTACCGCGAACTTGCCGCGCACACTGCTAGGTCCGGCGCCGGCGATCGCAATGACCAATATTTCTGACTTCGGCGTCAGGGCAGGTCAGGGGAACGGTCAGATCGCTAAGGGATTCGAAGAGCTGTATTCGCAAGGACTGAGCGACATGCTTCACGGTACTGGCAAGGAAGCCTTCGAAGCCGTAAGGATGCTCAAGAAAGCTAACCCCGCTCAGTACACACCGGCCAACGGAGCTAATTATCCGCGCTCACCGTTCGGCCAATCGCTTCTTCAGATCGCGCAGTTGATCAAGTCTGATCTCGGAGTCGAAGTCGCGTTCACCGATGTAGGCGGCTGGGACACGCACGCGAATCAAGGGTCGTCGCGAGGTCAGCTCGCGAATCGGCTTCAGGACTTCAGTCAGGGTATCGCGGCCCTCTACAAGGATCTTGGCGATCGAATGCGCAACGTGGTGATCCTGACGATGACCGAATTTGGGCGAACGATCAGACAGAATGGTTCAGGCGGAACCGATCACGGACACGCGAGCGTTGCTTTTGTAGTGGGAGGACCGGTGAAGGGCGGTAAAGTTTACGGCAAGTGGCCGGGTCTTACGACCGAGCAGTTGTACGAGGGCCGCGACCTCGCTCTGACCACTGATTTCCGCGACGTGTTTTCAGAGATAGCCGCGCGGCATCTTGGCGCGACGAATCTGCACACAATCTTCCCCGGCTTCAACTCGTACGCGACGAGCTTCCGCGGATTGATTCGCGCCTGACCCGTGGCGCAAGCTGCCAGCTTGCGTCCCTCTCCGCGTGCGAGACGCAACGCAGACTCGGTAGCCTGCAACACAACCACATAGTTGTTGCATGTTTATAGCCATCAGGCAGGACGGATACTCACTCCGTCAGGAGTGAAATGTGTCTCTCGGCTGACGGCGCACAGAACCCCTAACTGAGTTCCCACGACTCAGATGTCATGCAATGAACATGGAACTCCTGAGGGAGTTCATGCGTCTCGCCTGTCGCATACTATAAACATGGAACTCCTGACGGAGTTCCTGTTACTTAGCTGGCTTCTTTTCGTAATTCTCGTTCAGACCCGGCATGAAGTAAGGCCCGCCAGGCGCCATGGTGCCCTTCAAAAAAATCACGTGAGTCTCGATGGTCAGAGCATTGCGGCGGTCGAGCGCGGACTTGCACTTTACCCAATCCGGACCGTTGCCTCCGTGTAGCACTCCATCTCGCGATGCTTTCCAATGATCCAGGCTCGCGTATCGCGTCGACAAATACACCTCGTCAAAATCCTTGCTCTCACCTGAAGCGCCAGTTACGCCTTCGGCTGTGATGACTTTCCACATACCGATCACGCGGCTTCCAAGCTTCTCGAAGTAAGGCCACACCCCTTCGACGCTTACCCGCAGGAACTCATCGAAGCTCCCCTTCCTGATCTTGAAGTAACGCAGCGTGACGATTTCCTCGCCTGGCTGCGCTACGTCGTTTCGCACCGGATGAGGACGATCCGGATCTTTGACTTGATTGATCCCACCGCGAAACGGCTTGTCTGATTGCTGTTGCTGGGCTTGTGACGAGCTGACAACACAGATCAAGGCAACACACGCGACGATCATCGAACGGCAATACGCTCTTCGCATTTCGACCATTATTGTTCTCCGGATTTGTTATTCGAACTGAGCCGCAAGACCTCGACAAGGGTTCGCTCGCTTGAGTCAGTGACGGCTCCGAGCTCGGCAGTTCCGAACTCGAGCGAGTCCGGAGTCGGCGAGTTCGAACTCGGCAGGGTGAGTCCGTAAGTCCGAACTCCGTAGGAGTGCGATGTTTGTAGTAACCGCCGGCGGGCTTTCTCGAACTCCGGAGGAGTGATATGTGCCACGTAGCTCTCGAGACTACGTTGCAGTTGAAGGCTGGCACAAATCCAATCGGAACATACCGCTCCTACGGAGCTCTACCACTCTTCCAAGATCGGATGCTACAGACATTCTATCCCTACGGGATTCGCTGCTCGACCAAGGAACCTGCGAGAGGAACCGAGAAGCTTATACTTCGCAATGTGAACAGAGGCCGGCGCGCCCAGACTTCAACCAACTGAAACCGAAGCGCTGGATCAAACCATCTGTAACTCGACGCGGCGTAAGGTTCAATCAGCGATTGTCGTCGCGCTGTAGACTTCAACCCGCGGCGGCAGCGCCCTTTTCTTTGTCGAAGTCGGCAAAGGTCTTGCCCTGTTCCGCCAGTTGTTTCAACAGAGGCGCGGGCTTCCAGACCTCTCCCATCTGGTCGTAGAACTCGCACACGCGGCTGTAAACCTTCGCGAGGCCAACCGTGTCTCCGTACCACATCGGTCCGCCTCGCCGCGCAGGAAAACCGTAGCCGTTGATGTAGATGATATCGATATCGACCGCTCGAAGCGCGTAACCCTCTTCAAGGATCTTCGCGCCTTCGTTCACCAGAGCGTAGATGGTTCGCTCGACGATCTCGTCCGCGCCGATCGAGCGCCGCGTGATACCGTTTTCCGCGGCAACCTGCTCGGCAAGTTTCTCCACGTCGGGATCAGGAATCGCCCGGCGATTCTCGTCGTAGAGGTAATAACCCGCGCCGGTCTTTTGCCCGAACCGCCCCATCTCGCACAAGCGGTCGGCGACCTTGAGACCCCTGGCTTCGGTTTGGTCGTCCTTATACTCTTTTCTGATCCTCCAGCCGACGTCCAGACCCGCGAGATCGCCTGTGGCAAGCGGCCCCATCGCCATTCCAAAGTCGTAAAGCGCCTTGTCGACGTTGGGGATGCCGGCGCCTTCTTCGACAAGAAACTGGGCCTCTCGCATGTAAGGATGAAACATCCGGTTACCTACGAACCCGCGGCAGTTGCCGACCAGCACTCCAACTTTCTTGAGACGCCTTGCGAGCGCCATTGAAGTTGCGATCACTTCGTTGCTTGTCGCTTTGCCGCGGACAATTTCCAACAGCCGCATTACGTTTGCAGGACTGAAGAAGTGATGCCCGATGACCATCTGCGGGCGAGAGGTAGCCGAAGCGATCTCATCAATGTTGAGCGTCGACGTGTTGGAAGCAAGGACTGCTTGAGGCTTGCAGATCTTGTCGAGCTCGCCGAAGACCTGCTTCTTCAACTCCATGCCTTCGAAGACCGCTTCGACAACGATGTCCGCATCTTCAAACCCATCGTAAGTGGTGGTCGGTGTGATGAGAGACATGCGACGATCCATCACCTCCTGCGAGAAACGGCCTTTCTTCACCGAGTTGGCATAGTTCTTTGCGATCGTCGCAAGCCCGCGATCGAGGATCTCTTGCGAGACCTCTCTTACAATCACCGGAATACCGGCGTTCGCGTAGTTCATTGCGATGCCACCACCCATCGTGCCACCTCCGATGACTGCCGCCTTGCGAATCTCCAGAGTCGGCGTGTCTTTCGCGATGCCCGGGATCTTGGCGACTTCGCGTTCGCCGAAGAATACGTGAATCAAAGCCTTCGATTGATCTCCGAATAGACACTGCTGGAACAGTTCCGCCTCTTTTTTGCAGCCTTCGTCAAACGACATCCCGGTAGCCGCTTCGACGGCTTCGATCGCCGCAAGCGGCGCCGTCTGCCCGCGCATTTTCTTGCCGGCTTGCTCTCGTGCCACGGCAAAGCTCCTGGAATGTTCGCCCGCAAGTTTCTGATCGCGCTCCCGAGTCTTCGGCGGTTTCTCACCGCTGGCGAGCACTTCGCGAGCGAACGCGACCGCGCCCTGAAGCAAATCACCTTCGATGATTCGATCGACGATTCCGTACTTGAGTGCTTCACTCGCGCTGATTGGATCGCCGATGGCGCACATCTCGACCGCCTTCGAGACACCCGCCAGGCGCGGGAGACGCTGCGTTCCGGCGGCGCCTGGAATGATGCCCAGCTTCACCTCGGGTTGGCCGATCTGAGCCGCTGGAACAGCCACTCGATAATGAAACGCCATCGCGAATTCGAGCCCGCCGCCGAACGCTGTGCCGTGAATTGCTGCGATGGTCGGTTTAGTGCTGTCTTCAATCGCGAGAAGGAAAGGGAGCAGGCTCCCGCCCCGGCGCAGACCCGAGGTCATTTTTCCGAACTCCCGAATGTCGGCGCCGGCGATAAAGGTTCTGCCTCCGCCGATTAACACCGCGGCTTTGAGCTGGTCATCTTTTTGAATCGCCTTGAGCGCAGCTGCGATACCTTCTGGCACTCCCGGGCTGATGGCGTTCACCGGCGGGTTATTGACCGTGATGATTCCGACTTCGCCGTCTTTTGATAACGATACCAATTCAGTCATCAGTTTGTTTTCTCCTGTTTATCGTAGATTGTCACTCACGCTCAAGACGATGGATCTGTACGGGCGCCCCTCCGCATGCGGGAACAAAAGGTTGTGATCGAGGGGCGCCCACCGAGGGACGCCCGTACAGGTGTTCATCAAAAATCATCGCGACTGAATACTAGCGCCGCAGAGATTGAATCAGCGCTTCTTTGCGTTCAGTCGCCTCCGGCGAGAACCAATGCTCGACGAATTGCGACAACGTCAGGCGATCACTAAACGCGGCGGAGTGACCGCTTGCTTCGAGGAACAACCGCTTGACTGCGCCAAAGGCCATAGGCGGCTTCGCGGCAAGCTCGCGAGCTCTCGCTATTGCGCGGTCAAGCACTGCTTCGGGTTTTACTACTGAGTCCGCCAATCCCATTTCCAGCGCTCGTGCCGGTGACAGCGGCTTGCCCTCGAGTATGATTTCGCGCGCATTCCTGGCTCCGACTGCGGCGGTCGCCATGCGAATAAACCCTGACGGCACAACAACGCCAAGGTTTACCTCGTTGAGCGCGAATCCGAACTCACCCTCGGCCATAATGCGCGAGTCGCAGGCCAAAGCCAAAACCGCCCCGCCCGCGTATGCGTGACCGCTCACGGCCGCAACTACCGGCTTTGGCAAGAGCAGAATGCTCTCGTAGAGATTGATGAAGCGGCCAAAGAACTCGGTCATCCTCTCGCGATCGTATTGAAAGACCTCACTGACATCGAATCCGCTCGAAAAGAACTTCGGACGGTCGCTCGCCAAAACGACTCCTCGCACATCATCACCAGTGGCAGATTCCAGCGCAGCAATCAGTTCCTCGACCATCGCAGCATTCAACGGGTTGGCTTTGGCGCGACCGAGCGTCACGATCAGAAGCTCGTGATCTCTGTTGGTTGTGATGAATTCCATGAGTAACGATAGCGGAAGCGCGCTTCTTACGCGCCAAGCAGAGCGCTTCGGAGCTCGGCTTCCTGTTCGATGTTCACAAGCGCGATTACGACGTCGCCTTCGCTCAACTCGGTGTCGCCGCGCGGGACGACGGTGGTCTTGCCGCGCAGGATCGCAATCAGATTGCTGGATTGCGGTAGATTGATGTCGCGAACGGTTCGGCCGACGGCCGGAGAGGCTGCGTCCAAAGGATATTCGAGAATCTGAAATGCGCCCGACTGAAGACTCAGCAGAGTCTTGATGCGCACGGTTGGCAGCTCGCGTTCTATAACTTGCTGGATGATGGCAGTCGAGCTGACCGTTGAGTCGATACCGAGCCGTGCCATCACCGGTTCGTTCTTGGGATTCGACGCGCGAGCGATGGTCTTCGGCACCCCAAACACTTTCTTGGCGACCTGGCACGCGATCAGGTTGTCCTGGTCGCTGCCGGTCGCCGCGACAAAAACCCGAGCTCGAGCGGCGCCGGCTTTTTCAAGCACGTCGTGAGTCGAGCTGTCACCGACAAACACCGGGCAGTCGAGCTTGGCTGACAGCGCGGTTGCTCTAGCGTTGTCGCGTTCGATCATGGCTACCTCGTGACCGCTGTCGTAAAGCTCGCGCGCAAGGTTCACACCTACCTTGCCGCCTCCAGCGACCAGAATGTAGCGCGACTCATCAGTGTCCTCGTAACGAGGTCGAGGCTCGGCCTTGGCCGGCTCTGTTGGTATTCGTTCACCCAGGGGTTGTTTGGCTGCGATGTCGACTTGTTCGACGATGAGCTCAGCGGCAACCAGTGTTGGGCAGACCACGATCAACTGCGGGTCTTCCTGGGTTGCTTCGGCGTGAGTCGGTTCGTAGACGCGAGCGATTGCGCGAGGGATCTGAAAGTGGGTGCGCGCTACCTGAGCGGCCATCAGGTTGACGTTGTCGTCGAAGGTAATCGCCAGCAGCATATGGGCTTCTCCGACCCCCGCTTCGCGCTGGATGTCGACGTCGATGCCGTTCCCTTGAATAAGCTCCACCCCTTCGAGGCGTGAAGCCCGCCCTAGCCGGCTCGCTTCTTTGTCTATCAGGGAAATTTCGTGGCCGCGTTCTAGCAGAGCTGCAACCGCCCGTGACCCCACCCTACCGTATCCGATTACGACTATTTTCATTGTGTTTTCTTTGAGCAATAAGACTACCGCGCCGAACATTGAGTGACAAGAAGAAGTGACGCGCTTTTTGTGCAGTTAGAACTGGGACTTGCTGTCGTGAGCGAAAACACCACCGCCGGCACAGTTTTGTCAAACCCGCACAGCGCAGCCGGTGCGCGTGAGGATTTCCCGGAAGCGACTAGCCCGATTAATCGGGCTTGTCCGGAGTTCACAATAGGCCAGCGCTTGAGCGCTGGTGATGCGCCGCGACGAACCACGACAGCGCGCTTTAGCGTGCTTCGAAGCGGGCGGCTTTAGCCTTGAACGCGGTCGTGCTGAAGCGACTGAGAAGCCCGTTAAAACGGGCTCGAAGCGAGTGGTTTCGCGTCGAACCAGCCGTAAACCGCTGGCCTATTTGCTTAGCGGAAGCCGCGTGAACGCGGCTCAACACGGATTACCCATCACGGATCACGGATCACTCATTTACGGATCACGCATCACGGATTACGCATCAGGCATCACGAAGCCGTCTCCACCTGCCTGCGGCGCCAGAACTCGCTCCCGGGCCAGCGCTGCTCCTGACGATAGTATTTCGCGCGCACCGCGGTGTAGCTCTTGAATTCCTCGGCGACGTAGCGGCGATAGCGACGGAGGCCGGAGTCGTCGTTTCGCGCGAGCAGATCTCCGATCGCATAAGATGCGAAGATCCCGGACCGCAGCGCTTTGACGATGCCTTGCGAGGAGAGCGGGTCGAACCGCGACGCGGAGTCGCCGACTGCCAGCCAGGTGTCACCGGCCGCGGGCTCCAGCCGGCGCGACTCGGTGGAGCGAACAACTACCGGACTGCACGGTTTGCTGCCTCGTAACATCGCTCGCACGCTGGACATCGCGGCCAGTGTCCGCGCCCATTGTTCTTCCTCCTTGAGTCCCATTCTGCGAGCCAGATCAGCGTCGGTCATGCAGGCCGCAATGCGCCGCCCCGCGGGCAATCCCGCCGTGTACCACCAGCCTTCTTCGAACGGTTCGACCAAAGTGCGAGGATCGGCGGAGCCTCCCTCAAAGAATCGGGAAATCCCGATGAGCCGGTCGGAGTCGATAAATCGAGCGCCGCAACGGCGAGCGAAGGCCGCCGAGCCGCCCGTTGCATCGACGATGAATCGAGCAAAGAGGATCCTCCCGTTCGAGAGGGTCAGCCGCCATCTTTCACCGGCGCGCTTTGCTTCACCGAGCCGGGTGTCCAGCAGGAGCGACACGCTCCGGCTCTTAGCCTGTTCTGCGAGCATTGCATCAAACGCGACCCGATCGAGGTGCCAACCCGTGTTAGCCGGCATGTAAATGAAGTCGTTGTCGAGAGGCGCGGCTGCGCCCCATACCGCGGTCGTACCATGAACTTCGCGATGACGCTGAGCGCGAAAAGCCTCCCAGACTCCGAGGTGCTCGAGGATCGACCGGGCCGGCGGCGGCAGCGTCTCGCCGACCCGCGGGGTCTGGTAGCGAGAGGCTTCAATTAGGACGACTGAGAGAGAGGGAGCGTGGCTTCGAAGCGAGAGGGCGGTTGCGGACCCGGCGGGTCCACCGCCGACGATGGCGACATCACAGGACCAGGGACTGTTCTCGGCTGGACTCGGCGTCACTTGGTTGCGCCCTATCCCAATCGAACCGCATAGAAAGATGCGACTATGGCAGCCGGATTAACGCCGCCGTCGCTTCTCGAGTGCTGAATCCTAAACAGGCTCCGGTAATTCCAGTAGCCTACGAATGGAATGTCGCTCATTAGGCTCCTCAGTCCTGCTTGGTATTGGTCCGTTCGACGCTGATGTATTTCTGATCGGGAGGAAGCGTGGTCGGCTTTACATCGCCGGGAGGCAAGAACGGATTGAGCCGAATAAAGCCCAGCCTCGACCACTCGCTTACCATCTTCAAATCGCCTGCGTTGGTTTGCGGAACGCCGGGCGACCAGTCTCGCCAGACGATTTTCGGCTTTCCCTCAACGACCGAAACCAGCTCCCAGGTTTGAAGCGGGCGGTGTGCCGGCCACCAGAGCGTCTCCCAGACTCGCCGCTCTCGGGCCATCAGCTTGTCATTGTCGGTGTCAGGGTAGATCACGTTCCAATTCTCGTAGGTGACGTCGATCGGCTGGGTCGAGCATTCGTTGAAGTCCGACTGCCACGGAAGGGCCATGTACTTAGTTAGGTCGCCGGGCTGCAGACCGGTTACGAAGTCGTTACTCAGGCTGAGATCGTCGCCGGCATAAAAAGCGTAGTCGCTGTCCGGCACCTGGCCGTGGAAGGCGTTCGCCTGCGCAGCCGTCTGGCCAAAGTTGTAAAAAGCTGGATCCGCTTTGATGCGGTAAGGCTCAACCCAAATCGACGGGTTTCTCATCACCCAACCTATCTCCCCGCCGGGACAGAAGGAGCCGCCGAGCAAGTTGGTGATTACTCCGCGATCGAGCTCGCGCGCCGTCCGGTTCACCCAATTCGCGTATGGTAGCCACGGATCTGGATGCTCCCATCCTTCGAGATCCTCGTTGTAGAAGAGGCCGAGCGACCACTGGCGCAGCAGGTAATACTGGTAGTCGGTGAGGCGGAAAAACTTCGAAACCAGCGTATTCGAAATCGGGTTGTCTCCGCACAACAACGGCATGCGCGGGAGGTTGTGAATCCTGCTGCTCGGTCTTCCACCGATGACGAATTGGTTCTCCTCGCCTGGCGCTCGCAGCAGATCAAAGATGTAGCGGCGATAGGATCGGTAAGGATCAGTTGTGTTGTTTTCGATACACTTCGCGCGGCACTCCTCGAGCAGCTTGCCGGTAAGGTACTCCCGGAGCAAATCCTTCACCAGTACGCGGAACTGGCGAGCGGGCTTGTCGGTGAGCGACGAAGCGGCTCCGGCGGTTAACTGCTCCACTGCGCGCTCGAGATCTTCACCGGCTTTGGCATACGAAGGCGACTGAAAGGCTGCTTGCCACTGCCTGAGGTAGTTATCGAGGTCATCACCTGGGTCATCGCCGTACACGGTGCGAGCAAAACTCGATAATGCCTCCTCCAGATCGCCTTCACTGGTGTGCGAGATCAGGTGCGCGCCGGGCTGGCCCCCGACTGTCCGCCTTGCCACCTTCTCGGGCGCGAGTAGTGCGAGCGAGAGCGCCTCGACGAACAGATGACCCGAGTGGTGGTCCTCGATGCACTTCTTTTCACACTCCGCGACCGCCTCCCAGTCGATCATCGGCGGATAACCAAGCTTGTCGGGATCGAAGGAACCGCGTGGCGATTGATTGTGAGGGTAGTTAGACTGCCCAAGCGCATCGCAAAGATAGCTGTACTCGTCGGGCCGGTAAAGAATTCTCCAGATATCGCGGAAGAACCATGGTTTGTGATCTCGGTTCCAACGCAAGCGCCCCGCCCGCCAATGAATTAATGCCTTCTCGTTAGTCGGCTCGATACGCTGCGGGTCGTCAAACGTGCCGGCGAGGCCGTAAAGATCGGTTCGACCCGCGAACGCACGGATGGACATGTCCTCGATTACATCGTCCATGGTAACCATATCGAGGATCTCCGGCACATACGCCGGATAAGCCGCCACTACCCAGGCAGGATACTCAACGTCCACAAAGCGAGTCTGCTCGACCAGAGGAGACAACATTTCAAGCCGGGCCATGACAGGACCATCGGACGTGTCATCGAACCAGCCGTCGTTATTCGCGTAGGTCTCGATGCGCGGTTGGCCGAATTCGTCGAACAGATACGAGCCGGAATTACCGTAGCCGCCGAGCACCAGCAGCCGGCCGGTGTCATCCGTAACCAGTTCGCCCAGGGTGTCGATCGAGTGGGGTTTTAGCGGAGGTGGAAAAGTCGGCGCGTAGAGATCGATGCCGTCGCGGCCACAGTGGGCAGTCCGCTGTGTCACGTGGTCCACGGTTCGGGGACCGGGGTCGATTATCAGGCGCTGCCGGGCATTCTCGTCCGTTATTGCGGAGTTGCGCAGCGGGTGTCCGGGTTCGTAGCCGTGTTCGCCTTGAAGCTGCTCGAACTTATACCAGCTAGCCTTTTTGTTCGCGAGGTAGACCCGCCATTGAATGTTGACCAGCGTGCCGGCGTTACCGCCGCCCTCGATCTGGTCGCCCAGCTTGAGAGGCCGCCCCTTGGGATGCTCGTCGTCGTAGGCCCAGATCTGGAAGCGCGCCGCCTGACGCTTGATGCGACCCTCGGCGTCCTTGAAAGTCTGGACGGGCAACTCGGTCTGGCCGTCGGGTGATAGCAACGGGTTGCCGCGAGCGTCGCATTCGATCGGCAACGCGGCCGGCAGCTCCGGGGAGATGCAGAATCCCTCGGGGCTGTTGCCGAGTCGC
>Ga0257146_1000057_pt1 | contig 11790 bp, 7 predicted proteins | sample CO08A_FD_185958 | JGI IMG/M metagenome (GOLD analysis project Ga0257146, IMG submission 185958) | Soil microbial communities from H.J. Andrews Experimental Forest, Oregon, United States - CO-08-A | ecosystem: Environmental > Terrestrial > Soil > Temperate forest > Bulk soil | place: USA: Oregon...
CGCCGAGCAGCTTGACCGGCTCGGTGAACTCCACGACCGCCTTTTGGATCTGCCCGGTTTGCGCCTGCGGCTTGATCTGCTCCGTCAGCGGTGGCAAAGCTCTGTCGGTCCGCGACTTCTGAGCAGGCGCCTGTGACGCCAGAGCCCACGCGGCAAGCACCAGCACGCTCAGTATCGAGAATAAAAACATTTGACGTTTCATAATCGGATCCTCCTTCGAGTCTTCAAACCAAATAAACCTCTGCGGCCAGCTTACGACTTCACGGCTCACTATGCGCTGACCCCCGTCACCCGGCGTAGTGACGGCCGTCACAGCGGTCTCGATCCGCGCTCACCTGATCCGACGATAAGACGCCAGCGTCTTCATGTAGTTTGCTCTTACGAAGGCGGCCGGCTCGACCACGCGCCGCTGGCTCATGCTGCCGATCATCTGCTCGACCGAGCTGTACTCGCGTTCTTCCATCCAATTGAGCATTTCGCGAAGGATCTCGCCGATTCGCTGCACTCCGTTTTGCAGCAGCTCGCTGGCCATCATTGCTACTCGAGCGCCCGCCATCAGCGCCTTCAAGACGTCCGGGCAGGTGTGAATGCCGCTGGTGATCGCCAGGTCCGCGTCGATTTGTCCGTAAAGGATCGCTACCCAGCGAAGCGAAAGACGCAGCTCGTCAGAACCGCTCAGCACCAGGTTTGGCGCGACCTCCAGGTTCTCCAAGTCGAAGTCGGGTTGATAAAACCGATTGAACATCACGAGCGCATTTGCGCCCGCCTGAGCCAACCGGTTCGCCATGTGCGCGGTCGAGCTGAAGAACGGGCTGAGCTTCATAGCCACAGGAATTTGCACGACCCGCTTCACGTCTCGCAGTATCTCGACATAAATGTTCTCCACCTCCGACCCCGTCAGGTCTATCGTGGTGGGAATGTAGTAGACGTTGAGCTCGAGTGCGTCCGCGCCTGCTTCCTCGATCAGACAGGCGTAGTCGATCCATCCGCCGGACGAGATCCCGTTCAAGCTGCCGATGATCGGAATGTCAACCGCTTGCTTGGCCTTGCGGATCAAATCAACATAGTCGTCGGGCCCGATGTTGTACCCAGCCATCTCCGGAAAGTAGCTGAGCGACTCGCTAAAGCTATCGATGCCCTGACCCAGGTAGTAATCGAGGTAGTAGCTCTCTGAGTTGATCTGCTCTTCGAACAGCGAATACATAACTACAGCCGATGCGCCCGCATCCTCCAGTCGCTTGATGCTGTCAACCGTGTGCGAGAGCGGCGAGGACGACGGCACGATCGGATTCTTCAGCTTCAGGCCTATGTACTCAGTAGACAAGTCCATTGTTGTGTTCTCCTGCGTCGCCTGCTCTACAGCGGCCGGATACAGGTTTCTGCTCCGGGTCACGCTTCCACATCTCAATCGAGTTCTTTGGGCATAATCAGCCTGTTTACCGATGACTGATACCACCTATTCAGCTGGTTCGTAGTCGGGCACTCCGTGTCCCTCAACGGTCCCGGCGAACTGCACTTCGATCACCTCGGCTAGATCGCCCGGAACGCTTTTGGTAGACAGTTTGAACTCTACAGCTCTCTCTCGAGTGACCGGTCGGCAGTGAAACGACAGAACAAGTCGACCTTCCTTTTCCGGGTCGAGCGTGTAGACGTAGGTACATGGCCGGCCACGCTCCATCATGCCCTGGTGATGGAGGAACAGGTATCGCCCGCGCAGAACCACACCCAAAAGCCTGACTGGCTCATTCAGGGAGACGACTGCTCGTTCGATTCTTGAGCTCCTGGCAACCGCAGTCGACGGAAGATCTGTGCTTGCGATGATTAAAGCACTCGCAATCAACCCAGCCCAAATGTAGCGTTTCATGATTACACCTCCAATCTTGCCCTCAATCGCTGTTGGAACTGACCGACGGCAGTCAGCCACCTGTTGTCGCTCTCATGATCGGTCTGTCCGGCCCCGGTTGGCAGTGACGGCGGTCACTTCGCGATGTGACCTCAGTCATGGTATTGCCGGGGTTTATCGAAGCCCTATTCCGCAGTCTGAAGCCTTGCGGCCCATCTCTGAATGCACCTTCGCAGACTCAATCGTTCCGTCGGCGGGCGACCCCATAGGGCGATACGACGCAAGCGTCTTCATATTGTTCGCTCGCTCAAACGCGGCCGGCTCGGGAACGTGACTCTGGCTCCTGCCTCTTTCGCAATGCCCGAAGAGCAGGCCTTTGTCTGGCTACAGAACAGCAAGTTGCTTGTAGTGCTGCCAGCGCTCATCAACTGCAGCCTGCGCCCGCACAAGCAGCTCCTTCGCCGCCTCGGCATTGCTCTGCTCGAGTATGCGATAGCGGCCCTCGGTGTAGATGTAGGCCTTCAATGGAATCTTCGGGTCGTGCGAGTCCAGTTGGAACGGGTTTTTGCCTTCCGCCGCGAGCGCGGGATCATAGCGATACAGCGGCCAGGAGCCTGATTCAACGGCAAGCTTCTGCTGATGCATACCCTTCGCCATGTCGATTCCGTGCGCTATGCAATGACTGTAGGCAACGATTAGGGAAGGGCCGTTGTGCGATTCCGCTTCCAAGATTGCTTTGAGCGTTTGCTGGTCATTTGCGCCCATCGCTACCTGCGCAACATAGACGTTACCGTAGCGCATCGCGGTCAAGCCCAGGTCCTTCTTTCCGTTTTGCTTGCCGCCAGCCGCGAATTTTGCGACCGCCGCCAGTGGAGTCGCCTTCGAAGCCTGGCCGCCCGTGTTCGAATAAACTTCGGTGTCCAAAACAAGCACGTTCACGTTCCTCCCGCTCGCCAGAACGTGATCCAACCCGCCGTAGCCTATGTCGTATGCCCAGCCATCGCCGCCGATGATCCAGACGCTTTTCTCAACCAGGGCGTCGGCGACACTCATCAAGTCGCGCAGTTCCGGTTCGTCAAGCCCACGAAGCCTGGCCTTGAGCGCCTCCACGCACTGGCGCTGAATGTTGATTCCCTGTTCGGTTGATTGATCGTTGTTCAACAAGCTTGTCGCTAACGCGTCTCCGATGTGATCTCGCATCCTAGCGACGAGTTGTTCCGCATAAGCCCGCTGATGATCGAGGGCGAGTCTCATTCCGAGACCGAACTCGGCATTGTCTTCAAACAGCGAGTTACTCCAGGCAGGACCGCGGCCTTCCGCGTTTATCGTGTAGGGCGTCGTCGGCAGATTGCCGCCGTAGATGCTCGAACAGCCTGTCGAGTTGGCGATGATCGCCCGGTCGCCGAAGAGTTGAGTAACAAGCCTGATATATGGAGTCTCTCCGCAACCAGCGCATGCTCCCGAGAACTCGAACAAGGGTTGAAGCAGTTGCACGTTCTTGACTGTTCCAAAGCGAAGGCCGTTGGCTTTTGGCATGTCAGGCAGCTCGAGAAAGAAATCCCAGTTTGCACGCTCTCGGTCGCGAATGGGCGACTGGGGGTTCATGTTCAACGCCTTGCGCGAGACCTGACTCTTGTCCTTCGCCGGGCAGACCTCGACGCATAGCCGGCAACCGGTGCAGTCTTCCACGGCGACTTGAATCGTGTAGAGCTTGTTCTGAAGCTCACGCCACTTCGCCGGCATATGCTTGAAATTATCTGGTGCGCCGGCAGCCAACACTTCGTCATAGACCTTGGCGCGGATCGTCGAGTGAGGGCATACCATCACGCACTTGCCGCACTGGATGCAGAGGTCGGATTCCCACACCGGGACTTCGTGAGCGATGTTGCGCTTCTCCCATTGAGCAGTTCCGGTCGGGTAGGTTCCGTCAACCGGGAACGCGCTGACCGGCAGTGCATCGCCGCGACCAGCGATCATTTTCGCGGTAACTCGACGAACGAACTCCGGAGCTTTCCCGGAAACAACCGGCACAGGGTCAACTCCAACACCCGCATCTGCGGGCACCCGGACTTCGTACAAGTGCGCGAGTGCCGAGTCCACCGCTGCGTAGTTCTGCTTCACGACCGCATCGCCGCGGCCGCCATAGGATTTCTTGATTGACTGTTTGATCTTCGCGATCGCTTCGTCGCGAGCCAGAACACCACTGATCGCAAAGAAGCATGTCTGCATGACGGTGTTTATGCGCGAACCCAGTGCCGCTTCCCTGGCGGCGCGATACGCATCGATGACATAGAGCTTCAGCTTCTTATCGATGATCTGTTCCTGAACCCGGCGAGGCAGATTCGCCCAGAGTTGATCGGGCGGATGCGAGCTGTTGAGTAGAAGCACGGCGCCTTCGCGCGCCGCCTCCAGCACATCGTATCTTTCAAGAAAGTTGAACTGATGAACGGCGATGAAGTTAGCTTGCTGGATCAAGTAAGCGCTGCGTATCGGGTGCGATCCGAAACGAAGATGCGAGATCGTTACCGCCCCGGCTTTCTTCGAGTCATAGACGAAGTAGCCTTGCGCGTAGTGATTGGTTTCTTCGCCGATGATCTTTATCGAGTTCTTGTTTGCGCTGACCGTCCCGTCCGATCCCAAACCCCAGAACACCGCTCGCACTTCATCGCCGGGCTCGGTTGTGAATTCCGGATCGTAGTCGATGCTGGTTGCCGTCACGTCATCGACGATGCCTACGGTGAAGTGATTCTTTGGCTCAGAACGATTCATCTCGTCGAACACGCCTTTGATCATCGCGGGTGTGAATTCCTTGGACGCGAGTCCGTAGCGCCCTCCGATGATGCGTGGCATCGTCTTGAATTTCGCACTGCCGCTCATCACGCCTTCGGCAATCGCCGTCAGCACGTCTTGATAGAGCGGCTCGCCGGTGCCGCCTGGTTCTTTCGTTCTATCGAGCACCGCAATCGTCTTCACCGTTGATGGAATCGCCTCGAGCAAGTGTCCTGCCGAGAACGGCCTGTAAAGCCTGACCTTGATCAAGCCAACTCTCTCGCCGCTAGCCATCAGAGAATCGACTGTCTCTTCGGCAGTCTCGGCCCCTGATCCCATCAGCACGATTACCCGCTCCGCATCGGGCGCTCCAACGTAGTCGAAGAGGCGGTACGTCCTGCTAGTCAAGCGAGCCAACTTGTTCATCATTCGCTCGACGATTGCTGGAGTCTCGATGTAAAAGGGATTCGCTCGCTCGCGCGACTGAAAGAAAACGTCGGGGTTTTGCGCAGTGCCTCGAACGACCGGCCGGTCCGGGCTCAGCGCGCGACTGCGATGCGCCGCGACAAGTTCGGCCGATAACATCTCGCGTATGTTGTCTTCGGTGAGCTTCTCGATTTTCATCACTTCGTGAGAAGTGCGAAACCCGTCGAAAACGTGAAGGAAGGGTATTCTGGATTCGAGGGTGCTCGCCTGCGCGACTAATGCGAAGTCCATGACCTCCTGAACCGAATTCGCAAACAACATCGCCCAGCCAGTCGAGCGCGCAGCCATCACATCGCTGTGATCGCCGAAGATCGACAGCGCGTGCGTGGCCAGTGATCGCGCGGCTACGTGGAAGACCGTGCTGGTCAGCTCTCCCGCGATCTTGAACATGTTGGGGATCATTAACAGCAATCCCTGGCTAGCCGTAAAGGTCGTTGTGAGCGAGCCCGTTTGAAGCGCCCCGTGCACACTGCCCGCGGCTCCGCCCTCCGATTGCATCTCGATGACCGCAGGCGTAGCGCCCCAGATATTCTTCTCGTTAATAGTGGCCCATGCGTCGGCCGATTCGCCCATCGGCGATGAAGGTGTGATCGGATAGATAGCGATTACTTCGTTGGTTTTATAAGCGACGTAGGCGGCGGCTTCGTTCCCGTCGATCGTGACTAGTTTCTGTTGCATAGCAGCGTAACCTCACCCAAAAGACTCTAGGTACGCTGCTAGTGCAAATCGCAGGCCTCCGATTCAGCTCTTGGAGCTGCACCCTCTGATTAGCCTCGTTAACCTCAAGTGACCGCGGGCGACCACCTCCACCGCAGTCCGCCCGTCCCGGTCACTTGCGTTTACATCGGCCGCTGCGGCTAGCAGTCGCCTAACGACATCTAGCCGGCCTTTTGATGCGGCTTCCATAAGCGGTGTCCAGCCGTCAGCGTCTCTCGCGTTCGGATCAGCGCCCGCTCCAAGTAACGCGCTTAGGGTGTCCACGTGACCTCCGAACGCTGCTTCGATCAAAGGGGTGCGGCCCTGACCGTCGCAAGCGTCTGGGTCCGCGCCCGCCTTCAACAACTCGGTCACCAGGCCAGTGTCGCCCTTCAGCGCAGCCAGCGTCAGATTGGGTGCCGAGTCTTCGCAGGCAGGCTGCCGGCTGCAGTGCGATCTCGAGAACGCGACCGTGCGGATTGCTGCGGTGTTCATCCTGGTCCTCATCCCTTAGAGCGGTTGCCCTACTGCTGCTGTTCTAAACGATTTCTTGGATGAGGACGATGATTGGTGTCACGCTGAGTGGTGACCGAGGTCACGACTTTACGAGCGATTCGAGCGCCTGTCTATCGCGAATGACCACCGTAGCGCCTTTGATCTGAATAATACGCTCGTTCTTAAAGTCGGAGAGCAGCCGCGTCACCGTCTCGCGGGAGGTGCTGATCATTTGCGCGATCTCTTCGTGCGTCAGCGTGAGCTTCAACTGAATCCCTTGCTGGTCCAGCTTGCCATCGCGTTTGATCCAGTCGAGTAACATGCGGGCCAGTTTTTCGGAGGCAGAGGACGAGAGTCCCAGCACGCAGGCTTTTTGGAAAGCTGCCTGGTAGTCGTTGCCCAGATGCCGGGCTACATTGAGACAAGCCTCGCCATGCTCGGCGAGAAAGCGCAGGAAGTCGTCGCGCTTCACAACGTTGACCGTGCACGGCTCAAGCGCCTCGGCGGTCACTTCATATGGCTTGCCAGCCATTGTTGCGCTAAGTCCGATCAAATCGCCTTCCGAAGCGATCTGAGTGATCAGCGCTTTGCCTTCGCTCGAGCACGCGGAAAGCTTGATACGACCCCGGCAGATTACGAACACACCGCGCGGCGACTGGCCTTCGAAGAAAAGCACTGCGCCTTTTGGGAACGAAGTGGTGTACTTGATGTCGTCGAGGTCTCGCAGGGCCTCGATCGGGAGATTGCAGAACAGGTTGTTGAATCGCGAGTCGCACTCGGTGCAACTATCCGCTACGTTCAGTCCAACGGGCGCGTGCATATCAACCTCCCGATCTAATTCCTTGCTCACCGAGAACCTACGACACCCTTCAATCAGCAAACCGGGGGCCGCGTCGATAGGCTTGTAATTTGTAGTGAGCGCTGTCACGGATGCGTGTGATGCGTAAACTTTCGCATTGCCTTGCGCAAAAGCGCCCAAGTCGCAAGGCGAGCGCGAGGCTGACTGCAAGGTGTTCCTAAATGGTGGGCCAACACACCTCGCTTTCAGAACCGAAGACGAATGGACTGCGTAACACCAGGCTGACTTCTGACTATATCGATTCGCGACACGACGCGTATTTGTCACTGCGAACGAGTCTCCCGGCGAGAAAGCCTGCAGCAGCCTTCTCCCGATATTGTGCTATTCTCAAACGCAGGGGTGACGGAAGATTCGCACAAACCCGATCGAGCTTCACCGAGCGTTCGTTGGGGCCGAAAGAACCTGCGAAAAGTACGATCGATAATGGATAACAAACAAACCGGCTAAGACTGGATTACCAAATTCAATTGATATTAAAGTCAATCACTTAGTGGGATCGTAAGCCCTTTTATAAATAAAGATATGACGGCCATCACACCTTGCAGCAATAATCTTGGAAGAAATGGAATTTCCCGCCTGGGAAGGCTTCAAAGCGTCTTGGAGAAGGCTTGTCTTCCTTCTCCGGCAAGATATGCGTCAAACACCATTGCTACGTTGCGGATGAATATCCGGCCAAGCGGCGCGATTTCGATTCGACCATCGTTCAGCCGAACAAGGCTATCGCGTTCAAGCTCGCGCAAGATCTTAAGCTCCTTGTCGAAATAGTCGTCGAACGCGATCCCGAATTCGCGCTCAATCTCGGACTTGACCAGGACGGTGTGACAGAGGATTCGACTGATCACCGTCCGGCGTAACTTGTCTTCCTGGCTCAAGCGAATGCCGCGCATCGTTGGCCACCGACCTTCGTCGATCGCCTCGTAGTAGCTAGAAAGATCGCGCCAATTCTGAGCATAGACGTCTTCGAGCCCGCTGATTGAGCTCACGCCCATCGCATAGAGATCACATCCGGCTTTGGTCGTGTAGCCCTGAAAGTTGCGATGCAAGGTTCGGTCGTCCTGGGCGCGGCAGATCTCGTCTTCCGGGCGAGCAAAGTGATCGAGCCCTATGTAGCGATATCCTGCGTCCGTCAGCATCTGAATTGCGCTGCTGAAGATTCGAAACTTCTCAAGGCCCTCGGGCAGGTACTTAGCGAAACTTCCCTGTTGCTTCTTCATCGACGGCACGTGAGCGTAGCTAAACACTGCAATGCGATCCGGATTCATCGCAATGATCTGCTCGACCGTCTTGCTGAAGCTTTCGGCCGATTGATGCGGCAGACCGTAGATCAGATCGACGTTGATGCTCTCGAAGCCAAGCTCGCGGCAGTAGTCGAACAACCGCTTTGTGTCTTCATAAGGCTGAACGCGATGCACGGTCTTCTGAACAAGCGGATCAAAGTCCTGGATGCCCATGCTCACGCGGTTGAACCCCACCCGGCGAAGCGCTCGACAGTGTTCGTTGCTCGTTACGCGCGGGTCGATTTCAATGCTAACCTCCGCATCGGAGGAGAACGAAAACCGCTCCGAGATGTGGGCGTAGAGATCCTCGATCTGGTTGGGCAAGAGATAAGTTGGTGTTCCTCCGCCCCAGTGGAGCTGTTCGACCTTGCGATTGCGGTCGACCGCGTCAGCGACCCAGTCGATCTCTTGCTTCAAGCGTGACAGATAAGGCAGCGCCACCTCGTGCCGCTTGTTTATCACAGTGTTGCAACCGCAGTAGAGGCAAAGCGATTCACAGAAGGGAATATGGAAATAGAGCGACAATGGCGCAGGCTTCGTTCTTCTGTTTGCCTCGTCGAAGGCCTGGCGCAACTCCGCTTCGCCGAAGGTGTCGTCCCATTCGGGCGCCGTCGGGTAGCTGGTATAGCGCGGCCCGGGCTGGTTGTATTTGTCCAGCATAGTGGGTGAAGCTGCGACCCGCTCGCCGTCAAAGACCAGTTCCAAACGTTCACCAGCACTCATCCCCATATTTACCGCCTCTTCTAGCTAAGGCAATGAGTGTTCCGTTTGACAAGTCGTGAGAATTGCTATTTATCGGCCCACATGCAGAAGCGGACTGCGGGGAATTGCCCACCGGTTCGTGTGTATATGCCCAACGAATCACGGATAAGCTCAGGAGGGATGGAGGTTGCTTCACCGCCGCCACGACCGAGAGGCGCAAGGACCTATCGAAGATCCTCCAGCCCTCGCCACCAGCCAGTCGTGCATCTGTTATTTGCCTGGAGTTGGTATGCAGTCTGGCTTGTTATCGCCCAGATTCCCATCATGATTGCTGATACCTGACATCGCCATTGCTGATACCTTACATCACCGGAGCGCCTGCTCCGTTTCAGTCCTCATAGGCACTATAGAGTCTCTTGCTTGAAAGCGCCGTGGACGTTGTCACGCTGAGTTGTGCGGCCCGTCACACCTCGTCCGCCGTGGCTAGTTGGTTGAGTCTTAGCAGGGGAAGCACTAGCTAAGCTACTGACCTGGTTCGCTCTGCTGCCTGCTTTCGACTCGTCTTATCTTCAGGTAGATCAAGGCCGCCAAAAATAGAATGAAGAATAGCGAGACTGCGAGTCCCTTTCGCCTGAAACTCCACTCGGCCAAAGCACCATCGCCAGCTTTGTGACTTCTATCCGCAACTTCGAGTGCGGGAGCGATGGACTTCTCAACTTCGTCCGGCGAAAACGCGTGGATCAAGACTCGGGCCTGCGTGAGGCCATCCTTGGCTCCGGTCAACTCAAACCTCGGGCGGCTAATGTCCATCCCGGCGCGCTCGGCCCGATCTAACACCTCGACCGCGCTGTTTAGTCGTGCGCCAAGCTGATCGATCAAAGCCCGCATCCTATCCGATGCCTCGTAACCCGGATCGCCTTGCGTGTGGCAACTGGTGCACACCGAGCTCGGACCTGCGCCGAGCATCTCGTCGCCGGGCGACCTGATGCCATGGTTGCCGTGGCACTGGATACACTCGCCGACCTGCATCGCGTCGAACACTACCTTGTGCGGGCCGGCTTGAAACAGCTCCGATTGGCGCACGTGACATTGTCCACAGACATTGGCGACCGAAGCAATGCCCGGAGGCGCGGCTCCGTGGTTGCCGTGGCAGTCGTTGCAGGTCGGCGCCGAGAGATCCTGTCGTTCGTACAACGCCTTTGCGTGCACGCTTGTTTTGTACTTGTCGTACTGGTCGGTCGGGATCTTGTATCCCTGCATATGCTCCGCGCTCGCATGACACTGCGAACAGGTCTCGGCAACGTTGAGCGCGTAAACTCTCGACTGAGGATCTTTGACCGCGCGCACGCCGTGGTAGCCGTGGCAGCTTACGCAAGTCGCTACTCTTTGGTCGCCAATCGCGAGCAGCTTGCCATGAACGCTGGTCACATATTCCCGCTCCTGGTCGACCCGCAGAGAGGGATTGAACTTCTTCATGAACTCGACGTTACTGTGGCACTTTCCGCAGAATTGCGGAATGTCCTTTGACTTTGGTTTGGCGACGAAGCCTTTCAGCGGATTCATAGCGCCGGGTGGATCGTCTTGAGTTGGATCGCCCCCGTGGCAGTCCGCGCAAGAGAGGCCGCGCGACTGGTGTATGTCGCCATTGTTGAGCGTCACGGAGTCGCCCAACGGGCCCTCGATTTCCTTATGGCATTCGACGCACGAATCCTTCCTTTGCGCGGCCGCCGAGCCAATCAGAACGACGATGGCAACAGCGACGCTTGCTAGCCCTATCCGGCGTCGCTTGATCGCCGAGTCCAGCCCGGACTTGTATGGCGGTTTATCCATAATCGAGTCCTCACTCACGCAAGGTAGCCGTACACAGTCATCGCTACGATATACAGAACAACAATCCAACCGATGCTCGTGATGATGCGGCTCTTTCTGCGATTGGCCGATGACTTGTCCAAGAACGGCACGATGACCCAGAGCAGACCTCCAAGGGCGAACGCCACTATGCCGATCACTTCGCCGTCCAGAGAAAAGACCTTGGCCGGGATTAGCTTGAGCGTTTGAAACATGAATAGAAAGTACCACTCGGGTCTGATTCCGGCGGGCGCGGAGGCGAAAGGATCGGCCTTCTCGCCAAGCTCCCACGGAAACAGCGCTGCAAGCGCCGCCAGGACACCGATCGCCAGTATCCAGCCGATCAAATCGCGCATCAGAAAGTTTGGGACGAATTTCATCGCCTTTACTTTCTGTTCGTCAACCCCCGGGGGCACGCTCATACCGTGCTTCTGAACGAGAAGCGCGTGAACGCCAAGAATCACGGTTGTGATCGCAGGCAGAACGGCCACGTGGAACCCGAAGAAGCGAGTCAGTGTCGCACCGGTTACTTCCTCGCCGCCCCGAAGAAAGCGTCGCGCGAAGCCTCCAACTACCGGGACTACGCCGCCGATGTCGGTGCCGACCTTGGTGGCGAAGTAAGCCAGCTTATTCCAGGGGAGCAAGTACCCGCTGAACCCGAAAAACAGAAAGACAAATAGTAGCAATGCGCCGGTCAACCAGGTCATCTCGCGCGGAGCGCGATAGGCCTTCATGAAAAAGACGCTGAACATGTGGATGAACATAGTGGCGATCAACAGGTTTGCCGACCAACTGTGCACGGAACGGACAAGCCA
>Ga0257146_1000062_pt1 | contig 11549 bp, 5 predicted proteins | sample CO08A_FD_185958 | JGI IMG/M metagenome (GOLD analysis project Ga0257146, IMG submission 185958) | Soil microbial communities from H.J. Andrews Experimental Forest, Oregon, United States - CO-08-A | ecosystem: Environmental > Terrestrial > Soil > Temperate forest > Bulk soil | place: USA: Oregon...
CCGCCTGGGCCATTGGCGAACCGGCCGACGGCTTCAAGACACTGATGAATCACGTCATCAACACTTCGCGGGTGCACAACGCCGCGAACGCCTGCGGCTTTCTGCACCGGGCCTTCCTGGAGGCGCGCAACTACGCGCGCCAACGCGATGCCTTCGGGGGAGCGATCGTTAACTACCCGCTGGTTCAGGAAACGCTGATTTCGTTGCTTGAACGTTGCTGGCGCTATCGACTGCTGACTTTCAACCTGGTCTCGATGATAGACGAGCACGGTCTCTGCCCGGCCGACGCCGGCCAATCGATGTGGCAGAGGCTCCTGATCAACCTGGCGAAGTACCGATCCGCTTCAATGCTGACGGACTCGGTTCACGAAGCAATCATGGTTCTTGGCGCAAACGGTATCGTCGAAGATTTCACGGTGCTGCCGAGGTTGCTGAGGGACGCAATGATCATCGAGACGTGGGAGGGAACTCACAACACGCTGTGTTTGCAGATCGCACGAGACGCGGCTAGATCCGATTTGATTGACCGCTGGCGAGCCGAGATCAACGCGATATTAAGCGAATGGCCTCGCAGCTTTCTATCGAGGACTCGTTCGCGCTTCGATCAAACTCTAAGACAGACCCTCGACGAGCTATCCCCCGACCGACTGGCCGATCGCGAATGGGCTGCGACGAACGCGCGGCGAATGGTAGACCGTCTCGGCAGTCTGTTGGAACTCGCATGGATGGCCAGGACTTCACTGCGCTCTGCAAACGACGATGCGACGGCGGCGCTGTTGACGGTCGCGTCTGCGCACTTCCTGCTGCCCAATCTCAATGTGTTCGATGAATCCGGCTTTTCTGCTACGGTCCGTCACTGGACGGCACTCATAGACGAAGCGCCCATTCCTGCAAGTCTTGCAGGTTTCTGAAGTTAACAACCCCTCGCCCCCTCCTGCCGAAGCCGCTCGAATCTTCTGAATTAATTGGGTGATAGTTTACGTCATGTTGATATGGCGGTCACTCAACAAGAGCGTCGCGCTCGGCCCCGCGATTCTCACAACCAGCCGTCCGTGGCCATCGTTACGTGGGATTAAGCCAGGAGCAGCACCATGCCGTCCCAGCCATCCGAGTCAACCTCGTCATCCGCGCGACTGAAGCGATTCAGCATACTGGGGTTGACGATGATCATCGTCGTAATACCCTTCTGTTTGTACTATCTCTTTTATGTCTCTTCGCAGGAGGATTACTTCTCCAACCGAAACTTCCGGGTGCTCGCGGCGATTGGCGAACACATAAATTCAAAGATCGACGGCCTCGCCACAAACCTGGTCTTCGTGGCAGAGAAGGCAACGCAAGATATCAGGAAGCGCAAAGCAGGAAAAAAAGACGACGTAGTTAGTGAAGTCAGAGACGCGGCAATGCTCGTGCGAGCTTTCAAGGGGGACCAGGTCACATACAAGCCGGTCCGGGGGCCTGCCGCGGGCACCGCGCGTTCCAACCAACGTGCAAGCAATCCCGGTTCGATCCCAAGCAAGGGCCTTCCCGGCGCAGCCCCAGGGGCACAGAGCCTCGCAAAAACAGACTCGGCGGCGGCGGTAACGCAACCCGTGACCATGAGTATCAGGGCAGATGAGGGCTCATATTGGCTCTATCTAGAATGCCTGGGACCTTCGAAAGAACTGTCCGGCACTTTATCGGTCATGAACGACATAAAGAAGCATTTCGAGCCGTTTGTCGCCCCCTATGTGATAGACGAGTTGAATGAAACAAAAGAGCGGTTGTTCGACGAAGTGCTGGTCGCCGAGCAAGAAACGGGGAGGGTGATTTTCCAGAGAGGAGCGGCGGGACTGAGTGTTGTTGCACTGGACAGCTTCTCAAATAACAAAGGAGGGAAACTGGAAGTCGACCTGGCTGACCAATCCAGCACTCTTGCAAACGTACAACTCGCCGGCACGGACTATAAACTCTTCCTCCAGCCAGTCAGGCTCACCCACACTGAAAGCCTCGACAACAAACAACTAGAAAGGCGCTGGGTGGTTTGCGGCTTAACCAGGAAGGATCATTTCAGAGACGAAACCTTCGCCATTTCCTACACCGTCTTGACTGTTTTCATATTTATGGTCCTGTTGACGGCGCTGGGTTGGCCGCTCCTGAAGTTGAAGCTGATGGGACCGAAGGATCGAATGCGGCGCCGGGACCTTCGGCTCACCCTGCTTTCTGCGTTGGCTGGGATGGCGCTGGTCACTTTCATGCTCTTAGACGTGCACACATATTTCACTCTGGAGAATACGCTCGACCACAACCTCCTGCGCCTCTCCGAGAAGATCCAGTTGAACTTTCGTGAGGAGGTAACTTCTGCGCTCGCCCAGTTGCGGCAATTCAACTGCCAAATAACTGCTTTGGCGCGAGACAAGCAACCAGGAGTTCAAGACCAGAAGTGCGCAAAGGCGCCGCAGCTCGATGACCGAATAACCTCCTGGGCACGAAACGATGCATCGAAAGTCTTAAAAGAGCTATCGGAATCCACAACGTCGCCCCGACCCGAGCCAGCCAATACCACTCCGCCCTACTCAGGCATAACGAATATATTCGCCAACGGAATCGAGTGGAAAGCGGCGCCTTACCCATACTTCAACACGGCGACCTGGACAGATCCCTCCGGACAGCAACGAATCAAGTGGACGACGTGGGATGACACAACCGCCTTCGTTAAAGTGTCCAGCCGGGAGTTCTTCAGGAAGGCGAAATACGACAAGCTATGGCGGCTCGATCAAACATCCCCGGATTCCGATTACTGGGTTGAGCTGTTGAGGTCAAGGCTCACGGGAGAGAATGTAGCGGTCATCGCGACACGCGTGCCGGATTCTTCCTGGGTTTCAAACCTGGATACGAGGCTGTTATCGCTAATGGGGACAGTGCTTCCCTCCCCTTTCGGTTACGCTGTCATCGACAACGACGGCAAGGTGATTTTTCACTCGGACGAGGTAAAAAACCTTGAGGAACAATTCTTCGCGGAGTGCGAGAACGATCGCGAGCTTCGAGCGGCGGTGATGTCTCGCGCCGACCGGTTGATCGATTCAAAGTACCTCGGCAAGGGACACCGTCTCTATTCCAGCCCGCTAAGTGGCACGCCCTGGACGCTAGTCGTTTTTGTAGACAAGCAGATGGCTAGAACTATCAAGCTTGAAGTAATCACACTGTCGATCGTGCTCTATGTTGTGTTCGCCCTGTTAGTTGTGGCCCTCACCTCATTATTCTTTCTGGCGCGAAGGACAGTTCTTTCAGGGCGGTATCAAGCGAGGGATGGTGATTGGACCACGTTGTTGTGGCCCGTTCCGGAATACGCTCGTCGTTATGAATTGCTTATACAGTCTTATGTTTTGCTCGCTTGCATTTTCGTGCTGGCGCTGGTGATCGGAGATGGGTTCGTGGCGACTTGCTGTATCGTGCTCCCTTTGCTCGCAGGGTTTCTGTGGTTGTTGACCCTCTGCAAGCCATACCGAAAAGCGAATACCGTGCCCACCTCATACCGCACTCGCTACGCGATCGCGCTCACGGCGTTGCTGATCCTTATGAGCGTACTGCCAGCCGCGGGGTTCTTTCAAATTGCTCAGAACTTTGAGACCAGGCTCTTGGTCAAGTACGGCCAGGTCAGCATCGCCAAAGGGCTCGAGCAACGAGCCCAACGCGTGACCTTACAATACGCGTCGATCAAAATCGGAGGACAGGGGGATCGAGCCCCGGAGTCCAAACAGCAAGACTACTTGCTGGCCCCGAAGCTGGAAAAGAACGCGTTCCTAAATCAACGCCTGGACCTGTCGTCGGATGAACAAAACCTGGATGTGTACGATTCATTTCTTTTCGGCACCAGAGCTATTGGGGTTGGTCAGCTTCCGTCGGTTGACCAGAACCCCGGTGGCATTGACTCGATGCTGGCCTGGATTCGTCCCTTGTATAATCAAAGTTGCGTTGAGAGCCAGGAACTATCGCGCGGCGCGTCGTCAGACCGGCTTTGGCAATGGAAGCAGGATGCGGCCGGCCGCACCTATCTTGAGAAGGACAAGGACGGGCGAGTTGGAGACCCGTCGGTTGTGCTGAAGTCGGACGTCGGTGCCTTGGTCACTCCGAACACCCCTTGGAGTTGGATACGCGTAACTCTCTCGATAGCGCTTCTGTTACTTCTGCCTTATGGACTGGTTCGTTTTGTTGCCAAGCGCTTCTTTCTTCTGGAGATGGATCCGACGCCGTACATGGATCCCCCGCTCTACATCGACTTGCCGCTCAGAACCGACTTAAGGGGAAACTATGTCTACATTCGGTCTTCTTTGACGGCGGACGGAAACAAGTGGGACGAGAAAAAGTACGACATCTTTGATCTTAGAGGTATTAAGGATTGGCGCAACTTGATCGGCCAGCTGACTAAGACCGACGCGCCGCCCGAAGTAGCGTACGTGACATCCGGAGGCTTCCTGAAGTCCGAACTTGTCGCGAAATGCGAAGCTCCTTTGAAGCTCGACAAACTCGATAAAGGCGTAGTGTTTGATAACTTCGAGTACTGTATGGACGATCCGGCGGCTAGTCGTGAGAAGCTGTTGGCGATCGAGTATTTCCTCGAAGCTAAGAGACCCTTTGTCGTAGTCGCTTCGACTGTGGAGCCGTTGAACTTTTCATTTATCCCAAAACCCAGTGGGCCGGTCGGAGCCACCGCCGCGCAGTTTAGCCTTCTGGTGGCGCCACAGCCCGCGGCGCCGGGCAGCCCCACTAATGGCAAAGGGAAAACCATTGCTTCCTCGCATGTCTCGACCGATGGAAAAGAAAACGGAGCAGCCAGTCAAAACGGGAAGCCAAGGGTCGCCGATCCGCTGCCGACCGGCGTTCAGGCTCGATGGACGGAAGTGTTCACGAAGTTTGCAATAGTCTTCGCCGATGAGCAATCCAGGGACGACTTTTGCGAAGGCTATCCCGATGGTTTCCTCTGTAGCCTAAAGACCAAGCGGCCCTGGCGCTACATCGAGGGAATCGGGAGAGGGATCGCTTTGAGCGAGACGCCCCAGAACAAGAACTGCCATGATCGCGCGTATATCGAAGAGCAAATCGGTCAGGTGGCTGAACAGGCGCAATCGTATCATAAGGCTCTATGGGAAACTTGTACTGAAGGCCAACGGTGCACGCTTATTCAACTCGCTCAAGAGGGAATGATCAGCCCCACGAACAAACACCTGCGCCGGCTGCTTAAGCGTCAACTCGTCGTGCGCGATCCAGCCCTGCGTTTGATGGACGAGAGCTTCAGGCGTTTCGTCAGCTCGGTCTCGCACAAGGAAGACGTTGAGGCCTGGCAGCAACAGGAGGGTGGCAGTGCGTGGCAATTGCTGAAAGCTCCGCTGCTTTTGATTCTGATCAGCGTTGCGCTCTTCTTGTTCATCACTCAAAAGGATACCTACGATTCGACCGTCACCTTCATGTCTGCTTTAGCCGGAGGAATCACGGCCTTGTTCAAGCTTCTGGGGATGCTACACGGGAAAGACAAAGGCGTCGGCGCGATTCCAGGTTAGGGCGCTGTTTTCATTTCGTCGGGCTCTCTGCGTTGCCTTTGCGCCTCACCATCTTGCGGTTAGATAGCCTTGAAACCTGCTAATCGCAGAGACGCAAAGACACAGAGACAACGCGGAGGGGTAGCAAAATCAAGACACCGCTCAAGTTAGGAACGACTAGCTGGCTTGACCTTCGCACCCCTTGACTTGATCTCCGCAAATTCATACCCTCGAACGGTAATTCTCTCCCGCGCATTTTCTTAACAGGAGCACTAAATGAGCACACGTATGTACACGCTGCCGGTGGAGCAGACTCAGTGGCAAGTCCCGGGTGTGGGCGCGACTACCGTCCTTAACTGGGAGTACGACGAGGGTCGTGACAGGCTGCTCGCCCTTTATGAAAAGGGGAAGAACAATCAGTGGAACGCGAACGACCGGTTGGACTGGTCTAAGGAGATCGACCTGTCCAACCCACTCGGATTTCCGGACCATTACACCACGTTGTACGGCTCGGAGATCTGGAACAAGATGGATGAGAAGCAGCGCGGAGAGACCAGGCTTCATCTGGATGCGTGGCGATTCTCGCAGTTCCTTCACGGCGAACAGGGGGCGTTGATTTGCGCAGCCAAGATCGTGCAAACCGTCCCGGACATCGATTCGAAATTCTATGCTGCGACTCAAGTGTTCGACGAAGCCCGCCACGTCGAGGTCTACTCGCGTTATTTGAGAGAGAAGCTCGGTCTGGCCTATCCGATCAACCCGCATCTGAAACATCTTCTCGACCAGGCCATCACCGATACACGCTGGGACCTCACTTATCTTGCGATGCAGGTCGTCATCGAGGGGCTTGCGCTTGCGGCATTCGGGACGATTCGCGATCTCGCGACTGAGCCGCTCGGCCGTGCCTTGAACGCTTATGTTATGCAGGACGAGGCTCGGCACGTCGCTTTTGGAAGGCTGGCGCTTCAAGACTACTACCCGACGCTTTCGGAAAAAGAACGCGACGAGCGTGAAGAGTTCGCGGTCGAAGCGTGCTACTTGATGCGCGATCGGTTTATGGCCGAGGAAATCTGGGAGAACCTCGGGCTGGACGTCCAGGGATGCGTTGACTGGACCCGGAAATCGCCTTTTATGCAGCAATACACTCGTATGCTGTTCTCGCGAATTGTGCCAACCATCAAGGCGATCGGCTTGTGGGGTCCGCGCATTCAAAAGGCATTCGCCGACATGAACGTGATCGAGTTCGCCCAGATTGACGTCGAGCAGATGAGCGCCGCTGATGAAGATGTCGCTGCCGAGTTCGACAAGCTGAGAGCAGCTCGCGACTCTCATGTTAAGAGCGTCATCGCCGAAGCTTGAGCCGCAGAACAGCGCGAATGGACGCGGATCGGAGAAGAAACCCAACCCCGGCCGTGGCCTCCTCCTCGATGTGAGTTCATTGGGAATTCGTCCAGCGGCTCAACTCCGGCACGCGAGTCATGAACAAAAAGCGTCTAGCTGTTAAGAAAAAGGTTCTGATTGCGCTTGCGGTGATTCTGGTCATCGTGGTTGGCCTGGTCTTCTTTGTTTTGCCGGCGCAGCTCGAAAAGCGCCTGAACGTAACGATCAATCCCCCGCCTTATCAAGCCTCCGAACGCGCAGTGGAGTTTCACAAGAGCTTGCTCGTTTGCGATCTTCACGCGGATTCGCTGTTGTGGGACCGGGACTTGATGGACCGAGCGACGCGCGGGCATGTGGACATTCCGCGATTGATAGAGGGCAACGTCGCGCTTCAGGCATTCACCGTCGTAACCAAGACACCCTACGTATGGAAGATGAACATCGAGCGCAACGACGACTCGAGCGACAACATAACCCTGGTGGCCATAATGGAGCGGTGGCCGCCTTCGACTTGGAGCAGCTTGACGCAGCGAGCTCTCTATCAAGCCCGCAAGCTTCACGACGTGGCGGCTCGGTCAGGCGGTAAGTTTGTGATCATCAAAACGTCGGCTGATCTGTCGAATTATCTCGAACGTCGTTCTCGAGAGCCGGAAATCACCGCCGGCTTTCTCGGAATCGAAGGAGCCCACGCGCTCGACGGCAACCTCGAGAACATCGATGTGCTGTTCGACGCGGGGTTTCGAATGATGGCGCCGACTCATTTCTTCGATAACGACATCGGCGGCTCGGCCCACGGAGTCGAAAAAGGCGGCCTCACGGAGAAGGGTCGAGAGATGATCCGCCGGATGGAAGCCAAAAAGATGACCGTCGATCTCGCGCACGCGTCGGCAAAGACCATCGACGATGTATTGGCGATGGCCACGCGTCCGGTGGTGGTATCGCACACCGGCGTGAGGGGGACGTGCGACAACCAGCGCAACTTGAGCGACGAGAAGTTGAAAGGCATCGCGCGAACTGGCGGAGTGATTGGCATCGGCTACTGGGACACGGCGGTTTGCGGCACCGATGCGAAGGCAATTGCGAGGGCCATACGCTACACGGCTAATCTCGTTGGAGCAGATCACGTCGGGTTGGGGTCAGACTACGACGGCGCGGTTGTTGCGCCTTTCGATACCAGAGGACTTGTTGAGATCACGGACGCGTTGATCGCTGAAGGGTTCTCCGACTACGAAATCAAGATGATAATGGGCGGCAACGCGATTAAGCTCTTCACTCAAAACCTTCCCTGAGAAGAATCCTGAGCGATCCTTTCGCCACAAAGACACTAAGGCTCAAAGCCGCACGAAGCGAAGCACGCACGAAGCGAAGCACTCTTGGTGCTCCTTCGTGCCTTAGGTCTTTGTGGCGAGATCTCCGGTCTCCTCGGCAAATGCTGGACAGCGGGAATTCTCATCTCCCGCCTTGAGTCTTGTAGTTCGTCGGGGGCTCGATCTTAACGTCAGCTCCGTAGTCGTAGTAGGTAACCACGCTCTTCGTCTTCATCTTATTGAACTCGCCTTCTACTTCCATCTTGCGCGGCAAGCTATCAGTCAACCCGACCCACATCTTGCAGTTGCTGGTGAACTTCATGCCAAATGGATCCTTCATCGAATAGCGATAAACCAGCGTCGGCACGCCCTCGACCGTATCGGCGCCAACAAGAGCTACGTCTGTGCTCTTACGGATCTCATCGAGTCGCTTGGAGTCACGGATCTGATTCATCATTTCGGTCGGATCAAACAAAAGCCGCGTCCACTCACCCCCGGGATTCTTCATATAGACATTGCCTCCCGCCATGATCATCTCGTCCTGATCACCAGTGATGTGGAAACGGTCGGGGGCTACACACTCGACCATTCGAGTGCTCTCCTTGCCACCGTCGATTGAGGTCAGCATTCGAGCCCGAAACGATTTGGCCTCAAGCTGAGCGTTGATCGCCCTGCTCAAGACATCGACCGGATTATCTTCCCTGGAAACGGGGCCCGGTGTCGTCGCGCTTGCAGCCGGAGCATTCTTGTTTGATGAAGTGGAGCCGCATCCAAACGCGCCCAGCATTGCTATGCACAGCGAAATGGCTTTCAACTTTGAACTCATTTGATCTCGCTTTCCTGGTTTACCGCGATGCTCGATGACATCGTCACTCATAATCGATCATTCCACGCCGCGCCTGACTCAAGCAAATCATTCTCTTTCGTTCACAACACCACCTCAACCGCGTTGCAAGACACGGAATCCGACGCGGGTGTTCCGCTTCGATCTCGTTCGGACGCTGTGCTAGAATCGTGCTTGCTTTACCCGGTCATCATAGGTTTGCTTAATTGATTTCCCAAAAAGCGTTCACCGGCTAGAAATCTCTATTTTTCTGAGGTCAAACCCGGTGCGCGCGGAGTTCGCAATGAACAAGGATTATCTCATCTACGGAATCGGTGGCATTGTGCTAGGTCTGGTGCTGGGGTTCTATTCCGCGAACTGGTTTGGCCCCAAGCCAGTACAGGGCGCACAAGCGGCAAGCGGCGCGGAGCCGAAGTCGACTTCGGTGAACAGTTCCGCCGCCAGCAGTCCGGAGCTTCCGCCGAACCATCCACCAGTGGACACCGGACAAACGATTCCGGCTCCGCCCCTGCCCAGCGACGCTGCATCGAGCGCGCCATCCAGCGCAAGCGCGAGCCCGGCAGTCCAACTTCCGTCGCTTGATCCATTGCCCGCCTCCAGCCGCGAAGAGCGCGTCGAGCAGAAGTACAAGAACATACAGATTCTCAAGGGCCTTCCGTCGGATCGGCTGATGAGTGTGATGTTCGCCTTCAAGTCTTCGCTTGGGGTCGATTGCACCTACTGTCACATCAAGGACCAATTCGAAAAGGACGATAAGCCGCCCAAGCAGATGGCTCGCAAGATGATCACGCTTGTGCGCGATACGAACAGCAAACTTGGCGGCGCGGCCAGGGTGACGTGCTTCACGTGTCATCGCGGGCAGACCCGGCCGGCGTCGTAAGCGATATCTGATCCTGGATTCGCACGGACCGCGATCGGAGACGCGGCCATCTACCGATCCAGGAACTCAGACCAAAAAATCAACAAGATGTCACACTCACTCAACTCATATCCCTGGCCGCGGAAAGCCGGTTCAATTGTTGCCGTTATGTTGATGCTTACCGGAAGCGCTCTGCCTGGCGCCGATCTCGACAAGTGGTCGGACACAATCAAACCCGGACGCTCGATCGTCCGCGCCGAACACGGAATGGTAGCTTCGAGTCAGCCACTCGCATCACAAGCCGGGCTCGAAGTCCTCAGGCGCGGCGGTAACGCCGTGGACGCGTCGATCGCGATGGCTGCCGTGCTGAACGTTACCGAGCCGATGATGACCGGCATCGGCGGCGACGCCTTCATCCTGGTTTACACGGCGAAGACCAGAGAGTTGAAGGGCTTGAACGCGAGCGGCCGCGCGCCTCGCGCCTTGACCCTCGATCACTTCAAGAAACTCGGAATGAGAGCAGTGCCCGCCACCGGGATGGAGCCGATCACCGTCCCGGGCGCGTTCGACGGGTGGGTCACACTGCTGGACAAGTACGGCACGATGAAGCTAGCCGACTTGCTGGCCCCAGCGATCGATTACGCAGAGAACGGCTTTCCGGTGATGGAGAAGGCGGCGCGTGACTGGAGCAACGAAGTCGACAAGCTCAAGCGAACTCCCGCCGCCGCTTCGAACTACCTGCTCGATGGCCGGGCGCCCCGGGCCGGCGAAGTCTTTCGGCAGAAAAACCTCGCGCGGACCTTTCGCACGCTTGCGCGAGGCGGGCGCGACGCCTTCTACAAGGGTGAGATCGCGCGCGCGATCGTCGACTATTGTCAAAAGAACGATGGATTTCTTTCGATGCAGGACTTCGCCGAACACCGCTCGGAATGGGTCGAGCCGCTCTCGACGAACTATCGCGGCTACACGGTGTACGAGTGCCCGCCAAACGGACAAGGTCTCACTGCACTGCTGACGCTGAATATCCTCGAAGGCTTCGACATCGCGGCGATGAACGCGCGGCCCGATCTGTATTATCACACCCTGATCGAAGCGACCAAGCTCGCGTTCGCCGATCGAAACAAGTACATAGCCGATCCGGCGTTTGCCAGGGTTCCAGTCACTCAGTTGCTGTCAAAAGACTATGCCGCCTCGCGCCGCGCGTTGATCAATCCGGACAAAGCGCTTGAATCGCCCGAGCCTGGCGAGTTCACAAACTCGAGTGACACGACTTACTTCACTGTCATCGATAAGGATCACAACGCGGTCTCGTTCATCAACAGCCTCTACGAATCGTTCGGGTCGGGAATAGTCGCGGGCGATACTGGCATAGTGTTGCACGATCGCGGCTCGGGGTTCTCGCTCGACCCCAATCATGCAAACCGGCTCGAACCGGGCAAGCGGCCGTTTCATACGATCATTCCGGCGATGGTGTTCAAGGACGGCAAGCTGTTTATGTCATTTGGTGTGATGGGCGGTCATATCCAAGCCCAGGGTCATGTGCAGGTACTGACGAATCTAATCGACCTCGGCATGAACTTGCAGCAGGCAATCGAAGCTCCGCGCTTTCGCTACGTGAGCGGCAAGCAAGTCCTGATGGAAGACGC
>Ga0257146_1000063_pt1 | contig 11469 bp, 9 predicted proteins | sample CO08A_FD_185958 | JGI IMG/M metagenome (GOLD analysis project Ga0257146, IMG submission 185958) | Soil microbial communities from H.J. Andrews Experimental Forest, Oregon, United States - CO-08-A | ecosystem: Environmental > Terrestrial > Soil > Temperate forest > Bulk soil | place: USA: Oregon...
GGATGCCTCTCAAGGGAAATAACGCAGTGACAATCGCCCTCGAGCGCCCCGGTGCAAGCGCCGACCAGGGCCAGTTTTCGGATCGCATCGAGTTGCAGGGTATCAGACCGAAATTCGATTTGCCGGATCTGTCGGGGAACGTCCGATTCACACGCGACTGGGGCCACGTTCAGATCTCAGGAATGGTTCGCAGGATTAAGTGGGTGGACACTATTAACGACCAGTTTGATCTCAGCGGAAGCGATGTCGGCTGGGGCGCACATGTGAGCTCTAACGTAAAGTTCGGCAAGAACGACATCGGCAGATTCTCAATAGTCTACGGTGAAGGGATTGAAAACTACATGAACGACGCGCCAGTCGACGTTGGTATCACGCAAGGAAGCACTACGAACCCGGCAAGGCCGATCGAAGGCACTGCGCTTCCGGTTCTTGGTCTGGTCGGCTTCCTCGACCATAACTGGAACAAGCGATTCAGCAGCTCAATCGGGTATTCGATGGTGAACATTGAAAACTCCGGAGGGCAAACCGTAGATGCATACCATCGCGGACACTATGCGCTCACCAACCTGCTTTTTTACCCCTACGACAACGTGATGGTGGGCGGCGAGTTTCAGTGGGGAAGACGTGAGAACTTCCACGATGGTTTTGCGTCGAACGACTATCGCATTCAGTTCTCATTCAAATACAACTTCTCGAAGCTCTTTACCTTTTGACCGGCAAGAAGCAGAGGGCAACTCGTCGTTTGGTCAGCGCCCTCGGGAGGAAGAGAAAAATGTCAAAGCGTACTCGTCCGAACGGTCTCCTGGCAGCGATGGTGATGGCGGTAAGTATCGCGTCTCTTCCGTTATCAGTGGTGGGCCAAAAAGTCAGCCCGGTTGCGCCGAGGCGCGAGCAGGTAGCAGCCATCGTTCGTGAGGCCTACGACAAATTCAAGTCCGACACCAGCGGCAAGAACGCCGACTACATTCCGTACCTCGCCCAGGTGGATTCAAAACTGTTCGGCATTGCGATTGTGACTACGGACAACCAGGCGCTCACCATGGGTGACATCAAGTACTCGTTCTCGATTCAATCGATTTCGAAGGTCTATTCGCTTGCGCTGGCGATGCAGGAACTCGGAGCTGATAAGGTCTTCCAGAAGGTTGGTTCCGAACCGACGGGCCGCGCATTCAACTCGGTCTTTGCCGTGGCCGATATGCCGACTCACACCGGAAACCCGTTTGTCAACGCGGGCGCCATCTCGACCGTCAGTCTGATTTCCGGCGCGAGCGCTGATGCAAAGTGGAACAAGATACTCGATTTCTACAGCCGCTGCGCCGGAGAGAAACTTCAGCTGATCGACGAAGTCTATAAGTCTGAGGCTGCAACAAACACCGGCAACAAGGCCCTGTCGTGGCTGCTCGCTAAGTACGAACGCATATACGCCGATCCGTTCGAGTCTGTAGACGTCTATACCAAACAATGCTCGGTTGGCGTGAATGTCGAACAGTTGGCTCGAATGGGCGCAACGCTGGCCAACAACGGCAAGAACCCGGCAACGGGGGAGCAGGTGATAAAGCCGGAGTACGTCCCTCACATTCTCTCCGCGATGACAATGGCAGGTTTGTATGACGGCTCGGGAGGATGGGCCTGGCACGTGGGGCTTCCGGCGAAGAGCGGTGTTGGCGGCGGCATCGTCGCGGTGGTTCCCGGCAAGGGTGCAATAGCAGTCTTTGCTCCCCCGTTGGATGAGGCGGGCAACAGCGCGAAGGCGCAAAAAGTGATTGACTACGTGGCAGGAAAACTCGATTTCAATCTGTTCTCCCCTCGTTCAGTCGGTTTGAAGGAGTAGTAAGCCTGATGCGTGAAACGTGAAGCGCGATATCTGATGATCAGCTCGAATGGGTAGGGGAAATGACAAGAGGGTTTTCTAGTAGAGGCGAGTTACGGCGGTCTGGCAACTTGATGCTCCAGGCCGCGGTGCTGATTGCCGTCGCGCTGGGCGGCAGGGCTGCCTGCTTCGCCCAGAGCCCAAATACAAACGCGATCGGTTCGGCTGCCGCACAAAGTGCAACCGACCAGAAACCACTGACCAATGATGAGCGGGCCGAACTCCTGAAGCTAATTCGAAGTCTTCAGGAACGGGTGGACAGACTCGAAGCTGCGCAGGCCGTCCCTTCGCGGGCTGCCGCGCCTGCTCAATCGCAGCCGGCTGGGCAAGTCCAGCCGGCGGAAGCAAAGCTTGATGTAGCAACCCAGGATGACCCGGATGTCTGGATGGAGCCCGTCGTCAAAGAAAAGCCTCAGTCAGAAGCGAGTGAAACAGAATCCTACGGTCGTTACACTCCGACCCTGGGGTTCAAGCTCGCAAACACCGAGTACGGCGACCTCAGCGTCAGCATCTACACCTACGCGCGATATCTGAATCAGCGGGCACTTCAGTCAACCTATACGGACGCGTTTGGCAATACCAAGAGCGTACAAGAACGTCAGGACTTCCAGCTTCAGAAGGTGCAGATAAAGTTCCTCGGCTGGATTTTGAGTCCGAACCTTCGCTACTTCCTTTATACCTGGACTTCCAACCCAACCCAGGGCCAGGGAGCGCAGGTGGTGGTTGCAGGGAACCTTGGCTACACCTTCAACAAGTACATAACACTTGCCGCCGGCATCACTTCTCTTCCGGGTGTACGCAGTACTGAAGGCAACTTTCCATTCTGGCTCGCGGTTGATAGCCGCATGATCACCGACGAGTTCTTTCGGCCTTCCTACACGTCGGGCATGTGGGTCAAAGGCAATATCACGAAGCGCCTGAGGTATCAGGCGATGATCGGAAACAACTTAAGCACTCTGGGTGTAAGCGCGTCGCGGCTGGACAACAAGTTCAACACGTTTTCCAGTTCGCTCGTCTGGACGCCGACAGGCGAGTTCGGCCAGGGCTTCGGCGACTTTGAGGATCACAAGGATTTTGCGAGCCGTCTGGCCGTCCATTTCACCCGAAGCGATGAGAACAAGGAGAGTCAGCCGAACAGCGATACGTTCGAGAACACTCAACTTCGGCTCTCCGACGGCTCAGTGATTTTCACGCCCAATCTTTTTGGGCCCGACACAACGATCACCGATGCAAGGTACCGCATGCTCGACTTCGATGGCGGGTTTAAATACCACGGCCTTTCGGTTGAGGGGGAGTACTACTTTCGATGGCTTGATAACTTCAAGGGACCCAACACGGCGGGCCTTCCCCGTCTGTTCGACCACGGCTTTCAGTTTCAGGTTTCGGGGATGGTGATACCCAGCGTACTGCAGATCTATACGGGCGTTTCGCGAATAAACGGTCAGTTCGGCGACCCGTTCGATGTACGGGCGGGCGCGAGCTGGTTTCCGTGGAAGAACCGAGTCGTGCGGTGGAACACCGAGTGGCTCTATCTTCGCAATTCACCGGTGGGTTACTCGTCGGTGCCTTTCGTAATTGGTGGCCGAGGAAGCGTGTTCCATTCGAGTCTCGAGCTTGCATTTTGAGGCTTTATGAACAGGGCGGAGACTTACAAATTCAGGAATTCCGTAGTAATCAGCATTGCGTTGCTCCTGTCGTCGACTCCGGCTATCGCGCAGTCTCCTTCGAGCGAATACCTGTTCAACGACTGTCACTTTCACCTGACGAACTACATTCAAGAGGGCATCGACATACATGACTTCCTGAAGATCATGGCCAACAAGACCGGTAGGGTGGCGGTGTTTGGAATACCCCTGCAGCAGCAGTGGTCGTACCGAGTCGATGGAGACCACGCCCCAACCTACTACCTGGGCTCCGACGCACCGCTCTATTACTACTCGTTCACTGATGCGTGGATCGCCACTGCCTACAAGTCGCTTTCAAACGACGAGCAGGCTCGCTTCGATCCCATGATCACCGGGTTCAATCCCACCGACATGTACGCCGCGGATCATGTCCGGCGGGTGCTGCGGGCGTTCCCGGGAGTGTTCACGGGTATCGGAGAGTTTACGATTCACAAAGAGTTCGTTTCGGCGAAGATCTCGGGCGAGGTTGCAAGTCTTCAGGATCAGGCCCTCGACCGTTTGCTCGACTTCGCCGCGGAAACAGGGCTCGTCGTGCTGATCCACAACGACATCGATACGCCATTTGCGAAAGAGGGCTCTCCACCGGCGTACCTAGAACAAATCAAAGCGCTCTTCAAGCGGCATCAGAACGCAACAATCATCTGGGCGCACATCGGCGTCGGACGGATTATTCGTCCGGTGAAGGAGCAGGCCGCGATCGTCGAGCAGATGATAAAGGACCCGGAGTTGAGACACGTCTACTTCGATATCTCCTGGAGTGAAGTAGCTAAGTACTTAGTCTCAACCCCGGCCTCAACCAGGAACGCGGCCGACATCGTCAATCGCTATCCCGACCGCTTTCTTTTCGGCACCGATGAGGTTGCACCAGCCAATCAGGAGAACTATCTGAGGGTTTACAACCAGTATGGCCCCCTTTTTAGCCTGCTCAGTAAGGAAGCGAGTGAGAAGGTGCGCAAAGGCAACTATGAGCGGATCTTCAATGAGGGGCGGCGAAAAGTCCGCGCCTGGGAAAAAGCGCACGTGACGTGACTCGACTCGCAAATAAAGGATATTAAATGCTCAAACGAGAATTGCCGGCGAAAAGAACATCCAGGCATACATCGAACTCATTCGCACAGATGTGCGGAAGGAGAAGTTGCAGATCACGGGAGTCGTTATGCAGTTGACGGCCGACGATGCGGCGAAGTTCTGACCCATCGGCGGCGACTATGACGAGGAACTGACCAGGGTCAACAACCTGAGGAGCGACAACGTCCAGGAGTACGACGCGGCTGACAAGGTCAGAGGCGCAGAAGTACGAAAGGAGGATCGACAATGAATCCGACAGCTTTGCGACAAGGATTCAAGCTCATTCGGCGTTCGATTGCCATCACATGTGTGGCAGTGCTAGTGCCGATACACGCGCTTTCGTGTGCGCGAAATATGCAGCCACCCACCTCGGGTGCAACCGGGAACGAGAACGCGGGTGCGCTGAAACCAACCGACTCTACGGCGCAGCAAGCGGCCGACTCTGCGGCTCAGCAACCGGCCGACTCTACTGCGCAACAAGCTCCGAAGATCTCGGCCGACCAGCTTGAATCGCTCGTCGCACCCATCGCGCTTTATCCTGACCCGCTGCTGAGCCAGACGCTGGTGGCCTCCACTTATCCGCTGGAACTGATCCAGCTCCAGCAGTGGTTGGAGCGCAACAAGAACCTGAAGGACAAAGCGCTGGTGGATGCGGTGTCGAAGCAGCCGTGGGACCCGAGCATTCAGGCCATGGCGGCGTTGCCGGACGTGGTCAAGCGGCTGGCTGACGACATTCAGTGGGCCACAGATCTTGGCAATGCGTTTCTCTCGCAGCAAGCCGACGTAATGGATGCCGTACAGCGAATGCGCCATAAAGCACAGGACAAAGGTGCTCTCGCGTCCAACCAGCAACAGAAAGTGGAGACCCAAGTTGTAGAGAGCAAGCAAGTAATCGTAATTGAACAAGCGAGTCCCCAGGTGGTCTACGTACCCTCCTATGATCCGGTGTACGTCTATGGCGCGCCGGCGTATCCCTATCCACCGATTTACTACCCGCCTTACACCGCGGGCGGGGTGATAGCCGCAAGCGCCATCTCGTTCGGGGTTGGTGTGGCCATGGGCGCCGCGTGGGGCGGCGGTTGGGGCTGGGGCTGTGGTTGGGGAGGCGGTGACGTGAACATCAACCGGAACAACAACTTCAACCGCAATACCAACATCAGCGGCGGTAACCGTACGAACATCAGCGGCAATCGAGGCGGGAACAACAAATGGCAGCACAATGCGTCGCATCGCGGCGGGGCTCCCTACGGTGACAGAAATACCGCGAACAAATTTGGAGGGACCGCGCGTGGTGACTCGCTGGCTAACCGCCAGGCCGGAGCGCGCCAGCAGGTCGGCCGGCAGGGCGGGAATATGGCCAGCGCTCGCGATGGAGGTCGCGGTAGCGGTGCCGGCGATCGCGGCGGAGGAGGTGGCCGCGGTAGCGGTTCCGGCGTCAGTGATCGTGCTGGAGGAGGTGGCCGCGGCAGCGGTGCCGGCGCCAGTGACCGCGCTGGAGGAGGTGGCCGCGGTAGCGGTGCCGGCGCCAGTGATCGGTCTGGAGGAGGTGGCCGCGGCAGCGGTGCCGGCGCCAGTGATCGGTCAGGCGGAGGTGGCCGCGGTAGCGGTGCCGGCGCCAGTGATCGGTCAGGCGGAGGTGGCCGCAGTGGCGGTGGTGATCGTGCGAGCAGCCGCTCAGGTGGTGGTGGTGGTCGAGATCTCTCCAGCAGTTCTGGAAGAGGTGGAGGCGGATTCGGCGGAGGCTCCGGAGGCTCCAGCGGTGGCAGTGCTCGCTCCAGCAGCAGCCGGGGCTCCTCAAGTATGAGTTCGAGGGGAGGAGGAGGCGGCGGCTCGAGGGGAGGCGGCGGCGGCGGCTCGAGAGGCGGTGGTGGCGGTGGCGGTGGCAGGAGGTAATGAATCATGAACCAGAGAACAATTATGAAATCAACTCTCTTTTCCTGGCGTTTCGCAACTCTGGTTGCCGTGGCTGGCACCGTTGCGCTCATCTGCGCGGCGGCGTTCCCCGCGACGGCCAGGACACATTCACAAGACGCAGACAAGAAAACGGCGCACGCACCTGTCGCCAAGATCAAAACCTTCTCCTCACCAGAAGAGGCCGCCAACGCCCTCATTGACGGAGCAGAGAAGTACGACGTAGCGGCTCTCGAAGAGCTCTTCGGTCCCGAGGGCAAGGACATCATTCACAGTGGAGAACCGGCGCGCGATCGCGAAAGGGCGTTGGCCTTTGCGGCACTGGCCCGCGAGAAGATGTCCGTCGACAAGAAGACTCATGCCGGCAGTGCAACCCTGATCGTGGGCAAGGACGACTGGCCCTTTCCCGTGCCCATCGTCAGGAGGAACCAAAAGTGGTCCTTTGCTACAGCAGCGGGGCTTCAGGAAATACTCCGCCGGCGCGTGGGCCAAAACGAGCTGGACGCGATCGAGGCCTGCCATATCTATGTAGAGGCCCAGCACGATTACGCCCTTCAGAAACGCGACAACTCGGGCGTCAACCAATACGCGCAACGCATCATCAGCACTCCGGGAAAGCAGGATGGTCTGGCTTGGAAAGACGCAGACGGTAAGTGGGGCGGGCCGATCGGCGAGAATATTGCCAAGGCGATCGACCGCGGCTACACGAGCCGGACTGAGCCCTTTCACGGCTACTTCTTCAAAATACTCAAAGGCCAGGGCCCTGCTGCGCCGCTCGGGCAACTGGACTTCGTCGTGAAGAACGTAATGATCGGCGGCTTCGCGCTTATTGCTGCACCGGCGGAGTACCGCAAAACCGGAGTGAAAACGTTCATGGTCAGTCACGACGGCGTGGTCTACGAAAAGGATCTCGGCCCGAATACGCTCGAGATTGCAAAGAAGATCGACCGGTTTAACCCCGATCGCACCTGGAGTCCAGTGCAAGAGAAGTAGGTGCCGGGCTTGAAGCGAAAAGCGTAAGGGATCGCGATGGCTTTATGACAAAGAAGTTGACCGTCTATGTAGTCTCAGTCTGCCTGCTGCTGTTTTCTTCGGCAAGCGGCCAGGAAAAGGTCAGAGTCGAGAAGGACCTTCTTGGAGAAAAGAAGATTCCCGCCGAGGCGTACTACGGAGTCCAGACCGCACGCGCCCTCGAGAACTTTCAGATCTCAGGTGTCCTTATCAATCACTATCCGGGATTTGTCGAGGCCTGGGCCATCGTCAAACTCGCGGCCGCTCGAGCCAACACCGACGTAGGCGCGATGAAGCCGGAAACGCTGGCCGCCATTGAAAAGGCCTGCCAGGCGGTGCTCGACGGCAAGTATCACGATCAGTTTCTGGTTGACTGGTACCAGGGTGGAGCCGGCACCTCCACAAACATGAACGCAAACGAGGTGCTCGCCAATATTGCGCTCGAGCTGACCGGGCGCAAGAAGGGCGAGTACCAGTTTGTCGAGCCGCACGATCATCTGAACATGTCGCAATCGACCAATGACTCGTACCCGACGGCGATCAAGGTCGCGTTCCTGCTGCGCAACGACAAACTGATCGGGGAGCTTCAACAGCTGGTCGCCTCGTTCCGGGCAAAAGGGGACGCGTTCCTCCAGATCGTCAAGATGGGGCGGACTGAGATGCAGGATGCCGTGCCCATGACTGTCGGGCAGGAGTTTCACGCGTTCGCCGCCTCGCTGGAAGGTGAGATCCAACTGCTGCGTGACTCCGAGAAGTACTTGTACCCGGTGAACATGGGAGCGACCGCCATCGGCACCGGGATCAATGTGCCGAAGGGTTATCCGGAGAAATGCGCGGCTCACCTGGCCAAGCTCACTGGGAAGCCCATCGTCCCCGCTTCCGACATGCTTGCGGCGACGTGGGACCAGCAGGGATTCGTCGTCTATTCGTCGGCCCTGAAGAGCGTGGCCATCAAGCTATCGAAGATTGCGAGCGACCTCATTCTGCTCGCGTCCGGGCCGCGCGCCGGTTTGTTCGAGATCAACTTACCGGCATTGCAGCCGGGTTCCTCGATCATGCCGGGCAAGGTAAACCCGGTCATCCCGGAGTTGATGAACATAGTCGCGTTTCGAGTTATGGGGAACGACTATAGCGTCAGCCTGGCTGCTCATCACGGGCAGTTGCAGTTGAATGCTTATGAGCCGCTCGCCGGTCTCGCGGTGCTTGAATCTCAGGGCCTCCTGTTTAATACTTCCATCGCCTTCCGCACTAAGTGTATAGACGGCATAACGGTGAACGAGAAAATGCTCGAGCACTATCTGGAAACTACGGTGGGAATTGTCACAGCGCTAAACCCTGTGTTGGGTTACGAAAAGGCTACTGAGCTGGCAGGCGAGGCTTACAAGAGCGGCAAAGGGATTCTCGAAATCATCCGTGAAAAGCACGTTTTGACCGAACAGCAGATCAGAGAACTGCTCGATCCGGTGAAGCTGACCGGGCTGGACAAGAGCAAATACGTGAGGAGGTAGGTTCGGTCAGGTTAGCGATGATATACAGGCTCGATGAAGATCCTGCCGAAAGGAGAGAGCCCGATGGAAAAGCCGCTAAATGTAATCAGTAACACTGGAAGCGCCCGCGGCGGCTGTGCTACGACAGCGTGTCGGACATATGGGTCCGCCGCGCCGAAAAATGAATCTCATGCGCTGATCACGTCAGAAGGCGGCCCGGCCGCTTCCCTCGTGCTCTGCTAGTTGGCGCGGCACCAACTCCGGCCAGCGCAAGAGGGTTGAATCCTCACGTTGATCCATATGGCCCAAGCAATCGCACATCCGGCAAGCAGACATGATGCCCCCGCGAAGCCAAGAATGGTCGCTGTTGCGTGGCTGCTGGCGGCGGTCTACTACTTCTATCAGTACGCGCTCCGATCGGCCCCCTCCGTCATGATGCCGCAGTTGTCTGAAGCCTTCGGAGTCAGCGCGATGGGGGTAGCATCCATAGTAGCCCTGTTCTACTACGGCTATTCGCCGTTCAGTCTGGTAGCTGGGGCCGCGATGGATAGGATGGGCCCGAGACGGCTCCTGCCGATTGCCGCGGCAGCGGTCGGCATCGGAGCGTTGCTGTTCGCCACCGGTAACAATGGAGCGGCAAGCGCGGGCCGGTTCCTTCAGGGTGCCGGGGGCGTGTTTGCGCTGGTGGGAGCGATTTACATCGCCACCAGGAACTTCCCGGCCTCCCAGGCCGCCACCTTGATTGGTGCAACGCAGATGTTCGGCATGGCTGGCGGTTCGGCCGGCCAATTTGTGGTTGGGCCAATGATCGGCGGCGGTCTCGCCTGGAGTAGCTTCTGGATTGGAATGGGCATCACCGGTTTGGCAATCGGCGCCCTTCTCTTCTTTCTTCTGCCGAGGGAAGAAAAAACACAACAGCCTGACAACTGGTTGAAGAGCGCCGCGGGAGCGTTCGGTACGGTGTTCAAGAATGGGCAATCGATCTTATGCGGCTTGATTGCCGGGCTGCTTTTCATTCCGACAACAATCTTCGACATGATTTGGGGCGTGCGTTACCTCCAGGAGGCGCACGGTTTTGACTATGGGTCGGCAGTGATGCGCTCCGCAACGGTCCCGCTCGGATGGATCATCGGCTGTCCTCTGCTCGGCTTCATTTCGGACCGGCTCGGTCGGCGAAAGCCCGTGATCATCGGCGGGGCAGTCGTTCTTCTGGCCTGCCTCGCCTGGATACTTTACGGTCGCGCTGATGTCTTCCCTCCTTATGTGCTCGGTTTGGTTGCCGGACTGGGGTCGGGCGCGGCGATGCTGCCCTACACGGTAATAAAGGAAGCCAACCCACCGCAGTTTGGCGGCACCGCGACTGGGGTCATCAATTTTCTGAACTTCACCTTTAGCGCTCTGCTGGGCCCAGTCTTCGGAGGGATTCTTCAACGAGTCTCCGGCGGAGCCGCGCAGATGGAGCCGGAGCATTACCAGACGGCGTTTATGCCGCTTCTGTTTGGCGTCGCCATCGCGATCATCCTCTGTCTTATGTTGAAGGAGACGGGATCGGCGGTCCGCGTCTCAGGGGTAAACGGGGAGAGCTAAAAATGACTCCACGTTTCAGGCCCGGGCGGGTGCGAAGCGGCTGCATGAGAGATGCAGGAGCTTGGAGTCAATTCCAACTGCCATTCCAACACAGGAGTGCAAAATGTTCAGACTTGGGCTTATCAAATGGGCGGTTGCCGCGAGCTGGGTGATTGGAGCGATTCTGCTCGCCGTGCCTGGTTCCCTCTCGAAGACGGATGCGCCGCGAGCCGACTCGGCGCAAACCAGCGCCGGTTCCCAATCGAGTGACTATGTTGGCAGCGATACCTGCATGGCGTGCCACGAGGAGCAGTTCAAGAGCTTTTCAAAGACCGCACATTCGCGCCTGGCCAAGGCCAATTGGAAGAGCGAGCGTCAGGGGTGCGAATCCTGTCACGGGCCGGGCAAACTCCATGTCGAGGGCGGCGGAGATAAGACAAAAATCAGAACGTTCGAAAATGAGACCGCCAAGCAGATCTCAGAGACCTGCCTTCGTTGCCATGCCGGGAAGGAAGAGCACAACAGCTTTCGTCGCGGCGAGCATTGGCGCAATGACGTGGGGTGCACGGATTGTCATTCTCCGCACACTTCTTCACACCCGCAAGTCCAGCCGAAGGGTGACGGTTCGTCATCGCTCCAGCCAGTCGGACCCTTTGCGGCGCACGCGAGCGACTTCTCACCAACGCATATGCTGAAAAAACACGAGGTGCTGCTCTGCATGTCGTGTCATAACGAGACCAAGTCCCAATTCAACAGGCCCTTTCACCACAGGGTGCTGGAAGGGGCGATGAATTGCAGCGATTGCCATAATCCGCACGGAGGCTTCGAGCTGAAGCAAGCACGGCTCGCGACTGGGGCGGACGCTGTCTGC
>Ga0257146_1000067_pt1 | contig 11368 bp, 10 predicted proteins | sample CO08A_FD_185958 | JGI IMG/M metagenome (GOLD analysis project Ga0257146, IMG submission 185958) | Soil microbial communities from H.J. Andrews Experimental Forest, Oregon, United States - CO-08-A | ecosystem: Environmental > Terrestrial > Soil > Temperate forest > Bulk soil | place: USA: Oregon...
CGTTCCGCGTGAGCCTCACCCACCAGCAAAGACGGAACGCAGTTCGGCAGCGGCCAGCGCCAGCGCATTCCTACCCTGCTCCAGGAAGCCAGCCATGCTAAAGAAACCGTGAATCATTCCGTCGTAGCGCACTGATCCGGTCTTTACTCCGGCGTCCCGCAAGCGGACGGCGTACATTTCTCCTTCGTCTCGAAGCGGATCAAACTCGGCAGTTATCACAAGCGCCGCCGGCAGTCCGGCCAGATTCTCCGCTCGCAGCGGGCAGGCGTATGGGTTAGCGGCGTCAGATTCGTTGCTCAAGTAGTGACTCCAGAACCAGACCATATCATCTCCGGTGAGAAAGTACCCATCTCTGTTTTCTCGGGACGAGGGCGTGTCGGGCAGGTGGTCGGTAACCGGATAGACCAGCAATTGGAATATGGGCGCAGCGGCGCCTCTATCGCGAGCCATTAGAGCTACCACAGCGGCCAGATTGCCGCCGGCGCTGTCGCCGCCTACCGCAACGCGCTTCGCATCGCCGTTGATAAGATGTGCACTGCCCATCACCCACTGAGTTGCTGCGTAACAATCATCGGCTGCCGCCGGGAACCTGGCCTCCGGCGCAAGTCGATAGTCGACCGATACGACTATGCAGCCGGCGGCATTCGCCAAGCTGCGGCAAACCGGATCGTGGGTGTCGATGTTACACAAGACCCAGCCGCCTCCGTGAAAAAAGACCAGAACCGGAAACGGCCCGCTGCCGGCCGGCGTGTAGATGCGCACCGGGATAGTTCCATCAGGGCCTGGAAGTTGGCGGTCTTCGATCTGGCTGACGGATTCGGGATCACCGCCAAGTTGCGCGAAGGCGAGCACTGCGGCGCGGGCGTCCGCCACGGATTGAGCATGAAGGGGCGGCATCCCGGGAGCCGCTATCAGGGCCAACAGCGCTTGCGCTTGCGGGTCGAGTGGCATCGATCAGCCCTCCGTATGCTAAGCCGGTCTCGGCGCGAGAGGCAGTTTGAAATCGGCAAATCCTGGGCGCCGCAGGAGCCGTGGCTGGCTCTGTTCACTTCGTACAGAATGTCTGCGCTGCGATCACGCCTTGTTGGCCAGGCGCGCTCGAGTTGATGCTACGTTGACGTGGCAAATCGCTATTGCCAGGGCGTCGCTGGCATCGAGTGGTTCGGGAGCGTTCTTCATTCCAAGCAGCACCCGAACCATTTCTTGAACTTGCTGTTTTTGGGCGCGGCCGTAGCCGACTAACGCAGACTTGATCTCGAGCGGCGAGTACTCAAAGATTTCGACCCCCGCTCGCGCAGCAGCCACCAACACAGCCCCGCGGGCCTGCCCGAGCTTTAGAGCGCTTTTCACGTTAAGTGCGTAGAAGGTATCTTCGACTGCGCAAGCCTGGGGACTCAACCGCTCGATTACTTCTTCGAGTTTTTGGCTTATGGCAAGGAGCCGCTCGGCGAAACTCACGCGCTTTGGCCCTCGGATTCCCGCGTACTCGACTAACGCGTAGTGGCGGCCGTCGCTGTCAATCACTCCGTAGCCCGTCGTGTCGCTGCCCGGATCGACTCCTATCACTCTCATAGATCATCCTGGCTCCAAAGCGATGTAGCGTAGCCTGTCCAGGCTGCGCCAGGTCAACCGGCCGCTTCCATCTGCTCCGCAGGTATGTCGAAGTTTGCGGCTACATTCGAGACATCGTCATTATCCTCGAGCGCTTCCATCAAACGCAGCACTTGCTGAGCAGTTGCGCCGGTGACTTGAACTGAGTTGGTCGGGCGCATCGTCACATCGGATGAGATCGGCTCGATTCCGGCAGCCTTTACCCCATCGAGAACCGCATTGAAATCTTCCGGGGAAGAGATGACTTCCCAGGTTTCTTCGTCGCCAGCGACATCTTCGGCGCCAGCTTCAAGCGCCAGCTCCATCATCTTCTCTTCGTCAGCGGCGCTCTTGTCGATGATGATGGTGCCCTTCTTCTGAAACATCCATCCGACAGAGCCGGTCTCACCGAGGTTACCGCCGTTCTTGGAGAAGATATGCCGGATCTCCGCAACCGTGCGAACGCGATTGTCGGACTGACATTCGACAAAGACCGCGACGCCGCCCGGCCCGTAGCCTTCGTAAGTGATGTCTTCTATCGCCGCGCCTGCTATTTCGCCAGTGCCGCGCTTGATCGCGTTGGTCATCGTATCCTTCGGCATGTTAAGCGCCTTGGCGTCGTCCATCGCCTTGCGAAGCCGGGGATTGCCGGTAGGGTCGCCGCCGCCGCGCGCGGCCACCGTAAGTTCTTTGATCAGCTTCGAAAAGGCCTTGCCGCGCTTGGCGTCAATCGCCCCCTTCTTATGCTTGATTGAATGCCATTTTGAATGTCCGGACATCGGATCTACCTCCGCAGCGCCTCCCGAACCTTTTCAGCGCTGATGTTGTGTATGCGAACGACTTTATCCCTCGATGAATCTCCCGCGATGATTTCAACCGATCCTGCGCTCACACCGAGCAGCTTTGCAAGAAAGCGCCGGCACTCCTGGTTGGCTCTTCCATCCACCGGAGGAGCGGTGATCTTCAGCTTGATCCCCCCTGCATACTCTCCTGTGAACTCGGTTCGGGCTGCTAGCGGCTGAACTCGAAGCCTGAGAGTTAACGAACCCTTTGTTTCGCGCAGTTCGACCACAACATTTCACTCCGACTTATCCGGTTACCACCGCCGCTAAGAACGGGGTGAGCAACTGAATGATTATCATAGCGGCGATGGGTGCAAGATCGAATGTGCCCAGGACAAAAAACCGCCTGAGCGGTTTGATCACCGGTTCGGTTATCACGAAAAGGAAACTATGGAGTCTGTTTCGATATCCGACGCCGAAGAACGGCAGCAGAAATCGAAGGAAGATAGCCCCAACATAAAGAAGACCGATTAGCTTTATCAATTCTCCGAGCATCGCACGAGAAGCAACCGCCCCAATCAAGATGTTGTTTCCTATCGCGCTAAGTATTGGCGCAAGCTGGGCTATCAATCCTGCGACGGACCAGCCCAGTGCCAGAACCAATACGGCGGTAACCACGGGAACCAAATCAAAGCGCAGGGTTCGGCGCCCGAATTGATAGCGGAGAGGACGAACCAGTGGTTCCGTCAGACGGGTAAGGTTGTAGCTCACTCGGCTGAATGGATTTGCTCCGGCCCAGTTCAAGACCACCCGCAAAACCAGGAGACCGGCGACCGCTAAGGTCGCCCACCAAATAAGTCTGCTCAGCCAAAATAGAAGAATTGCGATTAGTTCCAAGTATGCCTCGTTCTAGACAGGCGTCTCACGTGCACCGAAGATTGCGGTTCCGACTCGGACCATAGTCGCGCCTTCTTCGATCGCGACTTCAAAGTCGTGACTCATTCCCATCGAAAGTTCGGTGAGCTTGCGTTCAGGAGTTCGAGTGCGATTCAAGCCTTCCAGTATATCTCTGAGCCCGCGAAAGTACTTTCGAGTTGACTCGGGCGAATCAAAGAATGGCGGCAACGTCATCAGTCCGCGAAAATCGAGCCGGTTTGCGGAGTCAAGTGCTTCAACAATCGAGGGCAGTTCGCGCTCGGTCGCGCCTGACTTGGTTGGCTCGCCCGCAAGATCTACTTGAACAAGTACCGTCGGTCTCCGATTGAGCTCTCCGGCGATCCGATCCAGCCGCTCGACGAGCCCGCGACTATCAATCGTGTGAATCACGTCAAACAACGAAAGCGCCTGTCGCCCCTTATTTGATTGTAAATGTCCGATCAGATGCCATCTGAGATTGCTCGCTTTCACGACGCCAACCTTAGTTGCCGCTTCCTGGATGCGGTTCTCACCCAGATCGAACGCGCCTGCATCGACCGCCCGCTGCACTGTGTCTGGATCAAATGTCTTGGAGACGGCGATGAGGGTTATGTCCTTAGCGCTCCGGCCGGCTCGCTGGGCCGCGCGCGCAATCTTTTCGCTAACTCGCGCGAGCCGCTCTCGAATCTCTTCGGCCATTCCGCCCAAATCTTATCAGTCGCTCGCAACGTGAGACAAGGAACGGCTACTCTTTGCCATAGCCGCCACCGCCGGGAGTTTCGATGCGAATAACATCGCCAGCGCACGCCTGCTTTGAATCCTTTCCAGCAAGAACGCTTTCACCTGTACCGGTGACAAGAGTCGTGCGGCCAGCTTGCCCGGGCTCACCGCCCTTGAGTCCATAAGGCCGGGTCTTCCTTCGATCCGACAGGATTGTCACGCGAGCATCGGTGAGCAATTCGATCTCGCGCACCACGCCGTTGCCGCCACGAAACTGGCCTCCACCGCCACTTTCACGTCGGATCGAATATCGACGCACACGCATGGGATAGGCGTACTCCATCGCTTCGGCAGGAGTGTTCAACGAGTTCGTCATATGGGTGTGGATCGCGTCGATGCCGTCCAGCCCGGGACGCGCGCCCATGCCGCCGGCTACTGTTTCGTAGTAAGCGAACTGTTTGCCGGTCCTCGAATCGGTCCCGCCGATAGTCAAGTTGTTCATCGTGCCTTGACTCGCCGCGGGAACCGGCGCGCCCGCCTTCGAAAGCGCGAGCATCAGCACGTCCACCATCCGCTGCGAAGTTTCGACGTTTCCGCCGGCAACGGCCGCCGGTGGAAGCGCGTTCACCACAGTGCCCGCCGGTGAGATCACAGTAATCGGTTCGAGAATGCCCCAGCTTGCGGGTACGTCTGTTGGAATCAGACACCGAAAAACGTAATAGACCGCCGACACCGTTATCGCTTCGACTGCATTGACCGGCCCGCGAACCTGCAGCGCACTGCCTGTGAAATCTACTACAGCCTTGTCGCCCTCGATGTCGATCCGCACGGCTATGCGGACGGGGACATCCGAGTATCCGTCGTCGTCCAAGAAGTCTTCGGCTTGGTACGAGCCGTCGGGCAGATCGCGGACTACGCCGCGCGCGATCTCGGCGGTGTAGTTGATCAACAGCGAGGCATAGAGATCGGCTTCCTTGAAGCCATACCGCTCGACTATTTCGAGCAGTCGCCTTTGTCCGGTTGCGATCGCACCAAGTTGAGCGGTGAGATCGCCCTCGCGCTCATCCGGTATTCGGACGTTAGCTGAGATCAACCTCATCACGTCATCGTTGACTCGTCCGCCTACCATCAAGCGGACAGGCGGAATCCTCAATCCCTCCTGGTAGATCTCATCGGCACGCCCCATCGAACCCGGAGTGGCGCCGCCGATGTCGGCGTGATGAGCTCGATTAGCGACGAAAAACAGTGGCCGGTGGTCGGTGGACGGTGGGCGGCCGGCTTGAGCGCCGGCGTGGCGACGTAGATCGCTCACCTTCTGACTGGCAAGGATCTTCTTCCGGCCACCGGCCACCGGCCACTGACCGCCGTACACCGCAGCTACCATTGTCACGTCGGGCAAATGAGTTCCGCCGGCATAAGGATCGTTGAGAACCGCGATGTCGCCAGGACCGAGCTCAAGAGTTTCAAGCGCGGCTCGGACCGACATCGGCATCGAGCCGAGGTGCACCGGCATGTGATCGCCTTGTGCGATCAACACGCCCTTGCTGTTAAAGAGCGCGCACGAGTAATCGCGGCGCTCCTTTATGTTCGGCGAGAACGCCGAGCGGCGCAGGCTGACGCCCATCTCCTCGGCCACGGAAGAATAAAGCGACTTGAATATCTCGAGTTTGACCGGGTCGACTTTCATTCGGGGGAGTTTATCACGTCGGAGGCCCGAGAACGCAGCCGGACCTCTGCGGCTTGCGAGCCGTTTCTTTGTCGACAATTCGACTCGGGCCCTATAATCGGTCTCGCATGAGCAGTATCGAAACTCCGATCATTGGCATGCACGCATCGATCGCGGGCGGGCTTGCGAAAGCGATCGAACGCGCTGAAGCGTTGGGTTGCGACTGCCTTCAAATCTTCGCTCGGAATCCTCGAGGCTGGGCTGCGCGTGAACTGACTCTCGCCGAGATCAGCGAGTTTCGCGAGGCTCGCAACAGATCCGGTATGTGGCCGCTTGTTATTCATTCCGTTTACCTGATCAATCTCGCGGCGCAAGACCCCGGGCTTCTGGCAAAGTCACGCGCCGCCTTTCGAGAAGAGCTTGAACGAGGACTGGCACTTGGAGCTGACTATCTGGTCGTTCATCCGGGCAATCCCGGCCAGGCGGACGTCGAGAAGGGAATCGCGACTACCGTCGAATCAGTCCGCGAAGTCGCGCGCGGTCTCAAGTTGAAGCGAGGGGCTCCGCGCGCTGGGAATACAAATGCTCTGACGATCTTGATCGAAAACACCGCCGGACAAGGCTCATCGATCGGCTGCAGCTTCGAGCAGATCGCGCGGTTGCTCGCGGCTCTCGATGATCTTCCGGTCGATGTTTGTCTCGATACGGCGCACACCTTCGCGTCGGGGTACGACATCTCGACCGAAGCAGGATTGCGCAACACGATTCGCGAAATGAAAGACTCGTTCGGAAGTGAGCGGATCAAGATTATTCATTGCAACGACTCCAAAGCACCGCTCGGTTCGCGCGTGGATCGTCACCAGCACATCGGGCTAGGCTACATCGGCGAAGAGGCCTTTCGCCGCATCCTGAGCGACGCCAATATTTGCCGCGTGCCTTTTGTGTTGGAAACCCCTGTCGACGATGAGAGAGGCTACGAGTGGAATGTCAACCAACTACGGAAACTAACGAACACAGCGAGGTAAGGAGCCAAGGTAATGCGATGAAATCATCGGACGTAGATCGGGTTGGCGTAGATCCAGGGGCGCTGCTCGCCGTCCACCTCAAGCCAGCATTCAATGCGGTACACGCCTGTTTTTCTTACTTCAAAGTCGAGGCGCCTTGCGTCTGCGAAGGCAATCACCTCGCCATTCCGGATTAGCTTCATCCGGCACTTGATGGGCGTCTCAGCGCTCAGAGTCAACCCGTCGTTTAGCCGAACCTCGTCACCCATTATGGCGGTGGCCTTCCTTCCAATTCGGGACTCAAACAGAAATCCGGCCGAGTCACAAAGCCAATCGTGCGCAACAAACGCATGACCCCGTTTGAGCGCATCGCGAACCGCGGTCTCGCTCAGAGCGCGCGCCAGGATGTGGGTCGAGACGTACCGGAGGCTGCGTTCGTACGGATCAAAATCAAGGAGTGCGATTAGCTCGCCGGGCCGTCTTCCCTTCGCCATTTCCGCAACTGCCGGTACCTTGTCAGAAGTAGCGCGAGTCGTAGTGGGTTTGCTGGTGATGTAGCCGATCTCGACGGTCGCTTCGTCGACAGCAGTAACCGAAAACACCTGGTTGTGATGGCAGTCGTTAGCCGCGATTCCAGTGATTGGGTGCACTTGTGAGTCCCGGTCCCACTTGGCAATGATGCTCGACAGGTAATCCTGTTGCGCACCAAAGACTTCTTCGGGGAATTGGGCGAGCATACTCACCAGCGCCGCCAGGCGAACCGGATCGGTCAACGAGCCTTGCAGCCAGAGGCTGAACGCTGCTTCATCCTTCACGTCGGTGTGATGATTGTAAATCTCCAGTCCATCAAGTTGGTCCGTAGGCCAATCCAGCCGCTCCTCAACGTGAGACAGAAAGATGTTTCCTCCTCCTCCTCCGCGAACCAGCGAAACATAGCGTTCGACAGTAGTAGCATCATTGTCCTTAGTCGACTGGATTGGAAAGCAGAGAAACCCACGATCTTCGGCGCCGGGGATAAACAGCACGCCGTCGCGTAAGCCTCGCCAGCTGTCGATTATGAAATCGCGCCCGGGGCGGACGTGATCGGTGAGCATCACGATCTGTATCCCGGCTTGTTTGGCGGCTGCAAGCAGCTCTGGCCGCGTTCCCCCGGTGTGCGTCGCGTCTTCCGCGTGAGCGTGTAATACGGCGCTATACTCGTTGTATCCCATCTTTAGAGAGACAGGTTTGCGCTCGTTTGCGAAACGTGTTCGGGCATCGTGAACAGCTCTGAGGTGCTCAATCTTCAAGCGCTCGATTGTGGTCCATTTCCGCCCCGGCCCAAGGTCCGATTGCGCCCGGGGGTCGGCGGCCATACTGAGAGTTGCCAGCGCCAACCAAAAAGTGAGTGCTTCGCAGACCGCTCTTCTGGTTTTCGTCATTGCGTTGAGGCTTGAAGGTCAAACCACGGTCGAAATGTTTACTAGAGCTTTAACGACGCTGTCAAACTTGACCGAGGGGTCGACGGCAAGCTCTGGCAGCCAAATGGATCGCGTTGGCTAGATGCTTCGCTTCAGACCCGGATTCGTGAAAGTCACCCCTGAGGGAACAACTTCGAGTTGCCACACCTATGACCGGCGTTCTATCATACGTGCCATGTTCTCCAGGTCGTTACAGCCTGAACTTACCCTTCTCAATCCGCTGCTTGCCTGAGCGTGGCCAGCGGTCGTTCTCTGTAGTCAGAGCATTTCTAAGTATCTCTTCAAACCAACGGGACCTGAAGGCGATGTCATGAAAGAAAAATATTTTCCGCAGGAAATTGAGCAAAAGTGGCAAAAGCGGTGGGCCGACGAGAAGACCTTCGAAGTCACCGAAGATCCACAGCGCGAAAAGTTTTACTGCCTGGAAATGCTAGCCTACACGTCGGGGCGCGCTCACATTGGTCACGTCAGCAATTACTCAATCGGTGATGCACTTGCCTGGTACAAGCGCATGCGAGGCTTCAATGTGCTGCACCCGTTCGGATGGGATGCCTTCGGCCAGCCCGCTGAGACTGCCGCCATCAAAGATGGCACCGACCCGGAGAAGTTTACCCGCGATGCCATCGCGACGATGAAAGAGCAGCTTATGCGGATGGGCATCAGCTACGATTGGTCGCGGGAGGTGGCAACGTGCGATCCCCAGTACTACAAATGGAACCAATGGTTCTTCATTCGAATGTGGGAGCGCGGGATGCTCTATCGCAAGCTTGCGCCGGTAAACTGGTGCCCGAGAGAAGACATCTCGCTGTCGAATGAACAGGCTTCCGGCGGCGTGTGCTGGCGTTGCGGCTCGCCGGTGATTCAAAAACAGTTGATGCAGTGGTTCGCCCGCATCACCGATTACGCCGATCAGTTGCTGGACGATCTGGACAAGTTGGAAGGGAAGTGGCCGGATCGCGTTATCGCCATGCAGCGCAACTGGATCGGCCGAAGCCGCGGCGCTGAGGTTCGATTCCAGATCGCTGACAGCGACGAGTCGATCACCGTATTCACGACTCGTATTGACACGATCTTCGGCGCGAACGCGATAGCGTTGGCGCCCGAGCATCCGGCAATCGAAGGGATTCTTGAGGACAAGCCAAGCCGCGACGAAGTCCTGGCCTTTGCCGAGCAGTTGAAGGAACAACGCAAGACTCGCGAGCTTGAACAAGTCGAGAAAGAGGGCATCTTCACCGGCGGCTACGCAATAAACCCGTTCAATCAGGAGCGACTGCCAATCTGGATCGCTAACTTCGTGCTGATCGAATACGGCACGGGCGCGATCATGGCGGTGCCTTCGGGTGATCAGCGCGACTTCGAGTTCTCGCGGAAATACAACCTGCCGTTCCGCCAGATCAAGCTGACCGCCGACGGGCGCGAGATACCAGCCGATGAGCTGGAAGCCCCCGACGAAGATTGGACGACCACGGTCAACACAGGCGAGTGGAGCGGCTTGTCCTCCGAGGCAGCGAACCGGCTAATGACCGAGTACGCCGAGGCTCACGGGTTCGGGAAAGGAGCCATTACCTACAAACTCCGTGACTGGGGGATCTCCCGCCAGCGCTACTGGGGGACGCCGGTTCCGATGATTCATTGTGAACGGGATGGAATCGTTCCCGTGCCCGACGACCAATTGCCGGTTGTCTTGCCGAAGGGTGTGAACTTGAAAGTCGAGGGAGGCTCGCCGCTCGATCACGTTCCCGCGTTCGTAAACGTGACCTGTCCGAAATGCGGAGGCCCGGCGCGGCGCGACACCGACACGATGGACACCTTTGTCGATTCGAACTGGTACTACTTTCGTTACTGCGATCCGCACAACGACCAGCAGCCTTTCGATCTCGAGAAAGTCGCATACTGGCTGCCCGTCGATCAGTACATCGGAGGGATCGAGCACGCAGTGCTTCATTTGATCTACACGCGCTACTGGACAAAAGTTATGCGCGATCTTGGGCTTGTAAAGCTTGATGAGCCGATCGCTCGTCTGTTGACTCAGGGCATGGTGAGCAAGGAAACATACTTTTGTCCCGATCACGAATGGCTGTTTCCCGAGCAGGTTACAGAAGAGAAGACCTGCTCGATTTGTGGGAAGAAGGTCATCACCGGCCGTGTGGAGAAGATGTCGAAGTCGAAGAAGAACGCGGTGGATCCAATCGAGATGATCAACATACACGGAGCGGATGCTTTGCGACTGTTTGTGCTCTTCTCGGGACCGCCTGACAAAGACAAGGAATGGTCGGACACAGGCTTTGAAGGCGCGTCTCGGTACTTGCAGCGTGTGTGGCGCATTGTTTACAAGTGGCATAGCCGCGTTGGTAATGCAACAACATCGGACAGCGGAGTGTCCGTCGAGCAAGGGTTGACTGAGTATCAGCGCAAGCTTCGCCGGCGGACGCATCAGATCATTCGCGCGATCACCGAGAATTACGAAGAGAGATTGCACCTGAACACGTGTATCTCGTCGTTGATGGAGCTGACAAACGAGATCTACACTTTCGATCAATCAGTCGAGAAGAATCAGGGGCCGAGCGAAGTCGATGTTCAGGTCGCGCGGGAAGCGATAGACTCGCTCATCGCAATGCTTACGCCGTTCGCTCCACATGCCGCCGAAGAGATGTGGGAGGCTTATGGTCACTCGGAAAGCCTTGCAGCTACCCGCTGGCCTGAGTTCGATGAGGAGCTGGCGCGTGAAGAAGAAATAGAGGTCGCGGTGCAAGTGAACGGCAAGCTTCGCAGCCGAATTTTTGCGAGCCCTGAGGCGAGCGAAGATGATCTCCGCCAGGCTGCTCTTGCGGATGAAAGAGTTCAAGCGTCAGCGGCGGGCCGCGGTGTGGCGAAGATCATCGTCGTGCCGCGAAAGCTGGTCAACGTGGTGTTCAAGTGATTCACTTGAAATAACCGGAGCGGTCGGCGCGATAAAGTGACTGGATCTTTCGCCGACCGCTCTATCAACCTCAAAACCGAGTGTTCAATGACTTGCGCAAACCCTCATCAGCGTTCCTATTGCGACTTCTACGCAACAAATCTAGACAGTCCCCGGCGGCTTATTTTGAGCTGCGATGGCCTTCATTAGCTCGTCGAGTTTGTCTTTCACGTCGATCATCGCGTCTCTTGACTCGCGGGCTTCTTTAGGTGTTTGTCCCACTTCGGTGGGAGTGGGCACTTCCTTGGGCGATTTCTGTTTTTCCTCAGGCG
>Ga0257146_1000068_pt1 | contig 11358 bp, 9 predicted proteins | sample CO08A_FD_185958 | JGI IMG/M metagenome (GOLD analysis project Ga0257146, IMG submission 185958) | Soil microbial communities from H.J. Andrews Experimental Forest, Oregon, United States - CO-08-A | ecosystem: Environmental > Terrestrial > Soil > Temperate forest > Bulk soil | place: USA: Oregon...
CATCCCATACCTTGGCCGCAGTGTGATCATCGGCTTCGTCTCGACGCGCTGACCTGGCGCCAGTCGCATATTCCACGCCTGAGCTATCGTCGCGATCAACAGCCCGCCTTCCATCCAGGCAAACTGCTCGCCGATGCAAACGCGCGGGCCGCCGCCGAATGGGAAATATGCGAACTTGGGGCGAGCTTCTCGCGCTTGTGGAGTCCAGCGTTCAGGGTCGAACTCGAACGGGTCGGGATAGTATCGAGGGTCGTGGTGCATTACCCAGGGGCTCATGAGAACAATTGACCCGGCGGGAATGATGTATTTATCCACGGGATAATCCGTAAGAACGCGACGGCCCAACGTCCAGGCTGGCGGATAAAGTCTCATCGATTCGGCGAACACCATCTCGGTGTAGCTTAATCGCCCGACATCATCCGCACTTGGCCGCTTGCCCGTGAGCGCGGCATCCAGCTCGTCGTGCAGTTTCGCTTCCACATCTGGATGTTGGGACAGCAAATACCACGACCAGGTAAGCGCGTTGGCTGTAGTCTCATGTCCGGCAACGAAAAGAGTCATCGCTTCATCGCGAAGCTGCGCGTCGGTCATTCCGGAACCGTCGCCCTCTTCGTCCTGCGCGAGAAGAAGCATCGACAGAAGATCGCCGCGATCTTCCTTGCTCCGTCGGCGCTCATCGATAATCCGGTACATGGTTGCGTCAAGCCGCTGCTTTGCTTTCAGCCAGCGAATGTTGCTGGGCAACGGAAGCTTTTGAAGAAGCCCCGAAAAAGGCGTCGTTATTCTGTCGAACAACTGCATGACATCCGTGAGCGCTTTGCCGATCTCGCTCGCCTCGGTTTCAACGTTGGCGTCGAACAGGGTCTTGCCCACTATCGCAAGAGTAAGCCTCATCATCTCCTGGGAGATGTCGAGCGTTTCGCCTGAACGCCAGCGATTCCGGGTTTGCGTGCCGTAGTCGGTCATCACCGACGCGTAGGCGTTGATACGCTGTCGATGAAATGCCGGCTGCGCTAGTCTCCGCTGACGACGATGAAACTCACCCTCGCTGGTCAGCAGACCCTCGCCGAGAAACTTCTTGGCCATTTCCAGGCCGCGGCTCTTGACGAAGTTCCGATTGTTAGTGACCAGCACATCTCGTACATAGTCGGGATGGTTGAGAAGATAAATGTCTTGCGGGCCGAACTTGAAATGGACGACGTCTCCGTATTGGCGCGCGGATTCCAGCAGGAACTTCAGCGGGTCACGCCGGAACATCGTCAGGTGACCGAAAAAGGGTTTTGGCTTCGGGCTAGGGAAATGCTCGACTGATGGCATTCAGGACTCCTGAAACGCGAGGCCGGTCGAAAGCATTATGCACACAGCATCAAGGTTCTGGCTATCGCTCAGCTTCATGACGCATAGCGGCGCTCAACGGTAAGGATAAAGATCAACGTGCCGGTTAACCCAATCGCGCACGCGGCGAAAAAAGGAATTGCCGGATTGAGCCTCCACAGGAATCCGCCAATCACCGAGGCCGGTGTGATCGAGAGGCTGCGAGTAAGATAGTACAGCCCGACCGTCCGCCCGCGGCGAGTGGGGTCCGCCAGATCCACGATCATCGACTTGCGCGAGGGCTCGCCAAGCTCCCTCAGCCCGCCGATCACGAACGCCACCACCAAAGCCGCGAAGCTGCGCGAAAGAACCACACTAAGTGGAAAGATCGAGAAGCAAATAAAAGTCGCGACCACGAAGGGCTTGCGGCCATAACGATCCGCGAGCCTGGCCGCGGGAACATACGCCGCGATCGACGTAGCCATCTGGATTCCCACGAGCACGCCAAACTGCAGCGAGCTCACGCCTGTCACGTTTGTGACGTAGAGCACCACGAATACGCTGACCATCCCTTCGCAGGTTCGGATAAAGATGTCCGAAATAAGCAGCCGCTTGAGCGCTTTGTGCATGGCGCGAAATTGCACGAGGAAGTTAATCGACGCCGAGACGCCGGCATCAAACTGAATGTTGTACAACCGCCGTTGGGTGAGGATCGCAATCAACGCGAGCGCGGCGGTAATCAGAAGCGCAGTCCGCATTCCTCGCATCAATCCAAGCCTGGCGATCAGAAGTCCGCCCAGTACCGGGGACAACATCACCGGCACGCGCTTCAGGATCGCTTGTACGGTGAAGCCCATAGCCCGTCGATCGCGAGGCAAGCGTTCCGCGATCATCGCGAACATCGCCGGCGAAGCCATGCTCGTCCATACCATGCCGAACGCAAGACCTACAAACATAAAGGGCCAGCCTGGGCTGAACGCGTAGATCAAATAGCCCGCAACAGCGAGTCCGGCGAACACCACGAGCGCGCGACGACTACCTATGCGGTCAGAAATGGCGCCGCCTGGATACTGATAAATCGCGTCGAGGAAATCACGCGTCGTTCCGAACAAACCGATTACGGCAACCGTGGCTCCGAGCGCTTCGAGATACTTCGGAAGGAAGCTCTTCCACAACTCTTCGCCCGCGCCAAACAGAAAGACCGCGAGCGACATGACCAGGATGTTTCGTTCAAGCCCGAGCCCCTCTCGCAATCCGTCATACAATACCTTCGCTCGGCCACTTTCTTGTTCGCCGATTCGCATATTATGAAGAGAGCGACTATACCCGAAGGATTCAGGCGAGGGCTTGGTTCCCCAGCCCGGTCTAGTTTTTGGGATTGGCGGTCTACCTGATACGCGCCGCCTTCATCACGACACGCCGATTCCATCAGCCGCGGGCTTCGGTAACCTCACTATCGGCATGCGCTCGATTAGCGTGGCGTAATTCTCAAGATGCGTCCTCGGACTGGGTCGGCGACGTAGGCGGTTCCCCTGCCGTCGGCTACGACGCCCCGCGCGCCGGTGGTGGTCGGCACGACAGCAAGTCTGCTCAGGCCACCGTGGTTGTCAACCTGTGCGACTGTTAGCATCGCCGCCTTTGATGCGGCTGCATAAAGCGTTTGCTGAGTCTCCGCGTAATCGATGTTGTCGAGTCCATCTCCAGTCGAAATGGATCCGACAACTTGACCTCCGTGAGCCACGTCGAGAGACACGACGCGGTCGGAACACGCGACGAAAAGAAAGCCCCGCGCTTTGTCCAGCGCGAGCCCGCGCGGTTCGTCACAGCCCGAGCGCCACCGCGAGACTATCTCGCGGCGGTGTAAGTCAATTGCGATCGTCGCTGCACTCTCCTCAAGATTCGTGTAGAACATGCCGCGTCGGTCGTCGACCGCATAGCCTTCGGCCGAACCGCCAAGCGAGAACTTTTTCTTTGGTTTAAGTTTCGTCGGGCTTGATGCGTCGAGAATCGTGATCGATTGATCCGGCGAGGCTATTCCAAGCGGTGGAGCACCCCTCGTCACCCATATCTCTTTAGTTGGTGCGACGTAGACAACACCATCGGGAGCTGCCGCGAGCCCATCGGACGGAGACGCAATGCGAATGCAGTCTCCGAGCTTGAGCGTCTCGGCATCGATTATGCAGATTGTCGAATCAGCCCGGTTGCCCACATACACAACCCCTTTGCCGATGCTGACAGAGGTTGGGCCCAAAGGAACCGGCTTACCTCGTAACTCAAACTCCGCGGTGTGAAATCCGGTGATCTTCGTCATCTCGTCGGTCTTGCCATCGATTACGACGACGCCGGCCAGGTTGCCGGCTGGGACCCAAAGCCTTCGCGTCGACCGATCCCACGCGAGTAGTCGAGCGTCACGAGCCCATTCGCGCCCGGCAGTGATAGTTCTTTTGTGCTGAACTGGGGACTCGAGGGTTGCTCTGAACCGCGAGAAACCGGCACGCCCATGACCACGCCAATTCTCCCTAAGGCTCCGGCGTAACTCAAAGGCATGCTCGCAGCCAGGAAGAAGCAGCTCGCCGCTAGTGTGATTGCGATGAGCTGTCCAGGTCGCTGAATTTGACTAGAAGTAACCGTCTTATGACCCGTGCGTCGATAACTGTTTATCATGTATCCTCCAATTGTTTGAAGTAAGTCGGTCTTCCTCAAGCGCTCAAACGGTGCGCCTACTGAACATCATCGACAGCCTCGTCTCGATTGCTCGAAACGAACCCCCGGGCATCGCGGGACGATTGCGATTCTTGTCTCCCAATGGATTCGATACTTAAGTTAAGTGGGTCGTGTTCCGCACAAGCACCATGAAAAGCCCGAAACAATCCGTTCCGAGCCTCTAATCGATCTGCGCGAGTCTTAGTCGGCAATACTCGTACAAGGCGTCGTAAACGATGAACTGTTTTTCCAGAACCTCGCGATCGTTCTTCAGCCCCAGGTGCCTGAAGCCCTCCGCAATCGCTTTCAGACCAGGCGCTTCCGGCTCGCCATAAAGGTCGGTGCTTACATCTGCGCCGTGCACGATCCTGGAAAGAAGCTTGATAGCGGTGTCTTTGATTTCATATTTGTCCACGATGGCCTCGAAGCTACATTTCCCAGAATGATGGCCGAGTTCTACTCCGGTCACATCGAAGGGGGTTGCAGATTCGCGAGCCGACACCTCCATTACGTGCTCGGGCGGAACGAACAAGAATTCTGCCTCGGGATCAACGAACTTTCTGATCAGCCAGGGACAGGCAACTCTGTCAACCTTCACTCGCTCTCGGGTCACCCATTTCATCTTCGTGATTCCTCCTTAGTTCGCCCACACGAATCGGCTCCTTCCAACGCCGGTCGTTAGATGAAGGCCGACTTCGGTTCCAGATAACGCGAAATCAGTGCTGCTTCACTACGGCATCGTAGACAACCATTTTCGACACTGGACGGCCATCTTCCTGCTCTTCGGGCGTGTAGACGCGATGGGTCCTCACGTCCACTGCAAGGCTATGCACTTTCTTTTGAACTGGAAAATCTTCGAGCTTGCTGAAGTGATTGGCGTCGTCTTCGTGAAAGACCGAAATAGCGCCGCTGGAACAAGCAACGTAGATGCGTTTCAATCCAGGATCGAATTTGACAACGTCTCCTCCAGCCGCGGTGGGCAAGTGAGCTATAGGTTTGTGAGCGTCAAGATCGAAGACAGTCATCACGTTGTTGCCTTCGCATTGAAGAAACGCGCGATGATGTTCGGGATCGAGCGCCATCCCGTGATTGCCTTTGCATTCTCCGACGGGGTAACGTCCCTCCATTTTGTCGGTAGACGGATCGATAACGGCGAAGAGGTTTTGATCTTGCAGATTGACGTAGACCTTGCGCGCCACGGGGTCGTATTGCGGCATACCGGTCTCACTCTCAAAGTGCAGGGTGTTGATGATCTTGTCTTCTCTTACGTCTACGATCGCCACGGCGCGCCCCCGCTCGTCTGACACGTAGAGTTTGTGATAGGGCTCGGCATAAGTGCTGCCATCAGGCTTAGCTTCGGTTGGAAGCTTCTTGACGACTTGCATCTTGTCGAGATCGACTACACCGATCTTGTTTTCATGCCAATTTGAAGTGTAGACCTTGTTCACGTCCGGAGCGTATTCGACACCCTCGATCCCCGGCACGTCGGGAATGGCCTTTACTAGCTTGTTGGTTTTGAGGTCTATGACGTAGAGAAGACCCGCGCCGAGGTGAGCCGAGAGTAAGTAATCATGCTTGTAATCGATGGTTAGAAAGTCGAACCTCTTGCCCGGCGGACCAGGCAGGTCGAAAGAGTCGACCTTCTGCAGTGTTTGGCTGGGTGCCGCGGGCGCAAAACAAATAAGTAACACAACGATCCACCAGGCTCTCGACAAATAGACGGACACAACCTTGAACATTGAAACCATCCCGGCTCTCCTTTTGGGGTAATCACTGATGTTGCGCTCCGTTTGCCCTTAGCGATCAAAATCGGCAAGATCCGTCATAATTCGGCGAATCAGTGTCATCGGTGGTCTATGCGTTCGGAAATCAGTTTGCTAGTGCCCCATAGACCACGGATGACACTGGCGCGACGGATTTGCGCGGATACCAACTTCGGAGCGTAGTTGGCCCTCACTTGCGTGCAAGCGATTCCTCAGCTCGACGGTTCGTCTCTTCCCACTTCACGTTTTGCATAAAGGCGTCAACGTACTTCGCCGCCGCCGCGCCGTAATCCATGTGATAGGCGTGCTCATACATGTCCAGCACCAGCAGCGGGCGGCTCATCGGCGCGTTGTGCATATGATCCCAGGCCCAGTAGTTGTGAAGCTCGCTGGTATGCGCGTTGTAAGCGAGTATCGTCCAGCCCGAGCCTCCGCCTAGCGCATTCGCGGTCCTCTTGAACTCTGCCTCCCATTGTTCATAGCTGCCGAACCATTGCTTGATCAGATCCAGCACCGTGCCCCCAGGCTTACCGTCGCCACCGAGGTTAGCAAAGTAGTATTCGTGAAGAACAACCGAACCAGTTCTGACCAGTTCTTCACGCTTGAGATCACCGTAGACGTAAGCAGGCAGGTCCTTGTCTTTCATCATCGCGTCAAGGCGCTGCTCGATAGCATTGAGCGCTTTGACCGCACCGCTGTAGTTGTTTTCGTGGTGTGAACGGATCAGCTTTTCGGAGATGCCCTTCAGCTTCGCCGCATCAAACGGCAATGGTCTGGGTTGATGTTCACCTCGAAAGGCTCGCGCAGCCTGAACAGCATTCGGCGCATTTGTACTTCCCACTGCATCTGAAACTGTCCGACTCGACAATGCGAGTCCCGCGATTCCGACTCCGATTCCTTTCATCGCATCTCTTCTCGTAGAAGTTTGCATTGGTTTCTCCTATGGGTTACCTGGCGCTCACGCGCAGATCGTCGAAGTAAGTCACCGAATCGGCCTTAGTCCAGAGCCCGACTTTGCCGGCCTCTTTGAAAGTCTCATCGGTCGCATCGAATTTTTTCTCGTTGTCGTAGTAGCAGGTGATGTGGTCTCCGACGCACTCAACACGCAGTTCGTGCCACTCGCTCGAAGCGACTTTGACGTTAGCGCCGGCGAATTGGACTCGTCGGCCGTCGACCACATGATAAAGCCTGTAATTGTTCTCCAGCGCATTAGCGCGGACGATGTAATAGTTGTTCGCATCTTTCAACCGAAACACCATTCCGGCTGCTCGATCTACCTCGCCGGAGACCGCCTTGAACTTGACGCTCATCTCAAGATTTTGGAACGAGCCGTCGTCTGCGATGGCTAGCGGAAAGCGATAGTCGGTCTTGTCGGTCGAGATCTGCGCGAGCACGTTTGGCTGCGACGGCGCCGACGGATCGGCTTTCACAACCCACTGTCCCTTAGCGCCCTGGCCAGTTAGCGCGTCGTGAAACCTGGCAGGAATCTTGCCTGCAGCCTCAGTGTCAAAGCTGTAGAGGAACTCTTTGCCCGCTGACTGAACCGGGGCGGGCGCTTCAGGCACAACCTTGTTCTCTGGTCGAGGCGATCCGTCTTCATCCCCGTCGTCTGCTCCACTCTTGCTGCAGGCGGCGACAACCAGCACCAACAGCGCCAATACGCTGAAGCTCAATTTGAGTCCGTTCATGTTTCACCTCTTCGAGTGCCGGCTTTATGGCGACACCCTTGCCTGGCCGTTTTCCAGCGGAAGTTCCACTGTGAAACGGCTGCCCTTGCCATCGGCGCTTTCGACTCTCACGCGACCCTGGTGGGCTGTGCAGATTGATTTGACGATCGAGAGTCCAAGCCCCGCGCCACCCATCTGTCGCGAACGAGCTTTGTCGACGCGATAGAAACGCTCAAAGACATGCGCGATTGCTTCAGAGGGAATTCCTACCCCGCTGTCGGCCACTTCGAGCACTGCGCTACCATTGAGCGCGCCAACGCTGATCTCCACCTTGCCGCCTTCAGGCGTGTACTTGATCGCGTTGTCCACGAGGTTGACCACGATCTGCTTCACGCGGCCCTGGTCGCCCTCCACTTCAACAGGGCCGCTGGCGGCGCACTTCAACGCGATTTGCTTATCCTCAGCGAGAAGTCGCATTTGATCAGCCGTGTCCGTGACAAGTTCGTTGAGGTCGAATCGCTCGCGCGTCATCAGAGCTTCGCCTGCGTCGAGGCGCGAGATTGCCAGCAAGCTCTCGACGATCTTTGAGAGTCGTTCGGTTTCTTCAAGAGTGCTCCCAATCGTTTCGCGAAGGTCCAGTGGCAGGTCGGGCCGCTGAGCGATCCCTTCGAGTTCTCCACGCAAGACGGTGAGTGGAGTTCGCAGCTCGTGCGAGGCGTCCGCGCTGAATCGATTGACGTGCCGAAACGAGTGCTCGATTCGTGCAATCATTCGATTGAGCGCGATTGACAGTGCCTCAAGCTCGTCGCCGGTCTGGGCCTCGGGTAGTCGCTCGCTCAGATTGCGGGAAGTTATCTGTTCTGCAGTGCGAGTGATCTCGCCCACCGGCGCCAGCGCGCGTCTCATCACGACGTAACCGCCGGCAATCGCAACCGCGACAACAAGCGGCAATCCGACTGCAAACGTTAGAAGCAACCCGTGCAGGACGCTCTCGCTCTGCTTCAACGGTGCACCCGCCTCGATCAGGAATCGGCTTCCATCACGCGAGACAAAAGGGAGCGCGCATATCATCAGCTCAGCGCCGCCTAACTGGCTCTCTACTCGCAAGGAAGTTTGCGTGTGGTCCGTTTCCGCTGCAGCTACGTTCTTTGGGTCGAAGCTACCGTCCTTGGGGAAACCGGACTCGTAGAGCGTGCTTCCGTTGCCTCGGGTCACACGGACGAAGATGCCGTTTAGTTCTGGCGCTAAGTGCTCCTTGATCTCGTCGGCAACATACTCCTCGCCACTTACGCCGATGTTGACTAACAACCGGTCGCCGATTTGCTGCGCTTCCTTTGTAAGCGAGTCCCTCAACGTGAGTTTGAGGTAGCGGCTGAGCCCGAGGTACACCGATGCGCCGAACAGCACGAGCAAGCCCGCAAGCAGGCTCGCGTACCAGACCGTCAAACGAAAGCGAATCGAGCGCCTATTCATGAGTCCGCCTCGTCGCTTATCTTGTATCCGACTCCGCGCACGGTGTGGATCAGCTTCTCTTCGCGACAGTCATCCACCTTGCTGCGCAGGTGTCGAACGTAAACGTCTACAATGTTGGAAGCTCCGTCGAAGCTCTGATCCCACACGTGGTCGATGATCATCGTCCGCGACAGCACCCGCCCGGCGTTGGCCATCAAGTACTCGAGCAAAGCGTACTCTTTTGCAGTAAGTTCGATGCGCTTGCTTGCGCGCCTGACCTGTTGCGAGAGGCGATCGAGTTCCAAATTTGCCACCCGCAGAACGCTTGGGCGATCAACCGAACCGCGCCTCAGCAGCGCTTTGATCCGCGCCAGCAGTTCGGCAAAGGCGAACGGCTTGGTCAAATAGTCGTCGGCACCTGCCTCAAGGTGTTCAACCTTGTCGACTAAAGCGTCTCTTGCCGTCAGCATCAAGATCGGCACGCGATGATCTGCGCGGCGAACCCTGCGAAGCAACTCTGTACCGCTCAGGCCGGGTAGCATCAAGTCCAAAACGATCAAATCATAGTCATATGTAGTCGCGAGTTCCCATCCGGTCAGGCCGTCGATGGCGGCATCGACCGCAAAGCTTTCCGCGGTCAGGCCGCGCACTATGAACCGCGAGACCTTTTCTTCATCCTCGACGAGCAAGATGCGCATGAACTCCTTCTTTCCGCGAAGCTAGCACTCTCAGATTAATTGAAAATGAAGCCCGGATGAAATCTTATTCAGAATCGAATCTGAGCGCGTACCTCGGCCGGCTGATCCTGCGTGCCTTGCCTACCTCTGACATTTTGCTATAGATTATGCGGCGCTACAGTGGACCATCGGAGCGATGTTTCGTCTGGGACGTAACGCCATCACTTCTCACATCATTGCTTTCACAATGCAGGAGGCCAGAATGGCAAATGCCAATCGGTCGCGCCGGAGCACTTCGTTCATCGCGCACGCAACTCGAGTCAGCAGACTTGTGACGTTTGTCTTTATCGCCGGCGGACTGCTCGCGATGTTGATTCACGCACCGGTAGCCCGCATGGAAGCACCCGCCGTCTATGCGATCAAAGACGCTCAGATCGTGACCGGAGCTGGCAGGACCATCGCGAAAGGCACCGTTGTGTTCCGAGACGGCTTGATCACCGAAGTCGGCGAGAACGTCAAGATTCCGGCGGACGCAAGGATCATCGACGGCACGGGAATGACCGTCTATCCAGGACTGATCGACTGCTATACCAGCCTCGGACTTGCTGCGCCCGCCCAGCCTCAAGCTACGACGGGAGCCGGCGGCAGGCAAGCCGCGATTGCCGCCGCGGCAGCCGGTCAAACGCCTCCGCCTGAAGCACGCCTCGGCGACCCCTCGTCATCGGCCGCCGATCAAGTTAAGCCGGGCACAACCTTTGAAGATGCCCGTTCGGTTGGGGTCACTGCCGCGCTGAGCAGTCCTCGCCAGGGGATATTCGCTGGCCAAAGCGCGCTGATCAACCTGGCGGGCGAAGAGGCTTCAAAGATCGTAGTTCGCGCGCCGGTGGCGTTGACCGTCCAATTCAGCGCCGGCGGAGGATTCGGGGGCGGATATCCAGGCTCGCTGATGGGGACTGTCGCCTACATCCGACAGTCGTTCTACGATGCCATTCACTATCGGGAAGAGATAGATCGCTACAAGCGAGTGAAGCGCGGCGTGAACCGGCCGGATTATGAAAAGAGGCTTGCGGCTTTGCAGCCGGCGATCAACGGGGAACTGCCGGTGCTCTTCGTGGCGAATAGCGACGGTGACATTCGCCGCGCATTGATGATCGCCGATGAGTTCAAGCTGAAGGCCATCATCGCAGGCGCACTGTACGGCTATCGAGTTGCCGATCTGCTCAAGGCCAAAGGCGTTCCGGTGATCCTTTCAGTAGATTTTCCAAAGCGCCCGGCAGATCTCCCGGATGATGAAGACGAAACGCTGCGCGTGCTGAGACAGCGCGAGGAAGCGCCGAAAGGCGCAGCGAAGCTGGCGCAGGCTGGGGTGAAGTTCGCGTTCACCGCCGGGTCGCTTCGGCCACAAGACTTCATAGCCAACGTCCAAAAGGCTGTCGAAAACGGGCTGTCGAAGGATGAAGCTCTGCGCGCGCTGACGATTAACGGAGCCGAGATCCTGGGCGCGGCGGATCAACTCGGGACGATCGAGGTCGGTAAGATCGCTAACGTCGTCGTCGCAAGCGGGGATCTTCTGGCGAAGGACACCAAGGTCCGGCACGTCTTCATCGATGGCAACGAGATCGAATTGAAGAAGCCTGAACCGGCGGCCCCGCGAGGCGGAGGGGGCGGGCGTCCGGGCGGCGCAGCGGGCCCGGCAGTTGATCCGTCCGGGAGTTGGTCGCTTTTGGTCCAGTCGCCGCAGGGAGAGATTGCGGCTCAGTTAACTCTTACAAAGGATGGCGA
>Ga0257146_1000072_pt1 | contig 11265 bp, 14 predicted proteins | sample CO08A_FD_185958 | JGI IMG/M metagenome (GOLD analysis project Ga0257146, IMG submission 185958) | Soil microbial communities from H.J. Andrews Experimental Forest, Oregon, United States - CO-08-A | ecosystem: Environmental > Terrestrial > Soil > Temperate forest > Bulk soil | place: USA: Oregon...
AGCAGGGCGCTGAGGAAAGCTGCGCCGTGCCTCTGCCGCGAACGCGGAATTCGCCGATAGAGCGGGATGACTTTTCTTCGAATCGTCATCCCGCTCTATCTTTTTGTTTGAGCATGATCTCCGGGCAAACGCTTCGCGTTTGTCCCGAGGGAAAACCGGTACCCACTTTTCCGGATCATGCTCTAGTTAATCGCCACACCTTGCCGCGGCACGCAATTCCGAGGGTGCCGCGCCATAGCGCCGGCGAAACGCGCGGTTAAAATACGATAGATCTCCGAACCCGACATTGAACGCAATGGTGCTGATCTTTTGGCTGGCATAGCGCGGATCGGCCAGCAGCCTGTGGGCGCGGGCGAGTCGTTGAGCGAGCACGTGCTCGGTAAACGTCATGCCCTCGCGTTCGAACAGCCTCTGAATCCACCGTGGCTTGATCCGATGCCGTGCCGCAATTGTCGCCACCGACAGGTCGGCTCGGTCCAGTTGGGTAGCGATATCTTCCTTGATGAGACGCAACCGCGCCGCTCGCACCCCTCGACCCCTGGCGATCTCGGCAGCATCCCGAGTTGCACCGATGGCGAGCGCCATGAGGTCATGGATATGCGTTATAACCTGCCGTCGCAGGTCCGGCGCGATAAGAGCTTCAGTGTCTTCGAGGATGCCGACGTATTGGACCAGAAGCCGCAGCGCTGCATTGTCGGCGGGAATCGGCCGACCATACGCAGTGTCCAGGCCGGCAACGAGCGGTGATATTGCGCGCAGCGGTGCCCGCACGTTAATGTGTATTCGCCGTACGTTGGTACCTTCAGGGAGGCGGGCTCCGACGCGGTCAAGACGCTCGCCTCGCCACGGCTCAGATTCAGCAGACGGCCGAACTGATGCGCCTCATAGCCGGAAGTCAATCCCACGGTAATGACGACATCGTCGTTGTCGATGAATTCCCGTCGGAGGCGATAGATCGCGGCGGAACGGCGGGCCCTCACAAGCCCCAGGCCTGGCATGCGCCGGATGGTAGCTTCGGTATGAAACTGCTCGGTCGAGAGCGGCTCGATGTCCCGCCTGGATAGCGTTCGGCCGTAAATCTCACGACACGCATCAAGACGCTCGTGCGGCGGATAGTCCGTCGTCGAGAACCGAATGATCACGCAGTCGCCATCGGTGACGCCTGCGACGCCGCTCGAACCCCTCATGGCCGAGTTCCACCTTGCTGTGCATTATCTGCGCATAGGCTGCCCAAACGAACCTGCATGAGGTTTTGTCGCTCGATCGATGCGAGCGGTTCAAGGTTCCAGGAGGTTTCTTCGCAACCAAGGTGGATCGTAGCGAGCGAACAAGCGTCCGATTTTTGGAATGTTTTTCGATTTCCGAGCGGAACGCACACGTGACTGACTGAGCCTCGTTCTGCGGTGATGCACACATCTGTTAGCCGGGCCGCACCAGTCCTACTCAATTGTCGCGCCAGTCCTAGAGTGGCCGTCCCAAGATCGCTAGTACCTGGAATCACAAATCGGTATTGCGGCCCATCCTTCGAGACGGCCACTTCGTGACCTCCTCAGGATGAGGTCTAACTCCTTGAAACACAACAACCTCATGCTGAGGAGCGAGCGACGCGAGCGTCTCGAAGCATGGGCAGCAAGCGACTCACAGATCTAACATAGTCAGTACAAGGCAGTTGCCAGCGAGACGGGGAGCGATGCGACCAAGAGTGTGAGCCCGCTGCGTGCATCTTGCAGAGTCCAGCGCAACCGAAAGGAAAGCCGGATGAGAGACCTGTCGGTCACCGACGGAATCGGCTTTGTCGCCGCCGCGCTCGTGCTTGCGACATTCTGCATGCGTTCCATGACTGCACTGCGTTGGGTGGCGCTTGCCAGTAATTTGGCGTTCATCGCATATGCCTATCTCGAAAACCTCGCGCCCGTGCTGCTTCTTCATGCGCTGCTGCTGCCGGTCAACGCCTGCCGGCTGGCACAATTGTGCAATGCTCAAGCGCGACGCGAGCCAAGCGAAAAACGCGGCGAGCGTGCACCTGCAACTGTGAACGGCAGCCTTTTTCGACGGTCTGCTACGGTCTTATGCAGGATGCCGGATTCTCCCGGGTGCAATGCGCATACCTCTGCGGCCCGTGCACAATGGTCGTGCGGATCAAGGAATAGGTCGCGGTTTCGAAATTGTGGCGAGGAGAGATAACATGAACAGCATGGTGAATGGCGAAGGCCTCGATGTCCGCATTGTCACCTCGACCGGCGCAGACTCCTACGCACTCGGTTACTCCGAAGCGGAATTCCGGCGCCTGAAATTCCAGGGCGAGTACCTCCGTGATTTCACCGCGGATGTCTTGCGCCGCGCTGGCATCGCTCCGGGAATGCGGGTGCTCGACGTCGGTTGTGGCGTCGGCGACGTTTCGCTGCTTGTGGCCGAAATGGTCTCCTCTTCGGGTACGGTCCTCGGAGTCGATCGCTCCGAGCAAGCCGTCGCGCTCGCACGGCAACGGGCCGCGGCAGCCGGAATGGATCACGTGCGTTTCGCGGCGTCGGAGCTCGAAGCGTTTTCGCCTGACCAACAATTCGACGCCCTTATCGGGAGGCTCATTCTGGCGTATCTGCCCGATCCCGCCGCCACGCTCCGGCGGTTGTCCGGCCTTGTTCGTCCTGGCGGCACGATTGCGTTCCAAGAGATGGTGCTGCCTCTCACGTGCAGCGTTCCCGACGGGCCGCTCTTTCGCAAGTGTCGTGAATGGATGATGGAAACTTTCGAGCGTGCGGGCTTCCAGATCGATATGGGTAGCAAGCTGTTCGCGACGTTCCTCGCGGCGGGATTGCCGGTGCCACAGATGACGGCGGCGGGACACGTGGAAGGCGGCTCGCAATCCCCTGTCTACGCCTACCTTGCCGATACCCTGCGCAGCCTTCTGCCGATGGCCGAGCGGATCGGGGTCGCGACCGCGGCGGAGTTCGCGATCGAGACGATGGCGGAGCGGCTCCGCAAGGAAGCCGTTGAGAACAACGCCTGCATCATGCCGCCGCCTCTTGTTGGCGCGTGGACGCGCCTTCCGGCCGCGACTGGCCAGGGTCAAAGCGGAACTTGGTGCTCAGCTTTACCCTGGAGTGATTGAAAACTGGCGCGCCACGGTCGACGAAGATGGGCAATATTGCTTCGCTGTGGCGCTATGATGCCGGAGCCTACGACACGCCAACTCCCTCCAGCAAGCGACCGGCTGCGTTTTAGCGCTGCGCCTACGGCGGCAGTTTTCCGAGGTCACGGTCGCCCCTATAGGCGGGCGCCGAACCATCATAGGAATCTGGCAAATGTCCGTTGTCGGGGGAAACCCGGAAGAACTATGCTCCGTTTGAATATTTCGCCTTTGACCCGGAGCGGACATTTGGTCGCGTAATTAGGCATCCGGGGCCCATCTCCGGTGTGCTAACTTGGCGTCAGACGGCCATCTTCTTTACCCGGGTGCGCACATGAGGCGGCGGGTTTTTCTCAGTATCGTTTGTGGTGCGGCGGCATGGCCGCTCGCTGCGGCGGCACAGCAGAGCACCAATAGCAAGCGTCTTGCTATCTTCAGCCCATCAGAGGCAAGCGCGGACTTGCATGAGCATAGCGAAAGCAAATCTTCCCGAACCTTATTCGCTGAGCTTCGGCGGTTGGGGCAGATCGAGGGACAAAACCTCAAGGTCGAAAGTTACGGCCGAGAGCAAAACACGTCCGGCCCCGAAACCCTGGCGACGGAAATTGTTCGGAGTAACCCGGATGTCATCTTCGTCGTTGGCCCTGGCGCACCCATCTTCAAAAAGCTAACATCGCGTATTCCGATCGTAGTGATAACTGGCGACCCCGTTAAACAAGGGATCGCCGAAAGTCTGGCTCACCCGGGCGGCATTTTCACGGGAGTCAGCGTCGACGCCGGTCCATCCATTCATGGAAAACGGATTGCACTGTTGCGCGAGATAATTCCGACGATGTCGAAACTTGGCTGTCTCGCTCTTCGATTGTCATGGAATGGGCCAATTACCGGTCCCGCAATCCGCGCAGCGGCCGAAACGGCAGGCCTACCTCTTGCGGTGTCTTTAGTGGAATTTGGTGCCAGCAAAGCAGACTATCGGGCGGCGGTCGAGAGCATCTCCCGCGACGGCGCAAATGCGGTCTTGGTCGCCGATTCGCCTGAGACCTTTCAAAACAGCACTTTGATCGCTAAGTTGCTCGGCGACGCGAAGCTTCCGGCGATTTTTCATAATGTTGAAGCCGTCGAGGCTGGGGGCTTAATGGCCTACTCCTTCGACCAGATCGAATTGTATAAGCGCGTCGCCAATACTATCGACGCAATTCTCCGAGGAGCAAAGCCCGGCGACATCCCGATCTACCAAGTAACCAAATTCGAGTTGTCCATCAACCTCAAGACAGCCGAGCAGCTGGGGCTTTCCGTACCTTATGCGCTCATCGCGACTGCCGATAAGGTAATTGAGTGAACAAGCAAAGGTCGGTCGTTGGCACAAATGCGAAGTGCCGCGACGTGCGTTGTACTTCCGTTATTGAACGAAGGGCGGAAGTGAAGCCAGCAATATCAAACCCGCAAATTATCCGGTGGACGGCAATGCCAATGCGCCCGATTGTGATCCGTGCCGCTGGTCGATCGCACTGTTTGCAACCGGTGCCTGACAGCGCGATGGCGGTCGACCGATGCATCGGTAAGCGGCCGGCGTGCGAGAGAATCGTAGCCCTGCTGACGCGCGAAGCACGGTTTTGAGACAGAGATAAAGCGGTCGAGGATGGCGAAGCTGCCCTGGCGCTGCCGATCCGGCTGCCAAGCTGGTGGAGTTGCGTCACGAAAACCACGAAAAGCGCCCGACCGATCGGCCGATTAGGACAGCAAGATAAAAGCGACGATGTCGCTCCGGGCCGTCGGGGTCGTAAGTGTTTGCCTGCACATTGGTTTGGATGGCACTGCAGCGGCACCGTATGAAGCGGCCTGGTGCCACTCGAACCGAGAAAGCATTCAAAATCAATGTTTCGAGCGCCATCGTTCGCAGCGTAGCGTCTTGTTGCGCGTGCTCGGCAGGATGCGCCGCCATGATCGCATGGGAGGCCGCTGCCGGACCAACGGTGCACCGTCAAGGCTCGCGCTGTGCGCGACCGGCTCCGCCGGCTTGCGGCCTTGACGGTGCACCGCTGGCCCGGCTCTTTGCTGCCGTGCGATCATGGCTTGCCGTGAGCGATTGCGCTCACGCTGCAAGGGAAGCGCGAGGTCGGAGCACGGCAGCGTAATGTGGCGTGGACTTCGGCGGTTCCGTGGATCAGCCAAGCTTGCCACAGTGGCGCCATGGCAAAATTACACCGGACAGCGCGCGCTATTGCGGGGCCACGGGCGTTTAACGGATTGTGCGATGATGAAGGAATGCCGCTGATTTGCCCGACGAGTCAAGTATTGGCCCAAAGCGTCCGTCCCGGCAACTGCCTGGTACTTTGCATGGGGTTGTTTTCGATATTTTGCTTGGGGAGCCACCGCGACGCGGCGTGGCTGCGGGAATCCTGCTTGAAGCCGTCCAAGTTCCGTTTCAACTGCCTGAATGGCTGGCGATACGCGCCGGGCGTTCGAACGGTAATTTCCACATGACATTCATAGTCGAAGCGACAAAAGACGATCATCGCACCGTCGACTTCTGTTTGCCCGCAGCCGTCAGGCTCTCGCGCCAAGACTAAGTAAAATGCCGGCTTCGCGTCCGGCGTTCGCGCGAACGTTTCGCGTCACCTGTCAGAAGCAGGGGTACCTGCGGCGGTCCTGGCCGAGATAGGTCGCAGCACTCTGGCGACAGGCATTGGTCGAGGGGCCGTCGTAATACGCGAAAGTGCCGGGCAGGGGCCCTGGCCCGTAATTGTGGTTGTAGCTGATCGGGTAGGGGAGCGAATAAGCGCGAAGGTGTACAGGCAGGTCCGCCGCTTGCGCCAGGATCGGCGCTGTCGCCAGCGCGGACAGGATTGCAGCGGCAGAAAGGAGCTTCAGTCTGGTCATGGCGAATCTCCAGCAATTGGGCTGTAAAGAAGACATTCTAGGGCAACCCCGGTTCCCATCCAGAGCGAAACGTCCGTAAAAGTGAGGAAAATAAGCCACAGAGGCGGGATTTTTGGCCAAACCGGGATGCTTAACGAATTCCCAACACAGTAAGGCCAGAGTTGTACCATCTGGTCTGGCGAACGATCGACTTTTCCCGCGTCCCGACAGGCTCTATCCGGTTCCCGATCGATCCATGCGCATCACGCCCCTCGCCCTGCTCTTGCTCTCGCTGCTGGCCGCGGCCCCGGCGCGCGCCGATCTGCGTATCACGCGCGATCACGGCGGTTATGTCGAGGAATACAAGGCGAAGTACCAGCGCGTCCGCGACCGCAAGGAGCGCGTCATCATCGATGGCATCTGCAATTCGGCCTGCACGCTGGTGTTCGGAATCGTGCCGATGAACAAGGTATGCGTGACGCCGCGCGCCAGCCTCGGCTTCCATCAGGCCTATTTCGACAAGGCGTTTACCTTCGGGATCAAGGTCACCAGCTCCGAGGGAACATCGGACCTGATGTCCTATTACCCGCAGCCGGTGAAGGACTGGATCCGCCGCAACGGCGGGCTGACCACCGAGATGAAGAAGATCAAGAACGGCACGGATCTCTGGAAGATCGTCGACCCCTGTCCGGAAGATTTTTGATCTTTTCACGCCAGATCGATTGTCCCTGACATCACGGGCACGCAGCGCCCGCCGATGAAGGTCGCGGTGACGGTGCCGTCCTGCTTTTCCGCATGCGCCTTAAGCAGACTGGGGCGTCCCATCTCGACGCCCTGAGCGATCGTCTTCGACAATGAAAGGTTCGGCTCCGGGCGCAGCTTTGCGAGCAGGCCGATCAGCGCGACATTGGCGCTGCCGGTTGCCGGGTCTACCGGAATGTTCTGGTGGGGTGCAAACATCCGCGCCCGGATGTCGATGTCGCCCTCATCGACGCGCGCATAGATCATGATGCTGACCGCCGGATGTTTGGTGACCTCAAGCCGGAACACATCGCTGTTCGGGCTTGCTGCGGCAAGGGCGGCGCGGCTCTTCAATTCGGCCAGAATGAACGGCGCACCGCAGGAGGCGATGCACGGTCGATGATTGGCAAGCTCGATATCGTCGCGCGAAATTCCGCAAGCCGATGCCACGAGGTCGATCGCAATCTCGGCGCCGACCGAGAGCGGTTGCGGTGAAGCCAATCTCGCGCCCACCACCGTCGCGCCGTCCCTCAGAATCTCGATCGGGACCAGCCCGGCCTTTTCCTCGAAGATCACGCTGTCGCCGTCGACCGGCCGGCCGTAACTGATCCCGGCGCGGGCCAATACGAATGCGGTGCCGACGTTGGGATGCCCGGCGAACGGCATCTCGCTGCGCGGCGTGAATATCCGCACCTCCGCCGTATGCGCGGCATCCTTCGGCGGCCGGACGAAGGTCGTCTCCGCAAGGTTGAATTCGGCGGCGATGGCCTGCATCTGCTGCCCCGACAGGCCTTCCGCATTCAGGACAACGGCAAGCGGATTGCCGGCGAATCGATCGGACGTGAACACATCGACAGTCTGGAATTGCAGCTGCATCGTACTTTCCTAAAACGTTACCACGCCTGCCAACGGCTCGAACGAGTCGCTGATCGCGAGGGGGACCTGCACAAATGATCATTGCCGCCCAGCATACGATCGGGCACTGAGGGTGGCAAATGCATCAAGACTTTGAAAAATTTGCCGCGCGCGCGGCGCCGACGATTTTTGTCGTGCTCTGGAGTACCGGCTTTATCGGCACCCAATACGTGCTGCACAACGCCGAGCCGCTGACCTATCTCGCGATTCGGATGGCTCTGGTGGTCGGGTTGATGGCGGTTATCGTCGCGATTGCGCGGCCGCAATGGCCAAATTGGCCGGGCGTTGGCCACAATGTTGTCGCGGGCATTCTGGTGCATGGATTTTATCTGGGCGGGACCGCGATCGCGATCGCACACTCAATTCCCGCCGGGCTCTCGGCCCTGATTCCAGGTCTGCAGCCGATCCTGACCTCGACCCTGGCGAACCGCTGGCTTGGCGAACGCGTTACGCCGCTGCAATGGACCGGGTTGCTGCTCGGGCTCGCCGGCGTGGTGCTGATCCTGCACGATCGTCCGATGAGCGGCGAGGCGGGGTGGGGCTGGCTGGCCTCGGGCATGTCGCTGGTCAGCATCACCTTGGGCACGCTGTACCAGAGACGATATTGCGGCAGCATCGACTGGCGTGCCGGCAATCTCGTGCAGTACATCGCGGTGACGATCTTCTTCGTTGCAGGTGCGGCGCTGTTCGAGAGCAACGTGGTGCACTGGACCCGCGAGTTCGTGCTGTCGCTGGCGTGGCTTGTGGTGGTGCTGTCGATCGGATCGATCGGGCTATTGTACTGGCTGATCCGGCGCTCGGCCGCCACCGCGGTGGCAAGCCTGTTCTATCTGGTGCCGGCGGTGACCGCGGTCATGGCCTATGTGCTGTTCGGCGAGCGGCTCGACGGGCTCGCCGTAGCGGGCATGGTCGCCTGCGCCGCCGCGGTGTTTCTGGTCAACCGTCGCGCGCGAGCCTGACGAGGCTTAAGTTCCAAGGTTTAAGTTCCAAGGTTTAAGTTCCAAGGTTTAAGTTCCAAGGTTTAAGTTCCAAGACAAAAGCCTCCGGACGCTGGTCCGGAGGCTTTTGCGTATGGCGCGGGAAGTTATTGAAGCGGAGCGTTTTCTGGCGGCAAACCGGCTTCCGCTTTGCCGGAAAAAGCTCTCACCGCTTCGACTTCCTGGCCTTCTTTTTCTTTTTGGCGGTTTTCTTGACGGCTTTTTTGGCCGACTTTTTCGCTGACTTCTTCGCCGATGATTTCTTGCCGGCCTTCTTGGCCGTCTTGGATTTCTTGGCCGCTTTCTTCTTCGGCGTCACCTTCTTGGCGACTCTCTTGGCGGCCTTCCTGACCTTCTTCACCGCTGTCTTGGCGGCCTCTTTGGTCGCTTCGGCGGCGCTACTCATCGCGTCCGTCATCTGTTCCAGAACAGGTTTCTCGTCGTCCATATCGTCCCCCAGTGTTGTTAACGTCGCAACGATAGCTGGATTTACCGATGTGTAAAGCGGACGCCGCGTCGTACTCATCTCGCACGGATCTTGGCGTAGGCTTTGAGCGCGCGTTCACGGCCCAGTCTGTGCTCGATGATCGGCTCCGGATAGGTCTTGCCGAGTTCAACGCCGGCGCCTTTGAGTTCGAGCGGCGTCGCGCTCCGCGGCTGGTGAATCAAGCTTGCTGGCAATTGCATCAGTTCCGGCACCCATGCACGGGTTCCAGGGCATGGATGCCCGGCACAAGGCCCGGCATGACGAGGTGCACTAAAACGTGCTGCCTCGCCTTGCCCCGCAATGACGAGCCGCTACTTCGGCTGCGGCACGATACGAATATAGGGTTTCGGCGATTTCCAGCCCTGCGGATAGATCGTCTTCGCCTCGTCGTCGCTGACCGAACCTGCGATGATGACGTCTTCGCCTTGCTTCCAGTCCGCAGGCGTCGCGACGCGATGCTTCGCGGTCATCTGCAGCGAGTCGATCACACGCAGGATTTCCTGGAAATTGCGCCCCGTCGTCATGGGATAGACCAGCACCAGCTTGATCTTCTTGTCCGGTCCGATGATGAAGACGTTGCGGACGGTCTGGTTGTCGGCCGGGGTACGCGTCGCCGGATCGCCCGAAGTGGATGCAGGCAGCATGTCGTACAGCTTGGATACGTTGTAGTCGGTGTCGCCGATCATCGGATAGTTCGGCGCGGCTCCTTGCGTCTCCTTGATATCTTCAGACCATTTCGAATGCTTGTCGACGGGATCGACGCTCAGTCCCATCAGCTTGACGCCGCGCTTGTCGAATTCCGGTTTAAGCTTGGCCAGGGCGCCAAGCTCGGTGGTGCAGACCGGAGTGAAATCCTTCGGGTGCGAGAACAGCAGTGCCCAGCTGTTGCCGATCCAGTCATGGAATTTGATCTTGCCGTCGGTGGTTTCAGCCTCGAAGTCCGGGGCTACGGAGCCAATCTGCAGAGCCATATCTAATCTCCTATGGTTTAGCTACGGATGAAATTGCCGGAATCCCGGCATCTAGAGATGCTGATTGCGGACCCGCTCTTCCAGATCGCGCCGAATTGTCTCCTGGTCGGCCAGGCGGCGAAAGACCGCCTCGCTAAGGCTGAAGCCCGATATCAGCGTGATCACAATGAGCCCGGCGGATAGCCAGCCAATATCCATTTCGATGAAGGTAATCAGCGCGATCAGCATCGCTATCAGGGAAATGACAAATCTCGCCAGTTGAGCCTTCATCCCTCATGCTCTTTTCTAACGAAAGTGCCATTCATGGGCACTATAGGGAGCAGGGTGGCTGAATGGAACTGTCCCCGGCAAAAGGAAAACGTCCTTCTCCAATCCGGGGAACTCGTAGCAGCTTCTTTTATCCGCGCCGGTGCGACGATAAAATCACAATCGCTGCAAAAGCGTGACTACCCCGATATTGCGGCTTGCGCGGCGCACCGCCGCAGGGTCAGGTAGCGAACCCCCCCGATGAACCGTGACTGACGTCACAGCGACTAATCAGCAACTGTTTACAAAAGACGCGACCCAAGCTGCGAATCGTTAACCACTCGTTCATGCCCGGCATGGAATTGCTGGGGTCGGAAAAAAGCAAAAGAGAATACAATGACTGCCTCTGCCGGAATGCCCGCCCAACGTGTCGGCGCTCTCGAACCGTCTGATATCTCCTGCCGCAATACTGCAGCACTTGCGCTCACGATCGTGCGCGATGGCGTGATTACCGGCGAAGGTCCGACCGCCAAGGGGCGCGTTCATTTTTCCCGCGCGCTGGACGCCGATGACGCGGCCTGGTGTGCGCGCATCCTGACCGCGACTGCGGTCGAGCATCAGCCAGTCAGCCGTGCCGAAGCCGAAGCGCTGTTCGAGATCAACGACGCCGCCGCTGAGCGCAGCGACGATGGACGGTTCGACGATTTGCTGGCCAAGGCAGTCGTGCATCATGCGGCCTCCGCGTCCGGTCTGCCGGTGCCGTCGCGCACCGTGGCGCTGTCGCCGGACATCGCGATCGAAAGCTGGGCGCCAACCAGGGCGGTCGGCGTCGATACCGAAGTGCTGGAATGGATCGCCAGCCAGATGCGCGGCAAGCACCGCAGCAACCGTACCTTGATGAGAATGGTCGCAACCATCGTCGGCGCCGCGGCGCTGCCGCTC